>Ga0265298_10007179_pt1 | contig 13589 bp, 10 predicted proteins | sample AusTroGonzalo_MG_3_FD_193486 | JGI IMG/M metagenome (GOLD analysis project Ga0265298, IMG submission 193486) | Bovine rumen microbial communities from tropical cattle in Woodstock, Queensland, Australia - Gonzalo_01 | ecosystem: Host-associated > Mammals > Digestive system > Stomach > Rumen ...
TTAAGGTGTCAATGCAGTAGAACCAAATGTCTTCCTGGAACTCAATGAATTGCAGTTTTGTAAGCAGTTTTTCGTTGATGAGGTCTTTGGGGATTTTCACTACACCAGAGTCGTCACAGACCATAATACTGCCCTCGTACTCGTTTTTTATCTCCTGCAACAAATCGGGATCAATATCTTTCCCATTGGGGTGGTTGACACAACCGATAGGGGAGACATCTTGTAACCAGATGGGATACTTCTCCTTGATTAATGTGTGTGCATCACGTAACTTGCCGTTGATAACGATGGCCTTGGCGCGCTTATATAGCATAATGTATTTGGAAACCAAGGCGCCGAAAACAGAACGGTTGCAATTCACATTATAAACAAAGAGGATTTTATCCTTGATGTCATCACATTCGGCCAGTTGTTTATGCACTTCATAATTGCTGTCGTTGATGGCATATATCACCTTAACTTCTCCTGCCTTAAACATTCCAGGATTCAAGGCATGAACACCCTCTATCTGTCCAGTCTTACCCAAAACGTCAGAGACCTCGGTTGAGGATATTTTGTTGGCCTCAATAAGGTCAAGTGCTTGATTTAGAATATTCATATCAGACTATTATTTGAAATTGGTTCTCTATCATTTGCATCTTATTGTCCAGGTCAGCCCTGTTGGGACTCTTTAGTATATACCAACCAATTCTGGTTGTGTCGTCTTTGGTTTCTTGAATGGTGTCTCCAATTTTGAATTTCAATTGATACATAATCTGTTCGCCGAGACTGTCAAGAAAGTCCAACCCTTTTATGTCTTTTACTATGCCTCCCTTTCCCGGAGTATCGAAGAAATGCAGCACCGCACATCGTGATGATAAATTCTCATAGCTGTAATCCACGTTCACCTCATCGCCGACAGCCCATCTCAATTGTTCCTTGTAACTGTCTATCCCAGAAATATAAGGGACAATGTCCGTCGCAATAAAATTACCGCCACCCCGAGCCTGAATCTCAATAAGGTAAAACTTCCCGTCGGAATATTTATACTCAGCATGGGTCAAACCGAAAGGAATACCTGTCAAATTGACCAAGTGGTCGTTTATCTTTCTCAATTGGTCATAATCAAATCTGTCATTCACATTGTCGAATAGCAGATGGCAAGCCACATTTTCATTATATTTATAATGTTTTTTCTCCGAGATGGCCAAACAACGATGACCATGGGGAGTCATAAGACCATCGATGGTAAACTCAGTCCCCGTCACATATTCCTCAATAATGATAGCCGGATTATCTGCTGACGAGGCAGAAATGCATTGGTCAAAGTGTGATTTAATATCATTTTCACAGTGCACCGAAAAGACACCTCTGCTTGCGCTGTTGTCAAGGGGCTTGATGATGCATTTTTTCTGTATGTCATTAAAGAAATCCAGTGCTTCCTCTACATGATTACAATATTTGTAGCGAGGGGAAAGAAGCCCATGTTCGGTGCAGAACTGCCGCATCAGGAACTTGTTCTTGAAAAGTTTCGTGCTTTCCAAACTAAGACACGGCAATCCCAGTTTGTTTGCTGCTGTAGCCATCGACATGAAAGTCGGCTCTGAATTGGTCAGTATCCCATCCGGCTTCTCCTTCTCACCAACTTGGATAAGTAAATCTGGATTTAAGGTGTTTATCTGATAATGTACATCCGACATAGCGATTCCTTGCACATTATCCCTAAAATCACACAATATGATATAAAGGCCTAATTCCTTCGCCTTTTTGATCAAGGGTAACTGGTTTTTGTCACCCCCAAGAATCATTATCTTTTTCATCTATTTAGAAACTGAGAACAAACTATCGTAATATAACATTGATTATCCTCTCCATCTCCTCAATACCATAGCGTTGGTCTATCGGTAAGAAACAACTGTTTATTGACATTTCATACTCTAAATCTTCTTTTTTGCTCCACTTCAATACATTCGGCCAATAAGTAGCAACATATATTCTTTCGTCAATAAGTTTTTGTTTGAGTTTGTCATCCTTCGTTAGATAGGGATACACCATCGGAATGGCATCTTCATCAAGCTCCAATGACAATTGGTTTGTTGCAGCAAGATGTTGATGCAAGTATTTGTAGTTTTCCCTTCTTTTTTGAGCGACGGTTTGATAGTCAATCCCCTTCATCATTTGTGTTGTCAGATTTGACATTCGCTTGATGGGTTGCCCCACCAAGCGTCTTCCCTGTTCTTTGAAGTCGGCAAAACCCGCTTCAGCACCTAAATCAAGACGTTTCAGGAGGAACGACATGCGCTCATAGCTTACATCTTGCTCTATCTCGAAATCTGCTTTTGCGTCTGTATACAAATATGCACCGTCGGGTACACCGAAAAACTTGCGACAAGAATAGAAAGAGCTTACATCGGCTATAGGCTTGGCGTAGAAAGCCTGAGTGTTGTCCACAATAAGCTGTTTGCCATATCGTCTTGCCAATTGCTCCACATACGTCTGCTTGAGTCCAAAATAGTTGGTATAGACCAGTGCTTCTTCACTTCCTAAAGAAATGTCATCTGCAATTTCCAGTTGCTCATTGATGTGATAATATTCATACGGAATGTTCAGTTTGTGAAATGGCTCCATCTCTACCAAACAGGCGTAGTAAGCGATATATACCTTGCGATACTTACGACAGCGCATAATATACTCCAAACAATTGCGCCCTGTATTGAGAGCTATCGCTTGGGAATGATAAGCTTCACCTTTTGACAGTTCCAATGAGAAATAGCCTCCTATGGCTTCCATATTTATCGTAATTTGATAGTTATCTTGTTGTGGATAGAACTTAATATTGCATCCATCTCGTCACGGGTATCAGTGCGCAGAAAAAGCGTTCCTAACGAAGTATTGGCCCCCGTGAAAGGTTCCACGGTGTCACCGGGATGAAGAGTGTATCCTTCGTCGCGGACATACCGACGCTTAAAATCCGAATCTATTTCAATGCCCTCCAACGTTCCATGCTCGTAGGAATGGATGATATAGTTGCACCAAACACCATCATATTCAGGTCTTGTAATGTTGGTGACAGGCTCGCCAAGAATCTGGTTCAATTCAGCGGCAAAAAGGTCTTGTCCCGTTGCCATGGTCTGTAGTTCAGCAATCCGATTGCCACCACCGCGAGGCGACACCTCCATAAGGTAGGCCTTGCCATTGGAGCAGAGACGACTCTCTACATTAAAAATCCCATTTCTAATGCCAAGCAATGTAAATAGACGCTGTAACTCTTGGTTTAACTCCTCTTGAACTTCCGTAGGCATTGATGATGGCCAGATTTCGATGGCAGGTGTATAAGGGTTGGCCGCATCGGGGTCAAACAGCTGGTCTGAATAGGCGGGATAAGCCAAACGCCCATCTATAGCAAAGACATCAGCACTCGATTGATAACCTTTCACATCTAAAAACTCTTCGATGATAAAGCGTTTGCCTATGCTTGCTCCAAGAGCCGTTGTAATGGCTTGGCGTAAATCTTGTTTGTCAGTGACTTTGGTGACACCTTTACTACCGGCAGAATCCACGGGCTTCACGATGACTGGCCAGTCGAACCTATCAGCATCGCGAACAGCTTCTTCGATGTCACAATAACCTTTTGCCTTGGGGCTGTTAAAGCCGTTATTCAAGAGAAACTGACGAAAACGCGACTTGTCTTGAAGGATGCACGCAGCCTCGTATGAGCATTGAAAAGGCAACCCCATCTTTTCAGCTACATACGCTGCACTTACCACGCCAGGGTCGACGCCGAAAGACATGATGCCGTCAATCTGTTTTTCTTGGGCGATCTTCAACACGGCCTCTTTGTCTATAATGCTCACATTGACATATTCATCGCTGTATTTGTGGGCGATATTGTCAGGCATGTAGTCTGCCGTTATCACATAAAGACCCTGCTCATGTGCTTTTTTGATGACAGGCAGTAAGTAGCGAATGCCACCAAGGAGCATCAGTTTTTTCATGGCTTCTTTATCTCGTTTATGATACGCTCAATGTCCTCATCACTCAGGTTGGGATGTATGGGCAGACAGATCACTTCGTTGGCTATTTTTGTGGCAACAGGCAGGTTCGAAGGCGTAGCACTGGGCAATCCACGATAGGTGCTGAATGTGCTGATTAAGGGATAGAAATACCTTCGGCCCCAAATGCCGTGTTCTTTCATGCGGAAGTAAAGTTCGTCTCGAGAGCAGCCATATTGCCCCTCGGAGATGAAGATGGGGAAATAGATATAGTTATGCCTGACACCAGGCGTGTCTTCAAAGAAGCGTATGCCGGGGACATCACGTAAAGCTTCTCTATAGCGTTGTACTATGTGCTGACGCTTGGCGATGGCATCGTCCACCTGTTTCAGATTCAATAGGCCGTATGCTGCCCTTACCTCGTCCATCTTGCTATTGATGCCAGGCGCAACGACTTCGGTTTCTCCAGCAAAGCCGAAGTTCTTTAGGTAATCGATGCGTTGTTTTGTTTTTTCGTCATGCATCACCAAGGCACCACCTTCAAGGGTGTTGAATACTTTGGTGGCATGAAAACTCAGTGTGCTCAAATCACCAGCATTCAGCACGCTCTTGCCGTTTACCTCTACACCGAAAGCATGTGCAGCATCGTAAATCACCTTCAAGCCATATTTGTCAGCAATTTCTTGAATACGATCCATATCCGCCGGCATACCATAGCAATGCACAGGCATGATGGCTGTGGTGTTGGGGGTGATGGCGGCCTCAACACGCTCGGGGTCGATACCGCAGGAGTCCTCTTTAATGTCCACAAACACAGGACGACAACCATTCCACCAGATACTATGGGTCGTAGCCACGAAAGAGTAGGGGGTGGTAATCACCTCGCCCGTGATGCGCAACGCCTGCAAGGCGGTAAGCAGGGGCAGCGTTCCATTGGTGAACAAGCTGATGTATGGTACCTTCAGGTACTCGCACAAAGCATGTTCCAATTGCTTATGAAACTGCCCGTTATTCGTAACCCACTTACTGTCCCAAATCTCCTTCAGCATGGAGTGGAACTCGTCTAAGTCTGGTAATAAAGGTGAAGTAACGGTTATTTTGTTGCTCATGACATTAAATTTTTCATAATTTGTTCTTTATCCAACGTCTTTCGATTCCGCATCTCCATACCCATTCGAGTGGCCCGTATTTGTAGTACTTGAGCCAGATGGTACTGAATGCAAGTTGTACAAAAAAGAACAATATCATTGTTAATATGAATTGGGTAATCGGTAAGTGGCGCGGGGCAAAAACGAGTCCTCCTAACACAACGCCGACGACACCTTGCATGGAATAATTAGTCAAACCTAGTTTGCCATAGGGTTCCAAGAAACGGAAGAATGGATAGGTCTTGTAATAAAGCAACAGGAACAACAGTGCATAGCTGAAAGAACCGCAAACATATCCAATTTTCTTGAGTGCTGGTATATGGTAATGCAATCCCACGTATGTAATCGGGACATAAAAGATAGTGAATATAATGAAATTCTTTACCGTTACATGTTTTCTCAGATTATCAATTATTCCCGATTCTGCAAGATAAAATCCCAATAGGAACATGGAAAATGTGTCGAATGGCTCATTGATGCGAATCATCATTTTGTGATAAACCGAGTGCCATACAGGGTAACTTAACGCATCCCACAAACTCTTGCCTTCATCGTATCGGTCATATACGAAGTTTTCACTGAATACTATGCCTCTCAAATCGAGGAATTGGATGATAACAAGATTCAGAGTAAAGACTATGATAAAAGACCACCATATTTGTTTGGTAGACATGTGTCGGAAACTTGTTAGCACCATACCCCAAAGGCCATACCACAGCAAGACATCGTTTGTGAAGAATATCTTGTTGAACAACCCAATCAAGCACAACAGGAAACATCGCCATACATATTTTGAACTAGGATATTCTAGATGGCGGAGAATCCAATATAGGCTGACACCAAATAACAGTCGGAAAATAATTCTACATCTGCCTGTTAAAAACTCTTTAATGAGGGTTTCTATCTGGTCACCAAATGCCGTGTATTCCAAAGAAGTTGCCCATCCAAAAGCAACGCCAGAATGGATGATAAGAATTCCAAGCAACGTCACTGCACGCAGTGCGTCGATAGAGTTTATTCGCTCGTGAGCCATATCAATTTATTTTTGCAAAAGAAAGGCGTAAAGGCCGCTTGATTTGACGACAAGTTCATCAAGAGAACGAGCGTCGTTGACTGAAATACGTTTAAGACGGAAAAGGTCGGAGTGCAAGTCATTGTAGCCGTGGTCTACAGTGATGCCACAAGTGTAGCCGGCCTCTTGTAGAAAACGTACTTCGCGGTCGGTGTAGTCGCCATTGGGATATGATATGGCATTGATGTGCAAGTTGTAATCCCGCTCAAGATGCTGTTTCGAGAGGGATATTTCATCAAAGGACGTTTTGTCGTCACATTGCGGTAGGCAAGGATGGAAGCAGGTGTGGGACTGAAAATCCACAAAAGGCTTCATCTTCTCGATTTGCTCTCTGCTGAGCGCCTGTGCGTCGTCAAACTCCTGAGTCTGCTCAAATCCGTATGATTCTGCCAGTTTCTCTAAGCGGAGATGATTAGGCAATTCTTTCAATTTCTTGTGGTGTTCTGGGAACTTGGCTTTGCTATCAAGGAACCAAAAATGGCGATGGGTGCCGACGATGTCGGAGCAAAGGAAGATGGTAACAGGAATCTGTAGTCTTTTGATGATGGGCAGTAGCTCGTAGTTTCCTTTATGGCCATCGTCAAAAGTAGCGATGACGGCTTTTTTAGGCAACTTTTTGCCTGACTGCACTGCATTCAGGTAATCTTGCAGACCAATGATGTTGTAGTGCTTCCTGAGCCAGGGGAATGCATAGTTTGCGTTCTTGGGCTTCATGTTATGAAACTCGAGAATGGTCACCTTGTTTCGTTGCAGCAGTTCACGGAACAATAAAGGCAAACCCGAATAGCGCAATATCTTATATACTAATTTCATGGGAATATTATTCGTCTTCGTCTTCAATAATGATGACCCGTCCATCTTCCATGCGCCAGTTTACTGACCCTTCCATGGCCTGAATCACGTTGCTTAAATAGGTGGCATCCTTGCCGTAGCCAGCTTTGCCAAGGTAACGCTTGGCATCATTAAGGCGTCCGATTCGCACACAAGCACAAGCCGCATTCAAATTGGCCGTCTTGTCGTGTGGATAACGTCGGGCAGCGATAAGCAGAGCATCAACCCAACCGTCTTCGCCTTCGTCATAACTCATGGCCACAAGGCTCATTTCCTTCAGACTCAGTGCCTCTGGATGGGTGTAAATGAGTTTCCGACCCTTTTCAACAGAATAAGGTTCTACTTTATACTCAATGATATAGTCAGTATGCCGCAATCCAGGATATACATATTTGTACAACCATGCGTAAGGTTCGCCATTTCCTACCTTCTTCAGGAGAATCTCTTTCTCATCGGGATCCATGATGCGGTTGATGACATCAAGCAATTCGGCACGATGCCATATTACGGAAGCAGGCGGCTCGGGTGTTTCTATATATTCCTTATTGTCATACCAAAAATCACCCTTCACCCTGCGCTGCATGTTTTCAAGGAAGCCCCGGAGATTGTCCCAATCCTCAGGAGTGTAGGAATTGTTGAATATCCTCGAACTGATTTCATATTTCTGCATCAAATAGTTTTTCAAAGCCTCTGTGCGGCCCATGGCAAGACGTGTGTTGTTGCTGTAGGGGCTTTCGGGCGAGGCATAGCCGTGAAGCGAGATTCGGGTAATGGTAATCGACTCGTCGAACATAGCACTGTCCACGGTGGCTTGTATGCGTCTAAGTTCGCTTTGGTTGTTACGGTAATTAGGATAGATGACCGTCTCATTGACTGGGAAATCCAAAAAAGCGCGTCCCGACACCCGACGTTCTTTCACTGCTTCCGCTTCCGGCATTATCAAGGGCAGTTCTGGACATTCTTTTAGCTTTTTCTTGCGTTCCACAGTTTTTGGAGCCAGTTTCTCCTTGCTGATGAACAAATATGTGACGCCCACTTTCAGGTTAGTACGGCTATCAAGGGGAAAGTCCGCAGCAACGCCATTGAAATGGTCTTCAAACAGGGTATGGCTGAGTTCCGTTCCCAAACGCCATCTATCGGTCAGTTCCCATGAGGCCGTCAAGCCTGCCCGCGCAGCAGGAAGCACACGGCTTGTTCGGGAATAGGGATGCGTATAGGACAAAGGAACCTCGTCAAAGGCCCAAGTACGGGCAAGACCCACACCAACAAAAGCTTTCAAGTCAAAGGCATCCTCGTTATTGCGGGAACGGGAGTGGAGAAGGTCGGTAAGGTTGAAAGTGAGATCACCAAACAAACCAACGTTTTTCCACTTCCATACATCTTTATTTTCGCAAACAGGGACATTACGGCTCTTGTTGTGGTTATAACGCAGAGCTACTCTCCAACCCAAAAGCGGTCCGAACTCTTTTCCGACACTAATAAACGCACCTCCCGCCCAGGGATAGCGTGTGAACTCGGTCCAAGGCAGGTTTTCGTTAGCCGACTTGTTGATGCCTATATAAAGCTGTAGATAATAAGGTTTTTCGTTTTTGGCCAAAGTGTCTTGCGAAGGTCCCGCCACACACCATTGAAACGAACAAATGGCCAAAGCTGTAAGAAACACTATTCTCTTCATCGACACAATACTTAAAATTAAAAAAATTAAAAAAATTAGACAGGAAACTGCTTTTTGTTTTTAATGTGAAACGATTGTTCCCGAAAGCGCTCTTTTATACCAATCCCAATAGGCAGTATTTGAGGGATCTTGCGACCACTTGGGGAAATTCGTATAAGCCGAAACGATAGAAGTGTTTTCCATCGGCCAGTTCCACTCGCCGGCCACCAAGAGTGCTTCGGGTAATACTCCAGCTGTTGAAGGAAGCGACAACGTGTCCATGCAGTCCTCGCATGTACCCCTCTGGATGCGTATGGAAAAACGTCGTGCATCCTGTTCCATCGTATAGTCTTTTGGCCAGGGAACGCAATCGACCAGTACTGTTGGAGTGGAAGCCGTGGGCTGTTGGGTGTTGATATATTTAAGTTCACCTGTGTTGCCTAACAGTTTGTGCATTTCTCCAAGACAAACCTCGCCGTTTGGACCATCATAATAAAGATACATGTTTTCAGTTGAACCAGTGGCCATCGCTGTCACACAACACTGCTCCTTAGTGTAGTCAGGAACCAGTTTGATGACTGCATCGTTAAAGTCGAAGTCGGCCTCCCTGTACACATCCTCAAAGGCGAGGGTCCATGGGAAAAGGTTATCGTACATATCTTGCAAAACCACATCTGGTAGGATAATGTCTGGTTTGCAAATTTCCATATCTTGCATCACACAGAAAATAACGTCGTCACAATCGTTGTCACCACCGACAACGAAATCCTCCATACCCATCCAAATGGCCGCTCCCTCGTCCCAAATGATACTGCGGCGATTACCACCTACATTCAAATCCTTGGCCGAGAAACAGGTGCCACGGAAAAGAGCCTGATTGCTCACGTAAGGTGGAATTCCCTCTGATTTGACGAGAGCCCATTGGTCGGGAAATGGCTCAGTATCGGCACGCAAGTAAAAACCAATGTGATTTCCCACGGGTACATCAACCTCAAAAGCGATACCCCGAAAAGCGGAAAGATGCTGATGATACCGATCAAACACAATTCTTATATTGAAAGCACTATCTCCAACGCGATCTGGGTTCGATGCGCTCGTTGAGCCATACCTGTCATACATATCAAAGTTGGCATCATACCATCGGCCAGGATAGAAGTGAATGCCTGCCACCTGGTCATTCATGTCAATTTGGTACTGCAATTTGGACAAGCCATCGATGTAGTCCCACTTATGGGTTTCCGAAATATCCACATATTCAATGTCACTGTATGTGCCAGGCGAATGGTGATAATAACCCAGAATATGCGGGGCTTGGGAGGCTTCCCAACCGCTTGCCCATATTACCTGGAAAGGACCGTTTGACGACAACTCATAGTCGTCGGTCGCGCCAGGCAAATACGCGACATAATCACCTCCGATTTCCATATTTGCCATCATAGTCCTATACGATTCCAGTTCCTCATCATTAAAAGTATAATACTCCGCATTTCCGAGTATACTGTTACCGCAAAGCGAGGCAGGATGGGATCTGTCCATCATCGGATTGACTTCATTGGGTGCTAATGCCGGCTCGGACTTTTTGAGATTCAGGTTCACCGTCTCGATCGAATTACCCGAAAGCGTAATGGGCTGGCATTTAAGATTGTTACGGTAGAGACTGTTGATGTAAATGGTATTACCCTGTCCTTGAGGAGCTGTCATGTTCACAATCCCTGATGTCCGAACTTCTTTATAGTCATAGAGTGTGCCATTTGATGCAGCCGATGTCAACCAAATTCTTGTAAGATTATTAGTCTCTACATTTACCTGAATTGTAACTGAAGTTTCCCACCACTGCGTCATTCCAACTTGACATCCAAGCTCTTCCTGAAAGTAAGCATAAGTATGCTCATATTCAGTCATGGAGTCATCAGGTGTGCAACATGTCAAGAAAAAAGCCAAACAAAAGACCAAATAAAAAACGATTTGTTTCATAATAGTGATTTTTTATAAAATTAAGTTTTACATTTTCTCTTGAAGTTTTATAAAGTCAAGAATGTCGTGTTATAATGATGATTCTTTTTACAACATTTTTGAGTTTCTGTGTCAACAATTCTTTCATCCACTCGGATTTCGAATCGGTCCATCTTTGTGGGTGAGTTGTAATCATAATCTGATTAGGTATACGTTCTTCCTTTAAAGCCAGAATAATGTCGTCCGTGGAATGGAATATCCAACCCAAGTCTATCCATCTTTCCTGATAATGTTCAACTTTGTCTCTTATGCTCACTTTATGTCCATCCCAACGGCGCCCTGTGTCAGTTAAGTAAAGCAATACTGAAAAATCTGTCGTCAGGAAAGGTTCTCCAATGATGCCAAGATCCCTAAAATCATACTGTTTCCAAAGGTCTTTGCTGTCGTGTGGTGATCTAGGGCTGCCATGCATACAGACGGTACGAACCTCTGCCAATTCACGTAGCCGTTCAAGATTTTTGCAGAAATCTTGGTATGCAGCTTCTATGTCTCCTTCGCAAGTGGCGAGGGATTCATAATGGTAGCCAACTTCAAACCCCATTTGGGAAATCTCTTTAACGACCGTCTCATCCCAACATCCAGGAACCATCCTAAAATAATAGGAGGCTTTTGTCCCATACTGCTTTTCAAGCTTTGCAATCTCCAAACAGTTCTGCGGCTTCATATCCGCATCGTGGCGCATAATCACAAACCGCTCTGGGCAATTGCCAGTACAGTAGTCAGAGTAGGTTACGAACTCATAACCGTTTGCTTTCAGTTGATCTAAAAGCTGAATGTATTTTTTAATAGTAAAGTCCATCTTATTTGAAATTATATTGGTAATTCGGATTAGTTGTCATGATTTTCTTGCTTTCAGGATAGTTTTCGATGAACCAAACAAGAAATGCGGTAACATCGATCTTGTCGTGGAGCATGGCTTCTTTTCTTTTTCTAAATGTTTCTTTTAGATCCTTTTGCCCCAACAGTTTTGTCGTTTCGTCCATGAGTCGGTTTGGATTGTCTGTCTTGATGCCAATAGTAAGACCATAAACGCTTTCCAATTCTTCTAACACACTGATGCGTCCTGAAAAGTCGCTGAATCGTATATTCGGTGTACCCAACATGGAAGCCTCCATGGACATGCTTTGACTGTCAGATACAAACAGTGAAGCATGCGACAATACATGATGTATATCTGCGAGTTTGATGTTGAGTTGATATTTCTTGAACCTTTCGTCCAAGTTGGTTTCTGCACTGATATACACATCGTAATCATTGGCTTTGGCTAAGCTGATGATTTTGTCCACAAGAGATGCGTCTAGTCCTTTGATATGATCATCGTGATGAGCCACTAATTTAGCCAGTCTGATTAGAACAAACTTTTTGGTAATGCCATAGCTTTTAACTACATCTTCGTTGGGCGTATAATAGTTTGGATGTAAATAGGCCAACTTCATATAGCCGCTGTAGCCGATTTTCTTATGCTCCCATCTTCCCACTCTACATACGGCGGGAACAAGTATGTCTGTAGAGAAAGGGTAGGTCAATTTAGCAAAAATCTTAAGGATATCCTCATCATCTTCCAAGGTGGTAATGGCAGGTATCCTCAATAGCCATCCCGACTGGGCGATAGAAGAATCTGTGCCAATCATTAAGTCTGGCTTGAATTTATGGGCAATTCTACACACTTTACGGGTGCGATGAAAAGATGCCCTTAAAATCCCCCATTTTGTATTCTTTCTGAACTTTTTTTGAATATTTGTGTACGCAACACCATCCTCGTTCAGAAGTTGTTCCAAAATGTCTTTGGTTTTTATCAGTACCCTGACTTCATTATTATCCCTCTTCAATTGTTTTATCGCATTCTTAAAAAAATGATACTGGGCGGGATGACCCAAATATATAAGTATTTTCATGGGTGAAAACTTTTCAAATGTCGCTACTTTTCTCTAATGATAGTCCACAAAAACAGTACACCTATAGCGAAGGCATAGCAGGCATATTCTGCAATTCTTTTCAATGGCTCACTGAAAACAACACTTTTTTGCAATCGCGAAAGGCCATAGAATGAGATGATGTACACAAAAGGCATGTGCAAGACCACTTTTCGTAATTCGAAACTGGCCAATACCATGGCTGATGCCGCCATTTCTGCCACCACGAACATGATCACTGGAAATATTCGGATATTCCATCTGGCAAAGGCAAAAAAGACACCCAACCAAAACGGAATGACCAAAAATGCTTTATATACTAAACCAGCTCCATAAAAATGCATCGGCTTTGGGAACGAAATGGGAAACAAGGTTGGGAATGGGCCGAACAAAGCGGCAAACCAGCCTACAAAGTAGTTGAAAGAGCCGGAATAATTTTTAGAAGACGATTCTGCCAAAATCTTGTCTGAGTCACCTCCTGCTGTATAACGGTCAACTTGGCTTTGTAAGAATGTGAGGGATAACACCAAGCCAGCGGCAATCATTATATAAAGGAACAATGACACGGCACTGCCTCGCAGTTTGATTGCATAATATGAGACGAAAGATATGATGAGGAATGCGGCTACCGCAGGTCGAAAAAAGATGATGCAGACAATGCAAATGAGCACGACTACTAAATATCCATGCTTGCCCTCTAAAATAGACTTGTAGAAACCGTACATTGAACATACGATGAGAAAAAGAAAGAGGGATTCCTTTAGAAATGTGCAATGAAAAAGAATAAGATAGGAAGATGTGCCGTATGCCAACGCTGCTATGAAAGCAAATTTTGAGGGCATGGAGGATTTCCCTATATAGAATAACATCAATGACGATACGGTTCCTGTAAATACGTAAAATGCATTCATGAAAAACCTTGAAGGGATAATATTCATCATAAATGCACTAAAGATCAATGCACCCCAATCGTCAGTAGGTTGGGTA
>Ga0265298_10007180_pt1 | contig 13586 bp, 7 predicted proteins | sample AusTroGonzalo_MG_3_FD_193486 | JGI IMG/M metagenome (GOLD analysis project Ga0265298, IMG submission 193486) | Bovine rumen microbial communities from tropical cattle in Woodstock, Queensland, Australia - Gonzalo_01 | ecosystem: Host-associated > Mammals > Digestive system > Stomach > Rumen ...
TACGTCGGCCACGGAATAGCCGCCCTCTTGTCCGGGCTGCCAAGCCAGAAGGATGGCATCGGGCATCGATTTCCATGAGGCAGTCTCGATGACGTTGCCCATATTGAGCACCACTACTACGGGCTTGTTGGCCAGGTGGAAAGCACGGCACACATTGGTGATGAGTTCACGCTCCACCTCCGTTAGCGTGAAGTCATTATCCTCCTGACGGTCGGAACCCTCGCCAGCCTGACGGCCCAGTGTGATGATCGCAATGTCGGACTCCTGTGCCTGCACATTGATGATGGGACGACTAACGGCCATTTCTGGCAATACCGCCTTGCCCCAGAACCAGCCGCCGCGTGCGGGAGCCGCTGCAGTAAGACTGTTCTGATAGGCCTTGTAACTCTGGTAGAGATTGGCTAGCTTGCTGTTCACTTTTAGTCCCGACTCGCTAAGTCCCTGCATGAGGTCGATGGTATAGGCTTTGTTCACGTCGCCAGAACCGGTGCCACCAGCAATGAAGTCGTACGACGTTACGCCAAATACCGATACCGTCTTCGTGTTGCCCATGGGCAGTGCCTGTCCCTCATTCTTCAGTAGTACCATGCCCTCGGTGGCGCTGCGGCGGGTAACTTCGGCATGCGCTTTCAGATTGGGCTTGTTCGAATATTGGTAAGCACGGAAGGCAGGACTCTTGACTAAATATTGTAAGATACGTTTTACGCAGATGTCAAGGTCAGCCTCGGACAGCGCCCCACTTTTCACCTTGTCCATAATGTCTTTGATCTGTGAGTCGGCACCCGGCTCCATCAGGTCATTGCCAGCCTGAATCTGGGCAGCCGTATTGCGCAAACCGGTCCAGTCGGTCATCACGATGCCCTCAAAACCCCATTCATCGCGCAGGATGGTGGTAAGCAGTTCGCGGTTTTCCTGGGTGAACGGACCGTTAATGCGGTTGTACGACGACATCACCGTCCAGGGAGCAGCCTCGCGTACGGCAATCTCAAAACCTTTCAGGTAGATCTCGCGCAAGGCGCGTTGTGACATTACCTCGTCTACGCCCATGCGGTTTGTTTCTTGTGAGTTGGCGGCAAAGTGCTTGATAGAAGTACCTACGCCCTGACTCTGCACACCGCGCACGTAGGCGGCAGCAATCTTTCCCGTCACCAGCGGGTCTTCAGAGAAATACTCGAAATTACGGCCGCAGAGCGGTGAACGGTGGATGTTCATACCTGGGGCGAGCAGCACGTCGCATCCGTATTCCAGCACCTCGTTGCCAATGCACTGGCCTACCTCTTCTACCAATTGCGTGTTCCAGGTACAGGCGAGGGCTGTGCCTACGGGGAAACCTGTACAATAGTAGGTATTCGCATCGTTGTCGCGCTTGGGATTGATACGTACACCGGCAGGACCGTCGGTGAGCACCGTAGAGGGAATGCCGAGGCGGGGAATGGCTTGCGTGGTGCCAGCTGCACCAGGCACGCGCTGGGCGTGGGAGCCAATCATGCCATTGTTGGTCGTAGAGGCAATCTGCCGGTTGCCGCCTACCACGAGCATGGCTTTCTCCTCGAGCGTCATGGTTTTTAATACTTCATCAACGTTGTTGGGTTGCAGTTTCACTTGTGCCGTGAGGGTGCTTGCGCTCCCCATCAGAAGGGCACAGGCTGTTAAGATTAGTTTCTTCATACTTTATAATTTAGTTTTTGAGTCTGATTCTATTCTAGATAATCTTCCATGGTTTCGTTATAGATACTACCATAGTTTTTGAGGTTATAGAGCTTCACGTGGGAACCAGAGACCGTACGGGCAAGGGAGTAGTAAAGTTCCTGCAATGAAATGGAAGGATTGTCTGCAATCCTCTCCTGGAATCCTTCGGAAAAACTGTTGGTGAGATAGACGCCGATACGATTGCTCCAACGGGCAGCGTGACATTCCTCATAGGGACTGGCAGCCGTGAGGAAGAGCGTGCCCGCCAATCCCTCACATTCTTTTCCCAATCCACCGCCATAGCATGCCTCCACGGCGACGAGCATTTTTCTGTGAGGAGTCTTGGCAAGGATATCTTTCATCTTACCGTAAGTCATCATTCTGTCATCGCCGAAGTCCAGCTGACGGGGCGCACCGTGACTACTCCACATTACAAAAACGTTGTCGGCATCAGTCGAATGAATAACCTTGGGTAGTCTCGCACTGCTTTTGCCCTGTAGTATATCGCCGATGTCATCTGGCGTAAGACGGCTCAACTTATAGTCAATAAAAGATGGGTCATAGAGATTATCACCCGTCTCCAGAATACGCACCGCCCCCTTGTCGTTTTTATTGCTTTCGTTGTAGGCTAAGTCATCTTCAGCAACGACGACAATATGGTCTTTATCGTAGCCACGCTTCAGCAAGAAACCGTACATGTACAGCACGTCGGCCTGAAAACGATAGTTCCCCCACCCTTTCGACCCTGCAACCAGTAGTGCCCACCGCTGCTCCAGAGGTTTGTAGTTAATGACAGTATCAATGTTTTCGAAGTCCTGCAACTTGTTTGCTGTCCAGTCCCATACCTCATGTGACGAGGTGGAGTGAGCCGAACCCGTCGAGGTGATATAGTTGACAGTGACGAACTCACCATGATAGAAACGCCATTGGCGGTAGATTGAGTTCAAACGATTGGTACGGTACTTTGCGTCGAACTTCCATTCGCCCGTACAACCCTGAATGCTGACTTTGCCTCCCTTATACAGTTGCGTGAACACCTCTCTCATGCCGTCGACATAGCAGGCCCATACAGGCGACCCACCTTGACCGTCAATCATTTCATGCATGCTTTTACCAAGGGAGCGTCCTGTATACTGCTTCAGTGCCGCAGCGAAGGTCAGCATGCAAACGGCATCGTAGAATTGCGACTCACCGTTAACCAGATGATCGCCGAAATGCTGATAATAAGCCTGGCTGAATCCTGATTCAGGCGCAGCATAAAGGTCAATGCCTCCATAGGAGAGTCTCGGATTGCAGCTGATGGTCTTAGCCACTTTGGGCGTAAGAAACATACTGCTACAGATGATGAGCGGATAGTCACAATTATCATAATCTTGCTCACGTGTGGTCTTATCCAGCTCATCGTCAAGCACCAGCACATCATCGATAGACTGCGGCACGAACACCACCTTGCTAAACATCGGCACATTTCCGTAGGCAGGGAGCTTCCGTGCAAGACTTCTCAACTCAGTCGTGTCTTTATAGAACAGAATATCCTTTATTCCAAGACCATACTCCTCGGCAATAAAACCGAACCAATCGCAGTAGGAAGAGCCTGACGCGACATCATTATCTTCGTAAGGAGCCAAAAGGGTCAGATCAACAAAGGCAGACATATACTGATGGGAAATCGAGGCGATGACCTTCTCAATCTGCGAGATATCACACTCCGACAGATTCCACACATAGTCCTTTTCAGAGAACTTGCGCTGGTATTCCACATTAGTAGCTGAAGGTGACACCATCGGTTTTCTGTAAGCCTCTACACCTGGATGGGACTCAATCACATTGCCAAGGGCAATAGCCATCTGCTCGGCCTTTAGCGAAGAGCAAGGTCCGATGATGGCCTTATAGGTCGTATCATTTGCCACCCTGTCAATATTTTCATCGAAATCTGGAGCATCCTGATCTATGTATTCCAGTTCCAACCTGACGTGCATCCGCATGCCCTTCTGCGCCTCGTCCAGCTTCTGCTGAGCCCAATCCGCTGTCTTTTCCCATCGGATAACATCGTCGTTTTCCAGAAAGACAGCCACCTTGTAGGTCACTGTACGAGTGGTATTCGTCTCTGTCTCATCATTGTCTCTTGCGCAGCCGATGACAGTCATGACTGCCAGCATCAGAAACCAACATTTTGCTACAGCCTTCCAGCTGTCTATCCCCATAAGCCGACGTCCGTTGCTCATATCTTTTCCTCTTTTTCGATAGCGATGGTTTTGAGTAGATCATATTTCGAGACCAGTCCTTGCATATCAATTATACCATACTTAAAAAATAACATGGCGGAATTGGGTTTATAGTCCATATCAAACAGGATATCGGTAGTTCCTTCTCGCAAGCCGAACGATTGAGTTGCAGGCCAGGGGGTGCCTTCTATCCACTGGCAGAGGTAATCGGCAATGACATTGTCGGCATGCACAACCAGTGAGTAAGGAAGACATGTCGATTGTCCACGCCTGTCGCTGTCAATACCCACGAGGACAGCAATGCTGAACGCATAGTCGCCCATCGCCTTCATGGCTCCGACGAAACTACTGCCCAGGAGCGGGAACACCACCTCTTTAAAGACAACATTAGTATCAGTTGCGCAGATCTTTATATGGTTTGCCATCACGTGATAAGCCGAGTCGGGCATGGCAAACCCTTCTTCACCATCGGCCAGATATTCCACCTTGAACGAGGGATGATGGTCTGGTGATGACTGATGCCCGTCCCTGAAGCCCCGAATAGACTCCTCGAGAGATGGCACGCCAGGAGCGGCAGCCAATACGTAGGCAGGTCTATCGCTCATAAGTGCACCAGCTATATAGCTGGCACCATAACGTTTGATGTAAAAAGTTGACACTCCATCGATTTCGGCTTGGCTTTCCAACAGCAGCACCCTGCTACCACTCCCCTTCAGGCTTACTGTCGAGTGGCTGACCATCTTCTCGTAGGCAGAGCTCGCTACAATTAGTACCGATGAGTCTGCATACGCATGATCAATGAGCCACTGACTGTAGATGCGTTCAGCCTCAACCATGTCTTTGGGTTGGATCACCGAGAGAGGCACGCCTGTCTTCTCATGAAAGACATAGAGTCCGTTGACCAGGATGTCGTTATAACCATTGTCACCCAACCCGTTGACGCTGGTAATCATCGTCACCCAGGGCTGGGACTTCACAACAATCTCCTCCTCCCCCTGGTCATCCTTGTTGCATGCTGCCAGCAGCAGAGCTGCCAACAGCATGCAGCAAATGGTCTTCATCTTCATAGCGAATATCAATAGTTCACTTCGTTTGGATTCCAATAATATTTGTACCCTTCGTTGCGCACCATGCAGTTGCGCTTACTGTCGTAGGTCCAGTTGGGCAGTCCGTCGATGTTTCCTTTCACTTGTGAACTGCCGTTGGCGTTCCACAACAGGAACTCGCGACCGCTCTTCTGTACGCGATAGTAGGGGCGTGACGTATCAATCTGACCGTCTTTTTTCACCGAATAGGGAATTTCTATACCTGCGACCACATGACTTTCCAAATAACTGACGTTGTCATAATGTGCCGTGCCTGGAACGCCACAATTCAGATAGATTTTCGTCTCCTTGGTTGCACCCAAGGTGTCAACGGCATAGCCATTGCGCATGTTACGAACACGGTAGGCCGTTCCGTTGGCAATGCAGAAGCCGCTACTCAGGTTCACCTGACGGTCGTAGATAGGATAAAGCACCTTCACATCATTGTTCTTGTCGATGGCAGGTACGCGCTCACGGCAGATAGACGCCACATAGCGACCGGCACAGAGCACATTAGCCATTGCAGGCTTGTCCATTGTCGTGCTCTTGCCCAGGATGCTGCAAGTCACGCGATCGTTCAAGTCGACTGATGTAAAGACACCGTTCTGATAGCCCAGTTCACGCATCAGCTCGACAGCCGTTGCCATGATGCGTGCCTTCACCTTCTTTGCCACCTCCTGGTTAGGTATGAAGTCCCAGATAGGTCTTGCGTTCATGTCGCAGAGTTCGAGATTCGAGTTCTGGAAATCGTCGGGGTCATAGACCAGGCTCTTGATCCAATCCTTAGCATAGTTCTCCAGATCCGGATGCTTATTGAAGGTAAAATGCAATAAGTCGGCAGGAATCAAGCTCAGGTTGCCACCACGTATGCTGATCTGGCAGTCGGCACTGTTCATCACACTCAGTTCCTTGGAGTGAGACTCCGAAGAGCCAGAGATCTTCACGATCTCGGCTACCGACAATTTGCCCAGCATACGCGTGTCCATCACGTCGAGCAGCGAGTCGAGGTGCATCTTCATCAAGATGTCGAGCCTTCCGCCCACGGTGGCATCAGTCACCACATGTGTGCCATAGCGACGTAAGAACGAGTCGATGACAATGTCCTCATGATGCTTCTCCAACCAGTTACAGCACTCCAGGAAGTTCTTTGAGAGCAGATCATAGTGTTTGTCCTCAACCACGAGATCCCTGATCGACTGGGCAGAGAGCCTGATTTTCATAGCAGGGCTGATGACCTTCGACGAACAGAAGAAGCTATTAGTCTCGCCACCCTCCCATAGGGAGATTGTGCCTTCGCCCTTGCCGTTGATAAGAATCAAGTTGGCTTCTGCATCAGCCTTGAAGTCAGTATTCTGTACATACTCGCTACGGTTGAAAGTGGTCACCGAGCTTATCTCGACGGCATTGTCGCGGGTGATGAAGAACAACTTCTCGCCACCGTTGCTTTGGGGATCCTCAATCTTAGCAAGATCAAACACCTGACAGCGAATATCCTTCATGTTGCACTTCTCACCATAGATGGCATCATAGCTGAATCCCACGCCGTAGGTACGGCGGAAGGCTGGCAGCGTCGTGGGTATCTCGACTGCACGGCTGAGGGGCGACACCTCTGTCTCGTTGGTAACCTGCCAGTCCGTCTCTTCGAAGCCGTCGTTGTTACAGCCGATGGCGAGCAAGGCAAGTGCCATTGCGCCCACGGCCTTTATCTTGGTCATATTCATACTCATGCTTGTCATAACGATAAATGATTACTGATATTTATAGAACGACGAACGGTAAGCACGGATGGGGTACCAGTTATCACGCGTCTTATTGATGCTCACACGTTTTAGGGTGTAGTTCGGACTAAGCACCAATGCCTCGCCCGAGTTCTGCACGACCTCCTTCGATGGGATAAAACAGTAGTTGCCCACATAGTGCAGGCCATAATAACTGAATTTTTTGCCGTTGTCCATGTCATCACACTGGCCATAATATCCGGCAAACTGAGCCTCGAAGCCCGACTGCTGGTTGGCAAAGAGCGCCTTGCAATTAGTGCCGATATAGGTCTCCAGAGCCTTGATGTCCTGCACGCGGGGAACATACCAGTGAATACGATAGCCGAAATCGTTGACGTCGGCATCAAAGGCACCAGGATGGTTTGTACGGTAGGCCAGCGAGTTGCCGTAGAAGATATTGGCATAGGTCATGCCGTTATCCTGCCACTCAAACGGCGTGTAGTCGTAGCACTCGGGATCGTCCGGATCGTAGGGCTCTCCAAACTCCAACAGTCCTGTGATGTTCTTTCGAATCCAGTAGCCCGGGCCTATCTTCACCACAGGGTAGTTGTTTCCTCCCTCATAGAAATCCACGCGATGATCTTTGAGCGTCATTCCCACCGTAGGAATGTCGATGCCCAAGTTGGTAGGATAGAATGCACCATCGATGTAATAGACCGTTCTCAGCTGGTCGCCAGCCTTGAATCCCTCCAACGGTCGCACATAGCAGCCGCCCTCCTGGTCGAAAGTAACCTCTGCGGGCGGGTTCTCGCCATCGCCAGGGAAGAAGCCTCGGCGTATGTTGGTGATGTTCTTGTAGATGGGATAGTAGATATTGACACGACGGTCGCCGCGCAGCTCCGGCACATACTCGTTGCAGATTTCCACCTTGGGCAGTCCCTGATAGTAGGCCAGGCGCACCAGTGTCGTGTTCTGGTCGGTGCCCCAACGTTCCATCTGACTCGTCACGTCGAAGCGGTAGTAGTTGTCCAAGCCCAGCTCCTGCAACCTGTTTCCTAACTCCTGCAAAGAGGAGCCCGCATACTCGTTCAGGCCTGTCGAGAGCTTCAGTACATAGCTGATCACCTTCTTGCGGGCGACCTCGTTGGTGAAGATCTGCCAGATGGGCATCAGCTGGCAGCGCACCATTGAGATGGACGACATATCCTTGGTATCAACGCTCTTGAGCCAACTGTCGAGCAGCGAGGCATCAATCTGTGCAAAGGGGTCCTTGACCGAACGGCTGCCGGTGAGTGCATTGACGGCGGCAGCACTGCCACCGTAGATGTCGAAGGCCAGTCCTTTGCCATCATTGCATATATGATGCGAGGCCTCCTGGCTCTCTTTACTCTGCTTCTGTTTGCCGTTCTTGTACTTCAAGTACCGCTCTACCGTCTCATGGCTGGTCTCCACCGAACTGAAGTTCACCAAATACTCCAGTCGGCCACCCAAATCTGCATAGATGACTAAGTGTGTGCCAAATTTCTTGATCAGCTGCATAATGTTCTGGTCGCTCGGCGAGTTGTTCACTTGGTCGTACATCTTGCGGAAATCGCGGGTGAAGAGATCCTTGCTACCACTGCGGATGATGCTCTCCAGCTTGCCCTCGTCCAGATAGCGCGTTGCCACCGTCTTGCTCAGCGAGCTATAGCCATAGGTGCGCTGATCCATCTTGTAGTCGCTCACCTTCTTGAACTTTTCCACCTTCTTGTTATAGAAGAACATGTTCACCTCGGTGGTCACCTGTTCGGTCATCCACGACGACATCTCCTCGATGCTGTAGCTGGTATGAATGTCTAAGCTCTGCTGGCTACGGCCTTCCTGGGCAATGATGCTGCCCCAGGTCTGTTCGGCCTCGACAATTTTCTGGTAGTCAAGAATGGGTTCGGTAACGCTCTTCGGGTCGATATAGTCGATGAGCATGTTGTAGCCGTAGCCCACACGCGACTGTCGGGTCAGTTCTCCACCTGTGATGGAGTTGGCATCATCCTCAGCCAGACTGGTCTGATGCACCTTTACCGTTGTCGGCAGGGCACGACCCAGCGTGAAGGTGATGATTCCGTCACGGCTGGCGCCCTCGTTTGGCTGCACATAGAATGCCAGGGCGCCCGTCGTGCTCAGGCTGTCGGCGTCAAGTTCAATCCAGTCGACGTTGCTCTTGGCACGCACGCTGTCGAGCCTCGATGCTGCACTCGCACTCACGCTATAATAGCGACCGCTGCTATTGATGGTCACCTCCTGCTCGCTGACAGTGACCAGAGCAGCCTCCGGACCGGGGGTATCGCCTTCGTCGCTGCTACATGCAGTCAGCACCGCAACAGCCATCAATGCCACACTGGCAGGATATAGAAAATGATGTCTAAACGTCATATATATTACGTAGTTTTGCGTTTACCTTTGGATGCAACGCCACTTATTGGTATCCTTGTAGTCCTGTACGTCGTTCACATTGAAGGTCTTATAGTAAGAGGGACGCGCCTTGTTGGGCCAGGACGTATGCTCACAATACATGGATAGCTTTTGACAGTAGGATTTTTTTATCTTCACGTATCTCACCGTGATGTAATAGTTCTTTCCAAACCACCAACGGCCTTTTGACCAGTTGTAGTCGCAATCGAAGACGCGTTCCCAGTCGTGGGTAAACATGTCGTCGAGCAAATCCCACGTTTTGTTACTACGTCCTGCAGCTTTTTCCAGAGCATCGAGCGAATTCTTGAACTTTGTCGGGTTGTTTCTCATACCACCAGACAGTGCATCGAAATGATCCTGCAAGCCACAATTAGTCCAAACGGTGAAATCATCCTGCCAGTCAGAGTCATAGAACTGATCTTCGCCCCATCCGCCGTCAAAAGTCAGCAGCACGCCGGGAGTTCCCCTAAGCTCTCTGACACAAATATAATAGCGGCCTGTTCTCACCTCATACCAAATGCTGAGGAAGTTGCAAGGAGTGGCAATATCGTTTTGAGGCCAAGCCTGGGGCGTGAGAATCACCACTGCAGAGAGCACGTTCTTCAGCCGGGGACAATCGACGATGATACGTCCCAACTGACCATCCTCGCCACCAGCGATGTAGCTCAGCTGGATATCGCCCTGAGTAACCTCGTGGGGCATGGCACTGCTCTTGCCCTCTTCTTGCAGCACAGAGACAACACTCTGATAGATGCCTTCAGCCTCCTCTGCGTCGGCAGCGGTTGTATAGTAAACGGTGGGGGTTGCATCCTTGATGGCCTTTCCGAGCTTCGGTGTATAGACCACGGTCTCAGCCACGGTATCCACCTGGCAGAGCGCCCTCATGACAAGAGCCGTCTTCTGAGACTCACGTATTGCAGCAGCATTCTCATCAGCATCCTCGCCCGACGGCACGTCGGTAGAAGTATTCACTTCGCGTTGTTTTGCATCGGCTTCAACACCCTGCTTTGGGGAATCAACCTGCTCGCCAGAATCATCGTCATCACTGCCACAGCTGGTAAGCACGGGAGACACAAATGCGATGGCAAACAGACATGCAGCCATCGCCAGCCAATTACGGAAATCTGTCTTTTTCATCTTAAAAAATTTTTAAGCTGTGCAATGCTCCCAAAGTTGCGAGAGCACCACACAGCGTATGATTCATATAGCGATAGAATTATCTCAGCTTAGAAACGTCAATGCAAGTCTTCTTGCCTTTGTAGTATTCAACGGCTCTATTCTTGATGACTGGCTGAAGCTCAGTGGGGAAGAGAGCCCAGATGGCACGTGGGTTAACCCTCAGGACGCGCGTATTGTCTTTCTCGTCGTTACTGCTAATGATTGACTTAGCCCATACTTGAGCAGCTTTGGTCACTGCCTCTGGATCGGGCAGACGATTACTGAGCAGAGCGGTAAAGTCGGCAATGGCCGCCTTGTCTCCACCCGACACGTTAATGTGATGCTGGCAGTTCGTATAGGTATCCTCACCAATACGGCTGTAGCCCACGCTGACGCCGCCCTTGATCTCCAGCGGGCCGAAGGTCATGTCAACAGAAACTTTGCCTCCAACGTTGAACTTGTTTGCGATATAGGTTGAATCGTACCTTACAGAAACGAGCAAGTTTCCACCTAGGTCGGCACCAGCAACGAATGCGGGTCCATAGGCATTCAACATGGCATCAATCTCAGCATTCAGCTTATTTTGGTCTTTGGCAGCATAGGCAGCACGAATGCGCTTGTGGAAGCCACGGAAGCCACGGCTGAAAATTCTCGTGGAGATATTTGCCTCATTCATCATGATTTCCTGAAGCGTAGCAACATCAATACGTGAACTCAAGAACACAAGGCTCTGGCTTGCATTGTAAGTCTTGGCATTCACGAACTGCAGATCCTTGTTGTCGTAGTCAACCTGGAGCGTGAGCTTAAACTTAAGATAGTTCACGTCAATCTTGGCATTTACGCTCAGTCCCACCGTGTCGTTGAACAGCGTGTCCATCTGCAGATCCTTCAGGTCGGTGTTGGTAGGACGCTGCTGGCTCATGACGTCCGACTGAACGTCTTTTCCGAATTCGGCCAGGTTGGTGACATTCAGAATCTTGTCGGTAGCCTCTTCGCCTGTTTCAACGTTGTAACCGGCACCCAAGCCTTTACCTGCCCACAGGTCAAAGAACATCTCGCTGTCGTTGGGCGCGGTCTCACCCTCTTTCAGGCCGATGAACTGACGCAGGGTGATCACCTTCTTCAGGTCGCCACAGTTGACGATGAGCTGTGTCGAGCGCTCCCCCTTCTGCAGACGGGGGCTGAAATAATCTACGGTTACTTCAATCTTGCCATTACCGGTACCCTGTGCATTCACCACGTCGGCCCAGGCTATTTCGCCATCCTTCTCAGGAATCTCAGCCGTCCAGCTGCCATTGGTTTTCAGGTCAATCACGATAGTACCACCCATGCGGTTGATAGAATAAGTTGACTGAGGAACGTCAATCACGATAGTTTCGTCATCGTCGCTACCACAAGATACAAAGGCTGGAGTAACCAGCGCCATTGCCAACACGAATGCGGAAAACTTAAAATGCTTCATTTTCATAACTAAAATATTTTAAAATATTAATGAATACTAAATTTTCACTTGCTATTAGCTTTTCTGTTTAGTTTTTGGGTGCAAATATACGAAAAAATCCGAAATTACAAAGAAAAAAACGGAAAAAATCTTATTTGCTTAACATATTCAGGCAAAGCAGGGCAGGTTTTTCTTCTCCACCAAATACTCTGCAATCTGCACAGCATTGAGGGCAGCACCCTTGCGAATCTGGTCGCCTGAGAGCCAGAAGGTCAGGCCATTGTCGTCAGCCAAGTCCTTGCGCACACGCCCTACGAACACGTCGTCCTTACCGGCGGTGTCCTTCGGCATGGGATAGGTCAGCGTAGCGGGATCATCGACGAGCGTACAGCCGGGGGCAGCGGCAATTGCCTTCTGAGCCTCCTCAACGCTGATGGGCTGTTCGGTCTCAATCCAGACACTCTCAGAGTGGCTGCGCAGCGACGAGACGCGAACGCACATAGCCGAGCAACGGGCGTCAGTATGCATGATCTTACGGGTCTCGTTATACATCTTCATCTCCTCCTTCGTGTAGCCGTTGGGCTGGAACACGTCAATCTGGGGAATCACGTTGTAGGCCAGCTGATGGGGGAACTTCTTCACCGTCTTCACCTCGCCCGTCTCCACGATTTCCTTGTACTGCTGCTCCAGCTCAGCCATGGCGGCGGCACCGGCACCCGAAGCACTCTGATAGCTGCTCACGTGGATGCGCTTGATATGCGAGATCTGCTCTAAGGGCTGCAACACAACGACCATCATAATGGTGGTGCAGTTGGGGTTGGCAATGATACCGCGCGGACGATTCAGGGCGTCGGCGGCGTTGCACTCAGGAACGACCAGGGGCACGTCCTCGTCCATACGGAAGGCACTGGAGTTGTCAATCATCACGGCACCATAGCGGGTGATGTCCTCTGCAAACTCCTTTGAAGTACCGGCACCAGCACTGGTGAAGACGATATCGACATCCTTGAAGTCGTCGCCATGCTTCAGCAGTTTCACCTCAATGTCCTTGCCCTGATAATTGTACTTACGACCAGCAGAACGCTCCGATCCAAACAGCAGGAGTTCGTCCATGGGGAATTTTCTCTCAGCGAGGATGCGCAGGAATTCCTGTCCTACGGCTCCGCTCGCACCTACGATTGCTACTTTCATTTTTATTTACGTATTTAATTTGGTTTGCTTTCTTTTTGGGTGCAAAGTTACGAAATAATTACGAAACGCGAATAAAATGCGCCGAATAATTTGATATTTCGCTATTTATTTGTAACTTTGCCCGCAATTTTAACTCACCTATTATTAATAAAGACTGTTTTTTACAACGATGAAGAAAACTTTGATTATGCTCGTAGGCCTGATACTCAGCATCGCTGCCCAGGCACAGATTATGAAAGCTGCCGATTTGGAGAAATATGCAAAGGAACGCTATGGCGACAAATGGCTCGACGCAGCCAAGAACCTGTCAGGCGGGCTGAAGCTCGACAAGAACGAGTCGCTGACCTACCAGCAGGTCATCGAGGCTCCCGGCAAGACCAAGCAGCAACTGTATATCGCGCTGAACTACTGGGCTACGGCAACCTTCAAGGACAAGCAGGCTATCACCCTGAACGATAAGGATGCCGGTACGATTATCATCTCTTCGACCATCGACCAGGTTGCCGAGCACACCGGTGGCATGAACCGCTACATGGTGAGCATCACCCCCGTCATCAAAATCGACATCAAGGATAGCCGCATCCGCGTGACCTACACCGTGCAGAACTATGACGTGACGAAAATCGAGGGT
>Ga0265298_10007181_pt1 | contig 13586 bp, 8 predicted proteins | sample AusTroGonzalo_MG_3_FD_193486 | JGI IMG/M metagenome (GOLD analysis project Ga0265298, IMG submission 193486) | Bovine rumen microbial communities from tropical cattle in Woodstock, Queensland, Australia - Gonzalo_01 | ecosystem: Host-associated > Mammals > Digestive system > Stomach > Rumen ...
GCGCATGAGGATGGGAGTTGGACATTGGATATGTCCAAGATCAGAGGTGACAGATTAGAGGTGAAAGGCCGCGCCTATCTGCGTGTGTTCGCGGAGGATGACGAGTACCTGTTCAACGACCTGCTGCTGCCCATGGAGGACGGCAAGATCGTGACGAGTGCGGATCGGCTGAACCGCCACGACGCACAGGCACAAGTGCTCTATTCGCTGATGATTGACCGTTTCTACAACGGCAACACCGCCAACGACTGGAAAATGAACAGCCCCGAAGTGCTTGACATCGTCGATTATCAGGGCGGTGATCTGGCCGGCATCACGGCGAAGATCGAGGAGGGCTATTTCGACATGCTCGGCGTGAATACGCTGTGGATCAGCCCGATCACCCAGAACCCATGGGACGCGTGGGGCTGCTATCCTTTCAAGAACGGCAATAAATACGACAACACGAAATCCTATACCAAGTTCAGCGGCTATCACGGCTACTGGCCTATCTACGCCACAAAATTAGACGACCGTTTCGGCACGCCGAATGAACTCCGCACCTTATTGGAGGTCGCACATGCGCACGGGATCAACGTGGTGCTGGACTATGTGGCAAATCATATGCATATCAACTCGCCTACCCTGCAAGCGCATCCGGACTGGCACACCGACTCCATCCTGCCCGACGGACGACGTAACTTCGAGTTATGGGACGAGGCACGACTCACCACCTGGTTTGACAAGCATATCCCTACTCTCGACTTGGAGCGTCCGGAGGTATGCGAGGCGATGACGGACAGCGCGCTGTACTGGCTGGCGAACTATGAACTGGACGGCTACCGTCACGATGCATGCAAGCATATCCCCGAGGGCTACTGGCGTATGCTGGGACAGAAGATAGCCAAACGCTGGCCCGGACGTCCTATCTGGATGATCGGCGAGACATACGGCAGTCCCGAACTCATCGGCAGTTACGTAAAAAGCGGCATGCTCAACGCCCAGTTTGACTTCAATGTCTATTTCACCACACGCGAGGCGTTGTGCGGTCTGACCGGCATGGATGCCATCATTGCCAACGAGTTGACATCCCTCGCCACCTACGGAGCACACCACACCATGGGAAACATCAGCGGTAACCATGACCAGATACGTTTCGCGTCCATCGCAGGCGGTGCCATCGATATCCACAGCCAGGGCAAAGAGGAAGGCTGGACACAGGAAATCGGTATCGGTGATGCCGACAAGGCATACAAACGTGCGCTCATGCTCGAGGTCATTAATATGACCCTGCCGGGAGTGCCCTGTATCTATCAAGGCGACGAATACGCCGAGGTGGGAGCCAACGACCCCGACAACCGTCATATGATGCGTTTTGACGGTCTGAACGAGGCGGAACAGACGATGCGCGACCAGGTGGCCAAACTGATTGAGATGCGCCGCCACTCCATGCCGCTGCTCTACGGCGACTTCCTGCCGCTGGAGTGCAACGAGGACGTGATCGCCTACAAGCGCGTCTATCTCGGGCAAACAGTGACCGTCACAATCGACCGCAAAAAACTGACATGCAGTATTACCGAATAACCATTAACCGTATATAGTTATGAAAAAATCATTCTTTTTGCTGATTGCCGCACTAGCGATGATCAGTTGTGCCAAGCAGGCAGACCTGCACCACCCCAAATGGGCATACGATGCCACCATCTATGAGTTGAACACCCGCCAAGCCACAGAGGAAGGCACGTTTGCAGCCGCCGAGGCGCTGCTACCTGCCCTCAAGGAGAACGGTATCGACATCATCTGGGTCATGCCCTGCCAACCTATCGGCGTCATCACCCGTAAGGGCACGCTCGGCAGTTATTACTCCATCATCGACTACTGTCAGATCAACCCCGAGTTCGGCACCCGTGCCGACTTCGAGCACTTCCTCGCCGAAGCGCATAAGATGGGCTTCAAAGTCATCCTCGACTGGGTGGCTAACCATACCGCGCCGGACAGCGAGTGGACCAAGAACGACGGCTGGCACTACCGCGACAGCCTCGGTAACCTCATGGTGCAGTACGACTGGACGGATATCTCCAAACTCAACTACGACAACCAGGACATGCGCAACGAGATGCTCAAGGCCATGCACTGGTGGATGGACACCATCGGCATTGACGGTTTCCGCTGCGACGTAGCCGGTGAGGTGCCGACCGATTTCTGGAACTGGGCGATGGGTGACCTGCGCAAGACCCATCCCGACATGTTCACACTGGCGGAGGACGAGGACAAAGCCGATGAGCTGACCGAGACCGCATTTGACATGTACTATGGCTGGACACTCCATAAACTGATGAACCAGGTGGCACAGGGCGAGAAGAACGTAGCCGACCTGTGGGATTACTTCGCCAAAGCCGACACTACCGTCCGTCCCGAGGCGATCCGCATGAACTTCATCACCAACCATGACGAGAACAGCTGGGCAGGTACCGAGTTCGAGCGCATGGGCGATGCCACCAGACTGTTTGCCGCTTTCTGCTATGTCATCCCGGGCATGCCGATGATGTACACCGGTCAGATCAGCGGTAATCATCACCGTCTGCAGTTCTTCGAGAAAGACCTGATTGACGCCGACGAAGAGTACTCGCTCGCGGAACTCTATAAGGGTCTGAACAGCCTGCGTGAGGCAAACAAAGCGCTCTTCAGTCCAGAGGTAGGTGCACCGATGGTACGTATCCCGGCGGATAACGAGGCTGTCTTCGCATGCGCACGCCATAAAGCCGGCAAACACTGCAGCAACACCGTACTGGCGGTAATGAACATGAGCAGCGAGGAACAGAACGTCACGCTCGACCTAAACGGCTATGAAGGTACCTACCGCTGCCTCTGCGGACATGAGAAAGAACTGCAAGCAGAGCAGACCATGACACTCAAGCCCTGGGGCTACAAGATTCTGGTGAAATGAGCCATCATCTGCCATTTTGGCAGTCTTCGCCGCTTTGGCGCATAGTTTGTAGTTGTTTTGGTGAAACTCGTAAATGCGATGAGTAACCAAAACAACATACAACTATGAATAACAACAATTCCAACAACGAAAATCTTCAGAAGTTCGCCATCAACCTCTGTGAGCGGGCTCGGGAAGGTAAGTTAGATCCCGTTATCGGACGTGATGACGAGATTCGGCGTGTCTTGCAGATTCTGTCACGCCGTACCAAAAACAACCCTATCCTCATCGGTGAACCGGGCGTCGGTAAGACAGCCATTGCCGAAGGCTTGGCGCATCGTATCGTACGCGGTGACGTGCCGGAGAACCTGAAAAAGAAACAGATATACTCCCTCGATATGGGTGCGCTGATTGCTGGCGCAAAATACCAGGGTGAGTTCGAAGAGCGACTCAAAGGCGTAGTGAACGAAGTGGTTGCCGCGGCCGGGGAGATCATCCTCTTCATCGATGAGATACACACGCTCGTCGGTGCCGGCAAGTCAAGCGGTGCCATGGATGCGGCAAACATCCTCAAACCGGCACTGGCGCGGGGTGACCTGCGCGCCATCGGTGCCACCACTCTGGACGAATATCAGAAATACTTCGAGACCGACAAGGCCCTCGAAAGACGGTTCCAGAAGGTCATGGTGGACGAACCGGACGAGGCAGCCACCATCTCTATTCTCCGTGGACTGAAAGAGCGCTACGAGACGCACCACAAAGTGCGTATCAAAGACGACGCCATCATTGCGGCCGTCAGCCTCTCTGCACGGTATATCACCGACCGTTTCCTGCCGGACAAGGCGATTGACCTGGTCGATGAGGCCGCAGCCAAACTGCGTTTGGAAGTGGATTCCAAACCCGAAGAGATAGATACCCTCGACCGTCAGATCAAGCAACTGGAGATTGAGCGCGAAGCCGTGAAAAGAGACAAAGGACAAAGTGACAAAGTACAAAGTATTGAGAAACAACTCAATGAACTCAAAGCCAAGTCCGATGAACTGAACGCGCGGTGGAACAAGGAGAAAGGCTATGTAGCCACTATCCAGAACGAGAAAGCGCGTATCGAAACTCTCAAGCATCAGGCTGAAGTAGCGGAGCGCGAAGGCGACTACGGCAAGGTGGCGGAGATCCGTTACAGCCAGATCCCGGCGGCAGAAGCGAATATCAAATCCGCGCAGGACTCCCTGCACGCCATCAGTAACGAGGCGCTCATCAAAGAGGAAGTGGACGAAGACGACATCGCCGAGGTAGTAGCCCGTTGGACGGGTATTCCGGTTGCGAAGATGATGCAGTCCGAGCGTGACAAACTGCTGCATCTCGAAGAGGAGTTGCACAAACGTGTCATCGGTCAGGATCAGGCCATCGAAGCCGTCAGCGACGCTATCCGCAGGTCGCGTGCCGGTCTGCAGGACCCCAAACGACCTATCGGCTCGTTCATTTTCCTCGGCACCACCGGCGTCGGCAAGACCGAACTGGCAAAAGCCCTTGCGGACTACCTCTTCGACGACGAGAACATGATGACGCGTATCGACATGAGCGAGTATCAGGAGAAATTCAGCGCCACGCGACTCATCGGAGCGCCTCCCGGATACGTAGGCTATGACGAGGGCGGTCAGCTGACCGAAGCCATCCGACGCAAACCCTACTCCGTCGTCCTGTTCGACGAGATAGAGAAAGCGCATCCCGATGTATTCAACGTGCTGCTGCAGGTACTGGACGACGGCCGTTTGACGGATAACAAGGGTCGTGTGGTCAACTTCAAGAACACGCTCATCATCATGACGTCCAACCTCACCGAAGAGCAACTGCGTGCGTCCGTCCGGCCCGAGTTCATCAACCGTATTGACGAGATTATCCACTTCAGCGAACTGAGCGAGAGCGACATCAAAGCCGTAGTCGGCCTGCAGATCAGCCGCATCCATAAGATGCTTGAAGAGCAAGGTATCGACCTGCGCGTCACAGACGATGCCATCGATTATATCGCCAAAGAAGGCTATGATCCGCAGTTCGGTGCCCGTCCGGTCAAGAGAGCCTTGCAACGCCTCGTGCTCAACGAACTGAGCAAGTCTATCATCGGCGGCAAAGTGAATGCCTCCAAACCGGTGATTGTCGAACTCCGCGACGGAGAACTGGCTTTCCGAAATTAAAATTGAAAAACGAAAATTGAAAGGAAAAGAGCGTTTCGGCGCTCTTTTTTTTGCATATATCAAAAAAAAGCAGTACCTTTGCAGCGATTTTTGAAATAGCTTATGTCAGTACACGTACAAAATAGCCGAATGACGACCGCCAAACTGCGTCAGATGAAGGCCAACGGCGAAAAAATCGCCATGCTAACAAGTTATGATTTCACACTGGCTTCGCTGGTGGATGAAGCCGGAATAGACATACTTCTTGTCGGCGACAGCGCAAGCAATGTCGTCTGCGGCAACCTCAACACCCTGCCCGTTACGGTGGACGAGATGATTTTCCTCACCAAAGGCGTCGTCCGTGCCGCACAGCATGCCCTCGTGGTCTGCGACATGCCGTTTGGCAGTTATCAAGTGAGCGAAGAGGACGCCGTGCGCAATGCCATCAAAATCCTCAAGGAATCGGGCTGCGATGCGGTGAAGTTGGAAGGCGGCGAAGAGATCCTTCCGGCTATCCGTCATATGATCCAAGCCGGTGTGCCGGTCATGGGGCATCTGGGACTGACGCCGCAGAGTGTCAACCAGTTCGGCGGCTACGGACTGCGCGCCAAAGAGGAAGCGGAAGCCGAAAAACTGCTGCATGATGCCAAGTTGTTAGACGAAGCCGGCTGTTTCTCGATCGTATTGGAGAAAATTCCGGCGGCGTTGGCTGCCAAAGTGACTCAGGCTGTCAGTTGTCCTGTCGTCGGCATCGGAGCCGGTAATCAATGCGACGGACAAGTACTGGTGCTGCATGACATGCTGGGCCTCAACCAGGGATTCAAGCCGAAGTTCCTACGCTATTTCGCACACCTGGCAGACGAAGTGAAAAACGCCGCGGGCAAGTATATCAACGCCGTCAAAGAGCAGTCCTTCCCTTCCGCAGAAGAGAGCTACTGATGTCCAATCCCTATTTCCGTTTCAAGCAATTCACCGTGTACCATGACCGGTGCGCGATGAAAGTAGGCACGGACGGCGTGCTGCTTGGGGCGTGGGTAGCAATAGACAGCTGCGCTAAAAGTTGTAAGACCGCTACGCTCAAAGTCGAAAGAATCTTAGATGTCGGCACGGGCAGCGGACTCATCGCCCTTATGTTGGCGCAGCGCTGTCCCTCGGCTAAGATAGATGCGATAGACATTGACGAAGCCGCCGTAGAACAGGCGAGGGAGAATACTCAAATCTCAAAATTCAAATCTCAAATTTCAAATTTTGTATCTCGGCTTCAAGATTGGACGCCGGAAACAAAGTACGACCTTGTCGTCTCCAACCCGCCTTATTTTCAGAACAGCCTCAAGAATCCCGACAAAGGCAGAGAATTGGCGCGTCATACCGACTCGCTCTCTTTCGAGGAACTGATTACGCACAGCGCGCGCCTGTTGACAGAGCACGGTCGGATGGCATTGATCCTGCCGGCAGAAGCGGAAGACGAGATACGCACCATCGCCGCCGCACATGCCTTTTGCTGCACGCATATCACGCGCGTATATAGTAAGGTATCAAAAACCGCGCGACGGATTTTGATAGTATTCAGCCGTCAGCCTTCTACATTCAGCCCTGTTGAAGACTCCCTCATTCTGGAGGACGAAAAAGGCGGCCGTTCAGCCGCCTATTCGGAACTCTGCAAAGAGTTCTATCTATAAACCGGTAATCCGACCGATAACCGGTACCCTTACTTCGCCACATTCACGGCGCGTACCTCACGGATAACAGTCACCTTGATCTGCCCCGGATAGGTCATCTCGTCCTGGATACGTTTGGCCAGGTCAAACGAGAGCAACTCGGTATCCTTATCGGAAATCTTGTCGGCTCCTACGATGACACGCAGTTCACGACCGGCTTGCAGTGCATACGTCTTCACCACGCCCGGGAAACTCATAGCGAGGTTCTCCAGATCATTGAGACGTTTCACATAACTCTCCACGATCTCACGACGGGCACCCGGACGGGCACCGGAGATAGCGTCACACGCCTGTACGATCGGCGCGATGAGACTGGTCATCTCACACTCGTCATGGTGCGCACCTACCGCATTGCAGATATCGGGTTTCTCGCCGTATTTCTCGCAAAGTTTCATACCCAGCTCTGCGTGCGGCAGTTCCACATCGTCTTCCGCCACTTTACCAAGGTCGTGCAACAGACCGGCACGCTTGGCTGCCTTCACGTTCAGTCCTAACTCGCCGGCCATAGCCGCACACAGATTAGCGGTCTCACGGCTGTGTTGGAGCAAGTTCTGGCCATACGAAGAACGGTATTTCATCTTTCCTACCAGACGCACCAGTTCGGGGTGCAGACCATGGATACCCAGATCGATAGTGGTACGTTTGCCGACCTCCAATATCTCATCTTCCACCTGTTTCTTCACCTTTGCCACCACCTCTTCGATACGTGCCGGGTGAATACGGCCGTCTTGCACGAGTTGATGGAGCGCAAGGCGCGCTATCTCACGGCGTACAGGGTCGAAAGCGGACAGGGTGATTGCTTCTGGCGTATCGTCCACCACGATCTCCACACCCGTAGCCGCCTCAAGGGCACGGATATTACGTCCTTCACGGCCGATGATACGACCTTTAACCTCGTCGTTCTCGATATGGAATACGGAAACGGTGCTTTCGGCTGCCGTCTCGGAGGCCACACGCTGGATGGTCTGGATGATGATTTTCTTTGCCTCTTTGTTCGCCTCCAGACGGGCATTGTCCATGATCTCGTTGATATAGGACATAGCGGCCGTCTTGGCTTCATCTTTCAGCGCTTCCACCAGTTGTTTCTTTGCTTCCTCGGCACTCATGCCGCTCAGCTGCTCCAACTGTTTCTCCGCCTGTTGATGCAGTTTCTCCACCTCCTGCTGCTTGTAGTCCAGCGCCTGTTGGCGTTGCTCTACAGCCTGGGTCTTTTGATTCACTTCGTTGAGGGCTCGTTGAACGTCTCCCTGGCGTTGGTTGAGCTGCTGCTCACGTTGCTGCAAACGTTGTTCGTGTTGCTGTATACGTTTGTCCTGCTCGCGCACGCTGTTGTCGTGCTCCAACTTCAGGGCGATAAATTTCTCCTTAGCCTCAACAATTTTATTCTTTTTCATCACCTCTGCTTCCTCCTCCGCTTTCTTAAGCAGACTGGCAGCAGCAATGCGGGCGATGAGGTAGTAGATACCGGCTCCTAACAGGAGACCGCCTACTGCCGTACAAATCAGTAAAATTGCTGTGTTCATGTATTTATCGTGTTTTTAATTAGTTTATTCAAATCATGGATGGCTTTTTCCACCGGTATCAGACTCTTCTCGCGTGCATCCGACTGTAACGCCACCGCCACTTCCAGCGCCGTGTACATCCATAACTGCTCAGCCGAAGCGTTCGGGCGCAGTTTGAGATAATACTGATAGCGTTTGTTCAGCAGATCTGCCGCACGACGGTAATTGGGTTCTTGCTCACGCGGCACATCCAGACCCACCGTGTGAGCATCCAGATGCAAATTGATATGTTGCTTGTCTATATCGGCCATTGGCTATTAGCGGTTGGCTACTTTTTCAGCGCGTTGATCGCTCGGTCTACTTGTGCGATAAGCGCATTGATACGTTTGGTTGCTTCTTCCGCACTCTCTGCCGACGAAAGGGCATTGGCGGTTGCCAGACGGCGGTTCTTCTGCCGGAGATCCGATAACTCGCTATGCGTCCGTATCAACTCCTGCCGCTGACGCTCCACGTCTTCCTTCAACTGCACATTCTCCTGCTGAAGCGCCGTATAACGCTCCAACAAGAGATGTACGTTTTGCGAAAGATCGTCGAGAACTTGCATTCCTTTGTACTTCGTCCCTTTGTCTGTTAGAACGAGTATCCTACACCGATACCGATGATGCCCTTGAACTGAGCGCGCTCACTCATCACGCCATCCTTGGCAATCAGCGTACCCGGATAGTACTTCAAACTGGTCTGCAGGCTCACTTGCAGGCACTTAAGGAACTGATAACTCAACGCTACGTCCCAATCTACATCGAACATACCGGTATATCGGTTCATGCTCGCGTATTTGAAATAGTGATCTGCCTCATTGTAGTTGGGATCCTGCTCGCGGTTGATAGCACGAGTGGCGGCGTTTTCATAGGAATCCAATTTACGTCCTTTGCCGGCATACGGGGTGAACAATGCCAACGTGGTGCTTAACTTGAAGTCCTTGTACGTATACGCGATACCTCCTTTGAAACTCAAACCGAACTCGGCACGGAAGTTATGGTACACAGGATTGTCGTTTGCATCCAACTTGTAGGTACCGATAGAGGTCTGCAAGGCACTGCGTACATCCTGATGGTCTGCCACCAATTGGGCGTACACATCTTCGTTCCAGTCCGCCTCATCATTGCCGTCGGCAATCCACTGCGACTTGGTATAGTCCTTATTCCAGGCCTTACCGATATATGCCGTTGTAATACGACCGGCGATCGGAGACAGATAAACCGAGAAATCCGCACCCTTGTAGCTGTACTTGTAATCAATACCGACAGACAGATCCGTGTACGAAGGAGCCAACCATTTGGAGATGATCGGATTGTGACCCTTAACATAACTGAATCCCGGCGCATACTGGCTCTGGAAGCCGCCTAACACCGTCAGATACCAGTTCTTCTTGAACTCCCATCCGAACTTGGTGGCCAACTTGATGTTATCGCTCGATTTCTGGAAAGCGTCCTCTTTCTGGTCCACCCACATCATACCGAAGTCGGTGTCAAAATTCGTCTCCCATGCAATCGAATTCTTATGATACAGCAAGTGCAACTTGGCATAAGCCAGACCGTTTACGTTATTCTTACCGCCGGCAGCCCAGTTAACCAAACCAGTGGCAGCTGCGTTCAGACCGATTGTTCCGTCAAATTTCCACGCCTTCTCGCCTGCATCCAACTTCTTCAGATCTACACCTGCCTTCGCAGCCGCATCCGCATTACCCGTTACAACGGCTTTATTCACTTCCTGTGCCGTCATCGTCAACGTTGCTATCAAACAAATCGCAACAGATAAAATAGATTTTTTCTTTGCCGCAAGGGCACGATTAACTTCGTTTTTCATATTCTCTATTGTTTGTTACACATATTTTTCCGGTTCTTCTCAAAAAACCGCACAAAATTACAAAAAAAAATGCATATACGCAAATAAATAATGTACGCGCGCGAGTTTTTTCGGCAAAAGTGTCAATTTTTCCACATTTTTTTGGAATATATGCACACTTATTTGCAAAAAAAGCAGTAATTTTGCAGCGTGATTTAATATCCCCTAATGTGGGGATATCAAAAAGAGAACATAAACACAAAAAACAAATATGAAAAACATTCGATTTATCGTCTTGTCGTTTTTAGTATCTGTTATTACATGTAGTCAAGCAGCAACTATCACAGATTATTTTATTGCACTTGCGGACTACACAGTAACATCGGAAACGTACGAAACCGCATTTACATCTCTAAGCAATCAGGAGTTAAAGTGCAAAAATTACATTGTTTATGCAGAAGTTCCTTCTGCGCAGGCGGCTGGAACGTTTGCCTGGCGTTGCGGAAGCAGTAACACCGGCAGATTTTTGTATCTTCAGGTAAACGGAGTGGAGGATACAAGTCGCAAGATACCGATGCTGAACGGTTATTCGTCCGATTTTACATTTACCAGTAATGACTTGACGCAAAAGAATGGGAAATACTACCTCGTATTCTCCACTACCGATGACTACAAGGCAAAGGCTATGAAATATACCTTGACGGCCGGCGATACGGGCGGCGGTGGTAATACAGGTGGTGAAAGCGGCAACACAGGTGGCGAAACGCCGGCGACGTCTGACGACCTTCATTTTTGGTTCTTTAACGCCTCTGATGCCGCGACCAACAATGTGACAAACGACGCCACCGTCTTTTCCGGCATGGTCTCCTCCGGTAGCAATCTGACAGGAACTATTACCATCGATGGAACAAATTATTCCGTTACACGTCGCACCGGAGACAATGCCACATTCGGCTCTTTCACAATCCCGGCAAACTATACCGCTCATTTCTACGCACTTGCCGTTTCTTCCGGAAACGCAGCCAGACAGATTAACCTGGTATGCGGAAGCAATAAATATGAGATGGCAGTTCCGGGAGGCAGTTCGGCTTACCAGCAGATTGAATACCAGAATCTTCCGGCTGGCACCTATAGTATTGAGCGCGAAGGTTCCAATAATGTGCGATTGGGAGTGGTGGTATTAAAGTTCATCAGCAGCGGAGGCGGAGAGACAACCACCCCGGTCACGGGAGTCACATTAGACAAGTCCTCCATCTCCATTGTGCAAGGAACGACAGAGCAACTCACAGCAACTGTTGCACCCGATGATGCCACGGATAAGACGGTAACATGGTCCAGTAGCGATGCTTCGGTAGCGACTGTCGATAATAACGGTTTAGTCAGCGCAATTGGCGCCGGAAACGCCACTATCACCGTCACCACTACAGACGGAGGAAAGACAGCCTCTTGCGCCGTGACAGTGTCAGCACCTTCAACGATTATTCCGGTAACGGGCATAAGTATCAAGTCTGCAACAACCCTTTCTATCGGCAGTACCGAGACACTTACTGTTACCTATACCCCATCTGATGCTAATACCGGAAAGGCTATCACCTGGAGCAGTAGTAATGAGGCAGTGGCCACTGTAGATGCTTCTGGAAAAGTAACCGGTGTGGCAGCCGGTACCGCCACCATCACCGCCACTTCCGAAGGGGGCGTAGCTACCGCCAGCTGCACCGTGACGGTCCAAGCAATTGCCGTAACAGGCGTGACACTCAATAAAACAACAATCACGATCAACAAAGGTGCAACAGAGACTTTAACTGCCACTGTATCTCCGTCTAATGCGACCAACCAAGCGGTTACATGGTCCAGCAGCAACGCCGCTGTCGCTACTGTCACCAACGGCATCGTGACAGGTGTGGCAGCCGGTAACGCCACCATCACCGTGACAACCGCGGACGGCAGTAAAACATCTTCATGCGCCGTAACGGTAGAAGAACAACAAGTGCCCCCCACTCCGGCCTCCGGTCTCACGGCACACACGCCGGAGATTTACGAAGATCCTGCCGGTTACAACACGGCGCTCAGCACGTATGGCGGTCGTGAATATGAGGTATATTATATTTGTCGCGATGGCACAGGCAACAACATAGCCGTAGCTACCGTTCCTGTAGATAAAGCAACCACTGCTATTACAACCGGAACAGCGACAACGACGAAAGCAAAAGACAACTGGTTTGAATTGAAAGCGAGTGGCGGTAAAGGTGGAGATAGTAACGCTTCCGCGAAAGATGAATTCAAATACGGTTCCCTGCAATGTGTCAAAATGCAAGGTGGTCAGGAGATGGAATTCAAGGTAAAAGGCTTTGATCAGTTTAACTTCTACGGCAAGGATAACAACAAAGATGCTACGAAGGGAAAACAATTTGAAGTATATATTGACGACTCCAAAGTTTCGGGAACGCCTATCGATGGCTATGCCATCCACCGTTACCAGATGACAACCGCCGAGCACGTTATCCGTTTGGTAGGTATTGGAGAATCTGACAGCAAACTGACCGGTTTCTCTCTCCGCGTATCCAATGATCCGTTGGTGCGCCACTTGAATGGCAAGAAAGACCAGAACGTCTATCAGACCAAGGATATTGAGCGCGTAGCCTTCCGTGTACGCCGGGCGGCCAGTCATCGTCTTACATGGATAGGAAATGCCATCCCGGGAGTATCGCTCATCGACGGCACGAACGACTCCGTCTTTGTGGAAGGTATCGCCGATGCTGCAGCCGGCACATATACATATCGTATCGAAGCCTTGGACGGAACCGCTTCCGTAGCATCGTTTGAGACAGGTACGATCACCATCAGCACACATGTCTTCGATGGCAGAAACGGCAATGACCTGACCACCAACCTCGGCGAAGCCATCAAGCCGCTTCAGTTCATCTATTATGCCGCCAATAGTTCGGATATCACTCTCCAGTGGACGAACGGCACGGTGGAGGGATTGAGCCTCAGTTATCAACGCGACAGCATCGCTATCCTTTCCGGTACACCTTCGGCGCAGAACGCCGGCGGCACCTATCCCTACACCATCGTGGCAGCCGGCGGTAACACCATCTCCGGCGTGATCACATTGCTCGTACCGGATCCGGCCTTTGAGGCAGTCCCCGTAGCGAAGATCAAAGACGGCAAACCGTTGGTATTCACCGTCAAAGCGTTGCATGCATCGAATATCACAGCCTCGGGATTACCCTCGTGGATAACCTACGCTTATGATAACGCCACCGGCATCGCCACCTTCTCCGGCACGCCGAATGTTGGCAGTCCTTATCCCAAAGAGTATCCCTATACTCTGACCGCCACACCGGCTTATGCCGGCAAGCAGGAAGTATCCGCTTCCAGCAAGATTCAGGTCATTGACCCGGCTATGCGCACGATCATGGTGGCGCATAAGAACCTCACCGACGTA
>Ga0265298_10007182_pt1 | contig 13585 bp, 9 predicted proteins | sample AusTroGonzalo_MG_3_FD_193486 | JGI IMG/M metagenome (GOLD analysis project Ga0265298, IMG submission 193486) | Bovine rumen microbial communities from tropical cattle in Woodstock, Queensland, Australia - Gonzalo_01 | ecosystem: Host-associated > Mammals > Digestive system > Stomach > Rumen ...
CAGAGGGGCTCTTATGGCTATCTATAGATACGCTATAGATACGCAGTAGATACGCAATAGGTATGCTAAGAGGCTGGGCACTGTACCCCATACTGACGTAAGGGGTTATGGATATTGTCGTGCCTTTGGCACTACCAAACTCTGCAGACCTAACGGCCTGCATGCGACTGCGGGACGCAGCCGCCTCCGTAAGAAAATCGCAAATCTTTTGTCGTTTGCAATTGAAAAATGATTTTTTCGTACTTTTGCACGCCGTATGGCAGAATGCCTTATCTGGGTTAATAAAAACACAATAGATAGAATGAATAAACGCTTAATTTTTATCCTCACCGTCCTGCTATGTTGGGCTACGACAGCTGCCAATGCCCAGTGGGCGGTCGGCATCAAAGGCGGCTGGACCTACAGCTCGACCAGCCGTACGAACTTGGGTCGCATCGACGAGACCTACTCGGCCAAAAGCGGCTATGACATTGGCCTACAAGCACACTACAGCTTCCTTGACTGGCTGGCCATCCGTACCGACCTGAGCTTCATGAAACGCTCGCACCGCATGGACCGAAACCTCAACTACCTGGATAAGGTGTACACCGAGTATCGCAACGCCTACCTGATGCTCCCCGTAATGGCCGACTTCTCGTTTGGGGGTAAAAAGGTGCGTGGCCACCTGCTTTGCGGAGGCTTTATAGGCGGTTGGCTACAGGCCAAAGTAAAGGGCACCACCTATTGGATGACAGATTACTATGTCTATTTCAACGATTTCAATGAAAAACGTGATTTCACCAGCGAAGACCAGCGCTTTACGGCTGGGCTAGTGGGCGGTGTGAGCTTGAACTACGACATCACCGAATTGATTGGAATCAACATTGATGCGCTTTATTACTACGATTTGGTAAGTTACCACAAATACGCCAAACATTTGAAAGACCCGCGCTATCTCAACACCCTTTCGGTCAGCGGTGGCATATATTTTAAATTCTAAAGTTTGAGAATCATGAAAAGAAACATCATTATATTGGCCATCATCGCAGTGGTTTTTAGCGCTTGCCGCAAACAGGCCGACTACCATCCTTATATCGGCGAAACCGACTACCTGGCTTACAACAGCTATACATCTCAGTTTGAATACCTGTGGCGATGCATCAGCACAGGCTATGTGTTTTGGGACGTTGACAATACCGACTGGGATGACGTTTATGACAAATATCTTCCCCAATTCAAAGCTCTTGATGAGAAATATAATGCCGGTCAGGAGGTGACGCTCGCCGAGCTTGAGGCCTTGTATAAAGACATTTTTGGTGGCATGATAGACCACCACATGACCGTTTTGATTAAAAACATTCATCCTGCACAATCTGATGAGGCTTCCTATTTTACCGTAAGGCCCGGGGAGATGGAAGTGCAGCAGCGAAGCTATTACTTCGAGTCGAGGACACAAGAACAGACCAACCTGATTGAATTTTTCAGCCAGATGGAGACACTTTATGACATTGAGGTGCACGAATCAGCCACAGCATACGTTGCAGAGATGGGCACGACGGTGACCTATCATTATTTTCTGATTAAGCTCGCCGATGGGCGTAAAATACCCTACCTCTGGCAATCGATGGCGGCCATCACGCCCGTCATGCGTGACCTGCAAGGCTCGGCGGCCGCCAACCTCATCGAACACTGGCTGAGTGACATCCAAAATACCCCTCGCGCGCAGCTGGCAGGCATTATCCTCGACAACCGTGCCAACCGGGGCGGATATCAAGACGACCTCGATTACCTCATTGGCTCGTTCATCAATGAGGAGACGGAGATTCTGAAGACACGCTACAAAGAGGGGCCAGGCCGGCTGGAACACTCTGTTTGGACCCCCTACTACATCTATCCTCAGAGCCAATACCATCGTGACATCACTGCCGAGAACATCCCCTACGTGATTATTTGCGACATCAACTCGGTGAGCATGGGCGAGATTGAGCCTTTAACCATTAGGAAAGTCTTTCCAACATGCTATATCGTTGGTGAGCGCACTTTCGGAGGCACAGGGCCACTGCAACCCACCTCGTCTATCGACCTCAACTATGGCGGTCCTTTCGGCGACAACAACACAATGAAACATTATGTATACACCTCCTCTTTCGAGGCTCAGATTGACGGCCTTGTTCGCGAAGGCATGGGCTGTTATCCCGACAAAGAGGTGCTCCGTAAGAACTACAACGGCGACTTCAAGCCCCAGCTTGATGCGGCTATCGAATATATTCAAGGACATTAAATATCGCGCCAATTAAACAATTTTGTATTTTTGCAATCTCAATTTAGAAAAGAAAGATGATATGAAAATGAAACACTTTTTGATGCTGGCAGTGATGGTGATAATGACCCTCTCTGCCAAAGCCATGAGCTACGAAGAAGCAAAGGACAATGCCCTCTTTCTGAGCGACAAGATGGCTTACGAACTGGAACTGACCGATGACCAATATGAGGCAGTCTATGAGATTAACCTCGACTACATCATGTGTCTGAACAGCCCCGACGACCTCTATGGCACCTGCTGGGACCGTCGCAACGACAACCTACGCGATGTACTGAGTGCCTGGCAATATGAAAAGTATCTGGACATCGAATACTTCTATCGCCCTGTAGCCTGGGAAGCCGATGCCTGGGCTTTCCTTGTATTTACCCATTATGCGAGAGATGTTTTCTTCTTTGCAGCACCGAAAGCATTCACGGTCTATGTCGGTGCCGCTCCCAGACCCCCTCATTTCTACGCTGACCGCATCCCTTTCAAACCTGCTGGTCCTGGCCATCACCATGGTCCGGCGCCTCACGGTCCTGGTCCCGGTGGCCCTGGCCCTGGTGGTCCCGGTGGTCCTGGTCCCGATGCTCCCGGTCATAATCCTGGTGCTCCTGGCCCTGGCGCCCCTGGTCATAATCCTGGCGCTCCCGGACATAATCCTGAAGCTCCCAATGCTGCACCTAATCATAACCCTGGCACACCCGATGCTGCACCCAACCACAATCCTGCCACTCCCAATAATGGCAATAGGCCAGCTACCCCCAACAATGACAATAGACCATCCGCTCCCAACGGCGGTAACAGACCCGCTGGTGGTCCTGGTGGTGGTATTGGCGGCCACGGTGGTCCTGGAGGCGCTCCTGGTGGCGGAAGACCTGCTGGCGGTGGAAGACCTGGGGGACGAAGATAATTCATCAACAAATCATCTATAGAAAAATTTGTTTTTTTGAAGATAAATTAGTATTTTTGCTGCTAATTTTTGAATTAGTGGCAAATGTTGACCAACCATTCTGCAATAAAAACAATAGTATGCCTTTTAGCTGTCGTTATCATGGCAGTCGGCACAAAGGCACAAGAGGTAACGGTGAACGAGCATTCTTTGACCCATACCCTTAAGGAATTGAGCTTTGAGTTGAAAACTTCGTGCAACCAAATACCTGAAAACCAGCGACTTTTTAATAGTGATTACGAGCGTCAGCACCAACGGATGATTGACGTCATCACGCAGACAAACGAGCTCTCTATTCTACTCTATTCGCAGGAGCAGAAGAGGACGTTTGACATGTCCTACGCCCTAAAGAAAGTGACGACTGGCTATGAAGATTTCAGTAAGGGCATGCAACCGTATGACGAAATCATCAGCGACTTAAGTTTCGAAATTGAGCGTTATGCGCGCCTCATCGAGGCACTTCGCCGTCTTCCACCGGAGATGAAGGAAATAGAAATTGAGATAGTGCCCGACAGTTTGCTTTACCATAATGAACCTTTGGATACCAACCTGTCGGACATAGAGTCATCCTTGGAAAGGGAAATTATCCAGATAGCCAACAAGGGTAGAGCTTCGAAACTCTTTGTGCTGGACAATGCGGGAAAACAGTACCGCGATTCTTGTATTCTATTTGCCTCCGAACTGCTGAAAATGCATGCGGAGAATCGTGAAGCAGTGGTGGCAGACAGCACCCTTTATGAAGGGGCTTTCTCACGCACCAAAGAAGCCTACGATTACGCCGAGGCCCAATATACCACATTGGACAAGTACGTTTTTGAGATTGGACAAACACGCTATCCGGAGATTCTCTCCAACTTCAAATCCTATTGGGGAAAGATGAAGAAAGAAATGCGCAACGAGTATGATTTTAATGCGCTGCGTAAGGTGAAAGCGGAGGATAAAGAGTATTACAACAAGGTATCAGGACGGGCGGAAAAAGCTTTTACGGTGGAGGCATGTCTCTGGCAACTGGGCACACTTTTTTTACTGTGGATTTTTATTTTCGGAATCCTTTGGTTGATCAATCGTTACACCAAGTTCAAGAAAGCCATTCTACAAAAGTCTTTGCCGCTGTTTTCCATCATAGTGAGCACCATTTTGTATTTCCTGACCTTCGGCTATTTTTGGGAGGGAAGCGAGTATGTGCATTACGGGGTGAAAAACATCAATACCTTCCTTTGGCTGTTGGCGGCGATTTCCGGTTCATTGCTGCTTCGAGTCGAAGCAGACCAAATACGTCACGGTGTCAGTCTCTATATTCCCACCATTCTGTTGGCGTTGTTCATCATCATCTGCAGGAACACCTTTATCCCGGACCTTTTGTTGAATATTGTGTTCACGCCTGTGCTGCTGATTGCAGTACTGGGCCAGTTGATTGTTTGTTTGTTAAAGCAGGGCAAAGCCTCGCGAACAGACACTGTTCTGGGCTGGATCTCATTAGGCATATATAGTTTCTCGTTGATTCTTTCGTTCATCGGTTTTATTTTTAATGCCTTGGTCCTCTTGGTTTGGTGGTATTTTATGTTGGTGAGCTTGTCAACCATCTATTGTATCTCGGATTTGATGGATCGATACAAGGAAAAAAGGCTGAATGAGCGTATAGAGGAGAAACGAAAACACAACGCCTACGTGTATGGTGAAGACCATGACATTTTGCTCTTCAGCGTCACTTGGTTCCACGACCTCATCAAACAGGTGGTTATCCCTGTCCTGGTATTGCTCTCCATACCCTTTTTCATCCGTCTGTCTCTGGACATGTTTGATTTCACGGATCTTTTCACGAGGTACTACTATAATCCATTCTTTCAGCTTACGAATGAGGCCACAGGCGTCTCCACGCTTCGTGTGTCCGTCGGGAGCATTATTTACTTAGTGATGCTGCTCTTTATTTTCCGTTACATCAATCGTGTCTTTCATGTCCTTTGGCATTATATTCGATATACCTCATTCATGCGCAAGAACAAACGAACCTACGTACGCGCCAACGAAATCAACCTGTCTATAGGGAACAGTATCATCAGTGCGCTGGTCTGGATGGTGTATACCATTGCGGTGGTGGACGAACTGAAGATACCAACGGGCTCTCTGGCATTGGTGGCCGGCGGTTTGTCTGCCGGTATCGGTATTGCCCTCAAGGATATCATCAACAACTTCATCTATGGCATCCAGCTGATGGGAGGACGTCTGCGTGTTGGCGACTGGATTGAGTGTGAAGGGGCACGGGGAAGGGTTACGGCCATCAACTACCAATGTGTGCTGGTAGAGACCATCGAAGGCACCGAAATGTCTTTCCTAAACGCTTCCCTCTTTGGCCAGAGTTTCAACAACCTTACCCGAAACAACTCGTATGAAATGACCAAGATTATTGTCGGTGTGGAATACGGCACCAATGTGGAAAGAGTGCGCGAAGTGCTGTTGAAAGCGATGGAGGAAATGGACACCACCGACAAATACGGACGTCATATCATTGATCCGAAAAAAGGCATTATCATCATCGTGGAAAACATGAGCGACAGTGCCGTGGATATCGCCGTGAAACAATACGTGCTGGTTCCCGAACGGATTCAATTCGTAGAGAAGGCCAAGGAAGTTGTCTATACGGCTTTGACTAATGCGGGTATCACCATAGCCTTCCCGCAATGCGATATACACATAAAATAACAATACTACTATGGAGGTAAGATTCAAACAAAAAAGCAAAATTATTGACATAGCCATCGTACTTATAGGCGGCATCGTATCCGTCTGTACGATGCTATACGGGGTATTCCATTTTGGTCTGAAGGAAGCCTGGCAGGAACTGATTCTCAACTTTTTCTATATCGCCTGTTTGGTGATGATTGTGATGTACTTCTTACAGAAAGGTATCACCACCAATCAGTTCAACTACTGGTGCTCCCTCTGCGCGGGTATAACGGTCCTGTTGCGCGACATTCTCTTCCCTCCTCCATTGGCCAACTATCCCCTCCAGCTGGCTTGTCTCACGCTCGCGGTAACGCTGCTCCTCATGCTCACCTATTTTTATGCTCGCAAGGAATGGAAAACCTACTCCAAACTCAACCTGTGGATGATTTGTATTATCGACATGCTACTTGCCGGACTTTATACCTACTTCATCCTAAAGGAACCCACCGACGAGTACACCGTCTATGGGCTCACCGAAATCTGGATACGTCCCACCATCACCTACGGATTAGTGGCCTGTTTCGTGAAGGGAAACGACTAGACAATCATCAATAACGCTGTTGAGTCAATGCAGAACTACCATTAAACTAACTGAAAAAGCAATAGACTAAAAAACGAAGAGACTATGGATCGCCTGATTGAAAGCTTTTACAACAATCTGATTGCCGAGAATCGCTACAGGATGATTCTCGACGGTTTACAAGTAACGCTTGTCATTACGTTTTGTGCTGCTATTTTAGGCACAATACTGGGTGGCTTGGTGTGCTGGATGCGCATGAGCCGTCGGCCATGGCTGCAGCGCACAGCCAAAGTGTATATCGACATTATGCGCGGTACACCTGTGCTGGTGCTACTCATGCTGATGTACTATGTGGTGATGGCACCCCTGGATACTGCGGGTATCGTAGTGGCCATCGTTACCTTCGGTATGAACACATCCGCCTACATCAGTGAGATGCTGCGTAGCGCCATTCAGGGTATTGACCGTGGGCAGACAGAGGCCGGTTTGGCATTGGGTTACACGCAGCGTCAGACGTTTTTCCGGATTGTGCTGCCACAGGTGATCAAGTCGGTGATGCCCATCTATCAGGGAGAGGTGGTGAGCTTGCTGAAGGGAACGAGTGTCGTAGGATATATCGCTATTGTTGACATGACCAGGTCATCCGACCTGATACGTTCGCGAACATTCGACGCCTTCTTTCCCCTTATCGTGACGGCAATAATCTATTTCCTCATGGCGTGGCTCATCGGGCTGTTACTCACATCGCTGGTGAAACGGCAGCGCACGAAGTCTATCGTTGCCGCTCTGCTGCTGGCTATAGGTGGAACGGTATGCTATGTGCCGGAGCTGCTGAACGCTGAAGAAGCTGTCGATGTGACGGATGCTCCTGAAGTGTTCAATGCTCTCGCTGGCAAGCGAGTTGGCGTCATTATCGGCAGCATACAGGACATTGCCGTCACCAATTATGCTCCCGACGCCGATATTTTCCGTTTGTCCAATAACCCAGACCTGCTTGCAGCCTTGGAGAACGGCAAAGTGGATGTGATTGCTGAAGAAAATCTTTGGGTGATATTCAACAAGGAGATTGCATCGAAGGTGGACACAGTAAATGTCAACTTGAAGCCGATGCCCGTTGGAGCTTGTTTCAGTTTAGACAACACTCAGCTGAAGCAAGACTTCGACAGCTTCCTTGCCGATATCCACCGCGACGGCACCTACCAGAAAATTTTCGATAAGTGGAGAAATGCCGACGATCCTGCTGCAGTGGCGCTACCCCAGCAGCGCGGAACGGGGCAAACCCTGCGTGTCGCTATCTATCCGGCATCACCTCCCTTCAGCCTTATCAGTTCCGGAAGCCCCTCCGGTTTAGAAATAGACATATTGACAGAGTGGGCCAACCGTCGTAACTGGAAACTGGAGTATCTCATCATGGATTTTGCCGCACAGATTCCTGCCGTGCAGACGGGCAAAGCCGACATGGCCATGGGGTCGATCAGCATTACCGAGGAGCGGCAGAAGCAGGTACTATTTTCTGACGGATACATTGAATCGCATATTGTGCTTGTCACACGAAAAGGGGAAATAGGGATACTCACCAATCCAGCGCAGCCATCCACCACGGAGAGTGAAAGAAGACCATGGCTGTGGGTAGTGGTTACACTTGTCCTGATTGGTGGTGGCGTATGGTTGTTCATTCGCCGTAAGTCCAGCGCAAGGAAGTCGTCCATTTCCCAACCCCCTACACTTACGGATGATGGTCCTATCATCCGCATCTCTAAGCTGAAGAAAAGTTTTGGCGATCTTGATGTGCTGCGCGACATCAATGTTGATGTACGCAAGGGCGAGGTCATCTCCATCATAGGACCGTCGGGAACGGGTAAGAGTACCTTCCTGCGATGTCTGAACCTGCTTGAGCAACCTACCAGTGGTAGCATCCTCATCAACGGGCAAAATATTCTGGCTCCTGACGCAGACGTCCCATTGTTGCGTCAGCGCATGGGAATGGTGTTCCAGTCGTTCAACTTGTTCAACGGCAAATCGGTGCTCGACAATATTTGCATGGCACCTATGCAACTTCTGGGCAAGAGTCGGGAGGAAGCAGAGCAGCGTGCTCTCGAACTGTTGCAGACGGTGGGACTGGCCGAACGGGCCAATGCCATGCCTGAACAACTTTCCGGTGGACAGAAGCAGCGTGTAGCCATTGCACGTGCACTGGCTATGGAGCCCGAGATTCTACTTTTCGACGAACCGACCTCAGCCCTTGACCCCACCATGGTGAGCGAGGTGTTGGGCGTGATGACACGGTTGGCTCGCGAGGGCATGACGATGATTGTGGTGACCCACGAGATGCGCTTCGCCCGTCAGGTAAGTAGCCGCGTGCTGTTCTTTGCCGACGGTGTTGTCTATGAGGACGGCACCCCAGACCAACTTTTCGAACATCCTCAGCGTGAGCGTACCAAGCAGTTCATACAGCAGATACACGAGACGACCTTCGTCATCGAGAGTGAGCATCACGACTACTTTGCCCTGTTGGCACAGATGGAGCAGTTCTGTCAGCACTACAACCTGTCGCGTCAGCGGACAGACAGTGCGCTCCACATTGTTGATGAGACACTCACCATCCTTGGCACAGGTGGAAAAAACATCCAGCCTGGCACACGTTTCACACTGTCTTACAAGGAGAAGGACGACTCATTGCTGTTCACCCTCAACTGTCCGCAGGTCATCAACCGCGATGTTTTCTATGCCGACAGAGATGATGTGTCTCTGACCATCCTGCACCATTACTGCCAGGATATCAGCGTTGAAGGCAACATCGTCCACATGATTGTTAAGTAAATCATTCAATACAAAAATAAAACCAAAAAAGGAGGACAACATGATTCTAAAAAAACTTACACCCAATCATCCTGACATTCCCTCACTTAAAAAGCTGTTTGAGGAAGCATTCCCTGTAAATGAGCGTCCTCTGAGCATAGACAATATTCTTGCGTTCATGGATCAGATGCCGTGTGATCTTTTGGGCGTTTATCCAGATGAAACACCTGATGAATTTTCCGCTTTTTTCTTTGGACTCAGGGGTGAAGCCAGTGTATATGGGGTTTATTTCGCAACCCGCCCGGACTTGCGTTCAACGGGTATCGGTGGCAAGGCTTTCAAAGCTATCTTGGAATACTACGATGATATGCCGTTCTGGTTCTCATACGAGAGTCCTTTTGAAGAAAGCGACAACGCCGAACAGCGGGAGCGCAGACGCAGATTCTATCTGAAGAACGGCTTCTATGAGACCGGTTGGTTCGCAAAACTGAATGGCACCGAATTTATCATTGCCAGTTCCAAAAAAGAATTCGACAAGGAGGCTTTCGTGAAATTTATGGGCGCTATGTTTGCCGGCACCACGGGCGCGGCTCTCCCGGAATTATACAGACGCGATTAAGTTTCAGGTTTCAGGTTTCAAGTTTCAAGTTCCATAACATACCTGAAACTTAAAACCAACTATTTAAAAATCAAAAAATAATATAATGAAAAAGATTATTTTGGCATTTACGCTCGCAGTAGCAGTAGCATGTTTCATAGGTTGTGAAAAAACGACCACTGAATCCGAAACTCACACGCAGAAATTTACGTTAGGTGCGGAATCATACGATATTAACAACGCACTCACCATCGAAAACATCAAAGACAGCGTCGGTCAGGTTTACAACGCCATCTTGTTGTCGCAAACCGAAAATGTCGGTAACTTTGGCAGCCAAACCAAATGTGTCATCATCGTTTTCAGAGGCAATTTTACGCCCGGCACATACAACCTCGCTTTTGACCCTGAACATCCTTCAGACCACTTCCCGATGTATCTCGTTGCAGAAATCGGAATGGACAACATCTTGAACTTCAGCCTTAACAACCTTTTGAACCAAGCAAACGCCTATGCTGCCGACAACGGTTCGTTTACACTCACGATGAATCAAAACAAGTTCACCGTCACCACAACGAATATCAGTGTCAAGAATGTGAAGAACCCGACAGAAACCATGGCCTCTTCGGTCGATTTTGAAGACAACATGTTGCGATATGTCCTTTCAACGGTCGTGGAAGGCAACTTCAACGGCACCAATATTGTGACGGCAGGCAGGACTGTGCTTAACATTCTCTCTTCATCGAGCAACGTCGTAGCTTTCATCACTGAAAACGGCGACCTGCTTGGATTTATCTCATCGACACCCTTTGAAAACGGCATCCCTGAAGGCACTTATTCATACAACGACAACTCCATCATCTATTTGCAAGGTATGACTCTCACAACACTTAAGTTTGCATCAAGCGGTGAAATCTCCGTTGCAAGAAATGGCGACCTCTACACCATCAACATGACAGGCTTGTCCTTCAGCAACATAGACGGCACACCGACCATGCACTACGTTGGAACCATGCCTCAGTTTGATTTCCCGTTACCTCAAGAATAATATAAAAACGGGCGACAGATAATTAGTAGAACAAAAAAATGAAAAATAATATGAAGAAACAAACGATCATTCTCGGCAATATCATCACGATGGATGAAAAGAGGCCTTTTGCCAAGGCCGCATTAGTTAAGGACAACGTATTTGCTTATATCGGCAGCGCAGAAGAAGCGAAAAAGTTGGCCTGTGCCGACGCGCAGGTGCTGGACTATGGTGAGAACTTTATCTATCCGGGCTTTATGGAGTCCCACTGTCACGGCAGCTTTGCCGGAGAACGTGCTATCGGACAAGCGAACCTGATGGAGGGAGGGCTGACCACCGACTACGCAAGATATCGTAACATCATCAAGGCATTCATTGAGAAGAACCCGCAGCGCGATTTCTACGTAGCTGCAGGATGGGTGGAAAATGAGGAATATGTCAGCAAGGCCTATCTTGACGAAATCTGCTCCGACAAGCCGCTGCTCATGCAGACAGGCGGCGGACATTCCATGCTGCTCAACAGCAAGGCGATGGAATGGGCAGGCATTGATGCTGCCTACGCTAAGAAATGGGGCTATGACCTGGTACATGTTGATAAGAATGGCGAACCCGACGGCTACGTCTGTGAAGGTCCCGTGTTCGAGATTGCTCCAAAGCTTCCCAAAACCGTAGAGGATATCAAGGAATATCTGCTGGCTTGGCAGGAGATGGCCCTTAGCAGCGGTTTCACTGCCGTTGGCGATGCTGGCGCAAATGTGCTCCACAAGGATGCTCCCCAGGCGTACTATGAGCTTGAGAAAGAAGGCAAGCTGAAGCTGCGCACCTATGCATGGATGTATGTGACTGATAATTCCGACGCAAAGACAGAGATAGCCCGCATCGCTGCTCAGCGTGCTGAGATGAGCGGAGAATATTTCCATATTATCGGTCCCAAGGCGTTCCTCGATGGTGTGACCGAGGCACATACGGGGTGGCAGAACCAGGACTATCTGGATCAGCCTGGCTACCACGGCAATGAGCGTTTCAACGACCACGACAAGATGGTGGAGCTGATTGTTGAGGCCGACAAGGAAGGTATGTCCGTTCACGTTCACTCCGAGGGCGGCGGTGCTACCCACTACATGTTGGGCTGTATCGAGGATGCCGAGAAGATTACCGGCAACCTTGACCAACGCAACATCTTGGCCCATCTGCACTTCGTGACCGATGAGGATATCCGCCGTATGGCAGTAACAGGCTCAGTGCCTGCAGTTCCGCCTCTGTGGACAGCTAAGGCTTCTCCTATTTATGAACAGGAAGTCGCTTATATGGGGCAGAAGTTGGCAGACGAGGCGTATCCCATCAAGTCGTTCTATGATGCAGGTGCCAATGTGGTGTTCCACTCCGACTATCCCGTCTCACCGATGATGGATATCAAACTCAGTATCTATACGGCTGAAAAGCGCGACTATCCAAAGGAATTGACTGGTGGCACAACAGCCCCTCGCAATCTCAAGGAGGCCATCACCCGTGAACAGTCGCTGCGTGCCATGACTATCAATGTGGCTCGTCAGTTCCATCAGGAGCATCGTTTGGGCTCCATCGAGTTCGGCAAGCTTGCCAATATGACGGTGTACGACTGCGATTTCCTGCACGCCGACATCGAGAAAGTCGCCCAGGCCAATCTCATCGCTACCATCGTCGATGGCGAAGAGGTTTACAAAGCATAGTTCTATAAAAAAACAACTCAAAACACTAAAAAAAAGAATCAAAATGAAAGTAGATAAAATCATCAAAAACGCAAAAATATTCACATCGGACAAAAACAATCCGATGGCAACTTCACTTGTGGTGAAAGACGGCAAATTCGTCTACGTTGGTGACGAGGTTGGCCTTGCCAACTATGAAGGAGAGGTCATAGACCTCGGCGGCAAATTCATCATGCCCGGCATCATCGACAGCCATTTGCATATAACCATTCCTGTAGGTTTTGAGTACGCACCCATGGGAGAACGGATTGAGCCCAACGGTAAGCAGGAAGCTCTGGATATAATGGCGGACTATATCAAAAAGAACCCCGGTGAGAAGCGTTACAGATTCTTGATGGAGAAAAGATTCCTTAAAGGAGAGGATATCGTAAAGGAGGAACTTGACGCCATCTGTCCTGATGCCGAGCTACAGATTCAGGAAGGGGAAGGACACAGCATCTGGGTAAATTCCAAGATTCTTCAAAGACACGGCATCACAGACGACACACCGGATCCTATACCGGGACTGGCGTATTACGTGCGTAAGGACGGACATGTGACCGGAAATATGTATGAGGGCGCAACAGAAGTCCGTATCATTCTGGACGGCGGGATGGAACTAACCGATGAACAGATTGACGCGGCGCTTCAGCGCTGGATTGACTTTTCCGTCGAATATGGAATTTCTGCGGTATTTGATGCCGGACTTCCGGGCGATATGAAGTTCCATGAGAAGGTCTATAAGCGTCTGGTCGAACTGGACAAGCAAGGAAAACTGCCCATTTATGTTGACGGCAGCCTGGTGGTGAACTCGGAGCGGGATGCAGAGGAGGGCCTGAAGGAACTGAAGCGCATACAGCGTGAGTATAACACAGAGCACCTCAAGGTCCATACCATGAAGGTTTTCATGGACGGTACTCAGAAGATTCATACCGCCGCCATGGTCACGCCATACGTGGA
>Ga0265298_10007184_pt1 | contig 13583 bp, 10 predicted proteins | sample AusTroGonzalo_MG_3_FD_193486 | JGI IMG/M metagenome (GOLD analysis project Ga0265298, IMG submission 193486) | Bovine rumen microbial communities from tropical cattle in Woodstock, Queensland, Australia - Gonzalo_01 | ecosystem: Host-associated > Mammals > Digestive system > Stomach > Rumen ...
GGGGTAGGGGCTTTGGCGCTGATGCTGACTACTGCCTGCAATCCTGAGCCCGATGAATCAGATCTCTACACCTTCACGGGTGAGACCATCGAGTCGTTTATCAAGAAAGACAGCACCCTGTCGTCGTTCAACTACGTCCTGTCGCAGGTGGGCTACGACCGTCTGATGTCGGCTTACGGCATCTATACCTGCTTCGCTCCGACGAACGATGGCCTGAAGGCTTATTGCGACAGTCTGTACGACGACCCGGAGGCTGCCGTTCCTCACAATGGCATGACGGAGCGTTCGCTGCACGGTCTGACCAAGGAGCTCTGTATGAACCTGGTACGCTACCACTTGTCGGCTAATGTCCGCACGGCAGTCAACCTGCTGACCAATCCCGAGGTGTCGACGCTGCTCGGCTATGAGTTCGAGGTCAGTTTCGACTCCATCGGCCGTCCCGTGTTCAACGACAAGGCTACGGTCATCAGTTCCGACCATGAGACGACCAACGGTATCGTACATATCATCGACAACGTGATTCCGCGCAGGGAGCAGCCCAGCGGCTACTACCTCGACCGTGCCGAGAACTACAAGATATTCAACGAGGCACTGAAGGCTACCGGACTGGTTGACTCGGTACTGAAGTTCAAGAAGGAAGGTACGTTCAAGTTCACGCAGATTGCCCGTCAGAATTACTCTGGCAAGCTGTCGTCCGAGGAAGTCTGCAAGGTGGGCTACACCATCTTTGCCGAGACCGACGAGGTGATGAGCAGAAACGGCATCAACAGCTTTGCCGACTTGGTGAAGTATGCCAACGATGTCTATGGCAACAGCTCGGAGTGGTATGACTACATCCGCGAGAACGGTATCACCGTCAGCACGGGCGACGACTATACCAACCGCCACAATGCGCTGAACATGTTCGTGGCCTACCACATCCTGAATGCCTGGATGTCGGAGAACCAGTTGGTGTTCGAGCAGAACCAGAGCTCGTTCTGGAACTATGCTCCCGATGCCGACCAGTATGACTACTACGAGACCATGCTGCCCCACACGATGATGAAGGTGTGGATGCCTCACACGGAGAACCGTAATATCTTCATCAACCGCTATCAGACCAACAACACGCTGACCAACGAGGTCGGTACGATGGGTACCAACCACGAGTTGGTTCGCAGAGGTGTCAAGGTGAACCGCGGCAAGCAGATTGTGGCTGGTAATGCCTATATCATCTCCATAGACGACATGCTGGTCTACGACCGTATGGTGCCGCGTGGTGTGCTGAACGAGCGCATGCGCGTCAACTGTACGTCGCTCTTCCCCGAGCTGATCAATAATCGCTACCGCTATTGGGCAACGGGCGATGGTAATATCCCCAGCAGTTACGACACTTCGCGCCGTGGCTTGCCCAGCAATCTCTTCGACAACATGGTCATCTACGACGATGTGTTCTGTCTGGCTTACTGTCTGCGTGGCGCCTGGCGCTGCTGGCAGGCCGACCAGGTGCAGTTCTGGGGCCGCTACGACGTAGCCTTCAAACTGCCTTCTGTTCCCTCTGGCGTCTACGAGATCCGCGTGGTCTATGCCCCGATGTCGTATGGCTCGTTCATGCAGTATTACATCGGCAGGTCGTCGAACGTCCAGTCGATGACGGCTATCGGCTTGCCGTTCGATGCTACGATTCCCGTCGAAGACCCCCGTGTAGGTATGACCAATTCCAAGGAGGAGGACGACCAGGGTATCGAGTCCGACATTGCCATGCACAACCGCGGCTACATGCGTGGACCTCACAGTTACTGCGGTCATGGTGAGAACGGCTACAAGGCCGACAACAGTGCCCGTACTGAGTACGGAACGGGTAGCTACACCATCCGTTACGTGCTGGGCCGTGCCGAAATCAAGCAGGGCGACGAGAACTGGTTGCGCATCAAGACGCTCAACCCCGACAACACGGACAACCCCGTAGGTCTTGACTTCGTGGAACTTGTGCCCGTGAGCGTGGTCGACAACCTGGAATACTCCGAAGACTGGTACTAATGTTGAATTAAGAGTTAAGAATTAAGAGTTTTCGCTTTGCGATTAAGAATTAAGAACTGATTCTATGAACAAGATTAAATATATAGGTATGGCGATGATGGCGGCAGGTATGCTCGCCGCCACGTCGTGTACCGATTTCAGCGACTACAATGAGGCAAGGACTGATGCCCAGGCAACGGGCAACCAGACCTTGTGGGAGAATATCCGGCAGAACTCGCAGCTCAGTGAGTTTGCTGCCCTCATTCAGAAAAGCGGCTTTGACAAAGCGCTGAGCCAGACGCAGTACTACACAGTCTGGGCACCGCTCAACGGCACGTTCGACGTTGCTTCCCTGCAACAGTTGGACAACAACGCCCTGCTGCAGCAGTTCGTCTACAACCATGTGGCTGCATACGGCCACAATGCCTCGGGTGCCCTAAACGAGCGTGTCCACATGCTCAACGGCAAGTCCTACGACTTCACGGGTGCTGGCAGCTACACGTTTGGCGGCGTGGGTATTTCCCAGGCCAACCAGCCGAGCAACAACGGTGTGATGCACATCATGAACGGTGCTACCGTCTATCATCCGAATCTCTACGACTTCCTGACCGACAACCAGCTCTCGGCTGGCAAGGGCATCGACTCGCTGCGTGCCTACTTCCAGAAGTATGAGTACGCTTATCTCGACGAGAATGCCTCGGTGGTCGGTCCTATTGTCAATGGTGTACAGACCTACATCGACTCGGTGATGGTGAAGGTCAACAGCCTGACTTCCACGCTCAATGCGAAGCTGGAGCAGGAAGACAGTTCCTACACCTTCCTGATGCCGACCAACGACGTGTGGACCAAGTCGTACGACCGCATCAAGGGCTATTTCAACTACGTCAAGAAGACGGAGGCCCAGACTTTTATTGAGTCGGGACAGACGGTGACCATCGACAAAACCACCTACGAAATCGACGACGTGCCCTACCTGAAGGACTCACTTGTCAAGCGTGCCCTTATCCGCAACCTCGTGTTCAGCAACAACGATGACTACAACAAATTCATGGAGTCTGGCGCTATTGCTCCTGACGACACCCTGCGCACCACGCTTGGCAACAAGCTGTCGAACCCTGCCGACATTCTCAGTCCCCAGTTCCTCCGCGAGAAGGTGCAGATGAGCAACGGCTTCGGACGTATTGTCGACAGCCTGGCCATCTATCCCTGGGAGTCCTACGCTCCTGACAACAGCTTCAGCGCCCGTAACAATCTGGCTCGTGTGGGTACAGGTAACACCCATAACATGAACGTTGTGCTGAAGGGCTACGACGGCTATGAGTTTGCCAAGGAGGGTTCGTTACGCTACGTCTGGGCAGAGCCTAACGGTGGTTTCGCAAAGCCTGAGGTGAATATCTTCCTGCCCAACTTACTTAGCACGACCTACGACTTCTATTGCGTTTTCGTTCCCGAGCAGTTCGACAATGCCGGTTTGGAAAGCTATCTGCCCAACCGCGTCATCTTCGACCTGAGCTATTGCGACGAGAAGGGTGCGCTCCAGAGCTATACGTTCCTGAACGAGTCGGAGGAGAACATTGCCAACTTTAATGCCTACGTTGAGCAGGTTCAGGAACAGTTGAGAGAAGAAGACCCGACGGGAAGAATCCAGGATGTTCCTGACAACGCCACCAACCGCACCACCATTCGCGGCTACTCCAACAATCCTATGAAGGTCGACACCGTCTACATCGGCCGCTTCACCTTCCCTGTTTCGTATTACGGCCTGGGTACCAACTCGACAAAGATATGTCCGAACATCAGGATTTACTCGCCAATGTCGGTGTTCAACAAGACGCTGCTTGCTGCCTACAGCCGTGACCTGCGTATTGCCGCTATCATTGCGAAGCCCTTGGATTACGTTAATTTTGAAGAATCTAACAAGAAATGAACATGAAGCGTACACTATTCAATATGATGCAGAACAACAGCCTCAGGATTGTTGTCTGCGCGCTCGCACTGGGACTCTCCACAGCCACCTTCGCCCAGACTGATGACGAAGAGGAAGAGGAGGTGGAGACAAGCATCAAACAGCCTGACCGTTCGAAGCTGAAGAAGGCCAACTATCCTACCATAACGCTCAAGGGAACGGTGACCGACCTGGCCACGAAGCAACCCCTGGCGGGTATCCAGTTGCGCGCCTTGGGCTACGACCGCTATACGGCCATGACCGACGAGGATGGTAACTTTGCCATTAAGGTGCCTACGTTTGCTACCGCGCTCTACGTGTTTGCTCCGCAGTACATCTCGCAGCAGGTGGGCATCACCGCTGGCGACAGCACACAGACGGTGAACATCAAGATGCTGAGCGACAAGTTTGCTCCGATGTACGGCACTGACGTGAACTACACCGCCGCTAAGACAACCCAGATCAACCGCTTCGGGGTGACTGTCGACAACGAGATTGCCAACAAGCTCGGCGCCGACGTCCGCAGCATTCTCCGCTCGGCCGCTGTCGACGGTGGAGCCTCCATGTTCATTCGCGGTCTGAACAGCATCACCAGCGATGCCCAGCCCCTGATTGTCATCGACGGCATCGAGCAGGACATGCAGCGCATGCGCTCGTCGTTGCACAGCGGACAGTTCAACAACATCCTGGCCAACATCTCGCCCGACGATATCGAGAAGGTGACGGTGCTGAAGAACGCCACCGCCCTCTATGGTGCCCGTGGTGCCAACGGCGTCATCCTGATTGAGACCAAGCGTGGCCACTCGATGGCTACCCGTATCGATGCCAATATCTCGGTGGGCTACCAGCTGATTCCCCGGACGCCCACGATGATGGATGCCTCGCAGTATCGCGTCTATGCTACCGAAATGCTGGGTACGCCTGCCGTTCAGCAGGCCATTCAGCAGCAGATGAAGATCCAGCAACTGCAGGAGCTGAAGTTCCAGTTCTTGAACGACGACCCTGAAGGCTTCTACTATTATACCTATCATAATAATACCGACTGGAAGGACGAGGTCTACCGCAATGCCCTGACACAGAACTACAGCATCAATGTGCAGGGTGGCGACGACATCGGTATGTACAACTTGTCCGTGGGTTATGTGAATGCCGAGAACACCGTTCGCGAGAGTGCCTTCGACCGCATGAACGTGCGTTTCAATACCGACATCTCCATTCTCTGGAACCTCTCTACGCGCTTCGACATCTCGATTTCGCGTACCAACAACACGGTTTACGACGACGGTATGCCCGCCTCCTTTGCTGGCACCGTCTCTTCGCCTACCGCCCTGGCCCTCATCAAGTCGCCGCTGGTGGCTCCCTATCAGTACAACAAGCTGATTAACGGCGGTGCCGGTGGCTTCACCTCGTTGCTCTCCGACTACGACGAGCTCTATTCCTCGCTGGGCGACGGCTATTCACTGGGCAATCCCGTGGCGCTGTTCGAGAACGGTGAGGGCGACAACAAGAACAAGGCCGAGAACACCTACTTCAACGTCCATGTGGCTCCCGAGTGGCAGTTTGCTACCGACTTCAAGCTGACGGCTGACATCAGCTACATCCTGAACCGTAATGCCCAGCGCTACTTCCGTCCCAACGTGGGCTTCCCCTCATACGAGGTCGAAGGTCTGGGCCGCGTGACGTCGATGGTTGGTTCGATGTATGCCAAGGAGCAGAACTTCGTGGCTGGCGGACGTGTCGACTGGGCTCACCAGTTTGGTGCCCACAGCCTGAAGGCTTTCGTTGGCGGACGCTACAACTACTTCTCGTTCGACAACAGCGACCTCAGCACCGAGTACCGTTCGCGTCAGAACGACAAGAACCCCGTGCTCAGCCTCGACGGCTATCCCGGCATCTACGGTGTCAGCGACGTGTGGAAGACCATCCAGTGGTATGCCAATGTCGACTACAACTACATGAACCGCTACTTCGCCACCCTGTCGCTGATGACCGAGGCCAACAGCCGCTTTGGCGAGGATGCCGACGGGTTGGGACTCTTCGGTGTGAAGTGGGCCGTGTTCCCCAGCCTCCAGTTAGGATGGGTGCTCACCAACGAGGCTTGGTTCCCCCGTACGCGTGGCATCAACTTCCTGCGCATCAACGCTGGCTACGACATCAGCGGCAACGACAACATCTCGAACTATGCCGCCCGTTCCAGCTTCTCGCAGGTGAAGTATAATCCCCATGCCAACGGCTCGCAGCTGACCAACATCGGTAACGACCGCATTCAGTGGGAGACCACCCGCAAGCTCAACCTCGGCTTCGAGTCGATGTTGCTCGACAACCGCCTGACGCTGAGCTTCGACTACTTCCTGCACAAGACCGACAACCTGCTTATGCTCAAGAACTTCTCCAACCCCATGGGTGGTATCAACCGCTACTGGAGCAACGGCGGCAAGCTCGAGAATACTGGTTTCGAGGCTGCCTTCTCGTTCAAGCCCGTGGTGCTGAAGGACTGGCGCGTCGAGCTGGGCGCTACCGTCGGCCACTATAAGAACAAGGTGACTCAGTTGCCCGATGGCAGTTATACGTCGAGCGTCTATGGCACCGACAACATCCTGACGGCTGAGGGTCAGCCCGTAGCCCTGTTCTACGGCTATCAGACCGAGGGCGTCTTCTCGTCCGATGCCGAGGCCAAGGCCGCTGGCAAGAACGGCTATCTCTACATGGTCGACAATGCCGAGAAGCGTCACGACTTCGTGGCTGGCGACGTACACTTTGTCGACCAGAACAACGATGGCATCATCGACGACCGCGACAAGACCATCATCGGCGACCCCAACCCCGACATCTATGGTAATATCTTCGCCAGCGTCAACTGGAAGGACCTCACGCTCAACGTGGGCTTCAACTACTCGCTGGGCAACGACGTCTACAACTACCAGCGCTCGGTGCTGAACAGCGGTTCTACGTTCTTCAACCAGCAGGTGGCCGAGACAGGCCGCTGGCGCTACGAGGGACAGCAGGCTGAACTGCCGCGTGCCAACTATGGCGACCCCATGGGCAACAACCGCTTCAGCGACCGTTGGATCGAGGATGGCAGCTACCTGCGTCTGAAGACCGTGAACCTCACCTATCAGGTGCCCATCCCCGGTGCCTGGACCTGGCTGCAGGGACTCTCTGTCTGGGTGGAGGCTCAGAATCTGGTGACCTTCACGAAGTATCTGGGCAACGATCCGGAGTTCTCGATTAACAACAGCGTATTCTATCAGGGCATCGACTGCGGCAACCTGGCTCAGGGTCGTTCGTTCACTGCCGGTGTGAAGATTAACCTCTAAAAGAATAAGAATATGAAAAAGATATATAGTTTTGTTTTAGCTTTCGTCGCTGCCTGTGGTTTTTTCTCTTGCGCTGACATGCTGGAGACCGATAGTGAGCGCCAGGTCTTCGACCCGGAGCTCAACCAGAAGACCGACTCCATGTTCTATGCCTACGGCATTCTGCAGGCTATGCAGCAGGTGGCCGACCAGTATGTGTTCCAGGGCGAGATGCGTGGCGACCTGGTGAAGACCACCGAGTTTACCGACAGTATGCTCAGCCGTCTGGCCGACTTCTCGGCAACCACCAAGAACCGCTACGACTCGGCCTACGCCTACTATCGCATCATCAACAACTGTAACTACTACATCGCCCATCGCGACACGGCGCTCTACACGGGTGCCACCAACGTGGTCATCAACGAGTATGCCGGCGTGAAGGCCATCCGTGCCTGGGCTTACCTGCAGTTGGCCCGCAACTACGGCAAGGTGCCTTTCTTCACCGTGCCGCTGACGAAGATCTCGCAGATCGAGGACAATAGCTATCCCGAGTACGACATTGCCGGCATCGTCCGCGAGCTAGCTCCCGACCTGGAGCGCTATACGGGCTATCTCACCACCGACTTCGGCTACGTCAGCTTCGACGTGGGCTCGCCCAACAGCAGCAACTCGTCGAAGATGGTGTCCAGCCGTCTGCTGATGCTTCCTGTCGACGTTGTCCTGGGCGACCTCTATCTCGAGAACAACCAGTATGCCGACGCTGCCCGTCACTTCATCACCTACCTGACGCAGGTGACCACGCAGCGCAGCTCACCCTACTTCTCGGCTTACACCTCAGGCCGTCGCGGCAATCGTGGCGAGGGCATGGAGGGCGCCGACCGTCCGGGCGACTGGGACCAGACCAGCAATCAGTCGGTCAACGGCGCCAGCTCGTGGAACATCATCTTCACCTCTAACAACGCCACGTCCGACATCATCACCTACATCCCGATGGCTGTCAACCGCACCGTCGGCACCGTCTCCAACGTGCCCCTGGCCTTCGGCTACAACTACTATGCCACCGCCAGCGATGCCCAGATCAACGGCCTCTATGTCGACGAGGTGCAGATTGAGCCCAGCGATGCCTATCTCACGCTGTCCGACTCGACCGATTACTACTATTATCCGATAGCCACCAGCGGCCTGTCGCGCTCCGAGATCAAGGGCGTCAAGCTGGGCGACCAGCGCGTGACCAGCATCCTGCGTCAGGAGTATGAGGACGACCAGACGCGGACCTGGATTCGCAAGTACGAGAACGCCAACATCGTGCTCTACCGCACGTCGACCGTCCTGCTCCACCTGGCTGAGGCCCTCAACCGTCTGGGCATGCCCGACGCCGCCTTCGCCATCCTCAAGGACGGCATTGGCGCACACCTGTTGGCCGACGATGCAGCCTACTACATGACCGACGCCACGAAGGAAGCCCTGCGTTCCACCTATCCGTTGCTGTCGGCTGCCAACATCTCGAAGTTCGACGATGCCGGCTCGCGTATCGGTATCCACATGCACGGCGCTGGTATGTGCCGCGACTTCAATGGTCAGGACTACGTGGCCTCGCCCTACCGTCTCGACACCATCGTCGGCCTGAAGCTGAAGGAGATTGCCAAGACCTACCAGGTGGCTGTGGGGGCTTCCAAGCAGGACTCTATCAACGCCATGGAGGACATCCTCTGCGACGAGTATGCATTGGAGTTCGCCTTCGAGGGCTGCCGCTGGTTCGACCTCATGCGTCTGGCCCGTCACAAGAATGCCGACGGCCTCTACGGTGCCAACTTCGGCAGCCTGTGGCTCGCCCGCAAGCTGGCTTACAAGAACCCCGTCGTCAACCTTGCCGACGAGAAGAACTGGTACTTACCCTTTAAGTAATAGCTGATGAAACGATTACTCTCCATCTTCGCCCTCACCGCGTCACTCGTGACAGCGGCGGGGGCACAGACTGCCCGCAAATTCACGGTGAATATCACGCCCGACGGCGCAGCCAATATGGTGTGTTACCTGCCGCAGCAGCCCTCGGGCCGTGCTGTCGTCGACCTGCCTGGTGGCGGTTACACCCATCTGGCCGTCGACCATGAGGGCCACGACTGGGCCGAGTGGTTCAACCGTCAGGGCATCGCCTTCTTCGTCGTCACCTACCGCATGCCCGCCGGCGACCGTAACATTCCCATGGGCGACGCCCAGCAGGCCATCCGCCTCGTCCGTCAGTCGGCTGCCGACTGGGGCGTCAATCCAAAGGATGTAGGCATCATGGGCTTCTCGGCTGGCGGTCACCTCGCCTCGACCGTCTCTACCCACAGTACACCCGACTGCCGCCCCAACTTCTCCATCCTCTTCTATCCCGTCGTATCGATGGACGAGCGTGAGACGCATCAAGGTTCCGTCAACGGATTCCTGGGCGAGAAGAAGTCCAACCAGCAGTTGGTGTGGGAGTTCTCCAACTTCAATGCCGTACGTGCTGGCGAGACGCCCCCTGCCATCATCATTCTGGCCAACGACGACCGTGCCGTGCCCCCATTGACCAACGGTCTGCCTTATTACACCGCCCTCTGTCGTGCTGGCATTCCCTGTGCCTACTACGCTTACCCCTCCGGCGGCCACGGCTTCGGTTTCCGTCCCGCCTTCAAGTACCACGACCAGATGCTCACCGAGCTTACGACGTGGCTACAACAGCTGAAACGACCGTAGGATCGAGGACGACAAAAAAAGCGAAAACGCAATTATTTGCATTTTCGCTTTTTTTTAGAGGAGAGAGGAGAGATTTTCGAGGTACGAGGTTCGAGATACGAGGTACGAGGATACCTTTGCAAGCAGAACTATTCTCGTTTTTTTTCGAGGTTCAAGGTGCGAGGATACCTTTACTGGTAGAACATTTCTCGTACCTCGCACCTCGTACCTCGTACATCGAACTCACTTAGGGCTCCGGCGGCGTATCATGCTGCTGGATCGCATACGTGCTCAGCGGCGTGCGCGTCTGGTACGACTTCTTCTTGCCGTCGATGGTCACGTAGTTGGTCTTCACCAGCTGGTAAGCCTCGAACACGCACTTCTCCTTGAGCATGCGAGAGGTCAGGTCGCCACCCTTCTCACCCTCGGGACGGAAGCGCAGGTGGACGCCCTTGATGTTCTCGTTCATTTTCTGAACGGCCAGCTCGACGCTGTCCTCGCCCTTGCCCTCGATGGTGGGGTAGAAGGTTCCCAGTCCGTCGAGCTTCACGGGCTGACCGGTGGCCACCAGGTGGGTCATACAGTCGACGGTGTTCTGCAGCACCACCACCAGCATATCGTAGCTGGCCAGCTTGCCGTGCTCAGCCAGGTGCTGGGCGAAGCCCTTCAGGTTCAGGGGCGTTTTACCCTCAGCTTCGGGGTAGTACTGTCCGTAGTTCTTAGACTCGGTGTTCTCGTTCTGGCGAAGGTTCACCAGGAAAGTAAGATTGTCTCTTGCCATAATTTTGTTGTGTTTTTTGTGGTATAAGAATTTTAGTTGCGACCAGCTACACCGGGTGGCCGCCTCCCGCTTGTCGATTCCCGCTCGTTTCTTGCCGAAGCAAGCGACCACAAAGGTCTTACGAGGGGTTTTCAGGGTCTGTTCGAGCGCTCTTTTTTATTCCCTTTCTACTCTGCAAAGTTACAAAAAATAATTGAAACCGCCAAATTTTGTGCAAGGAAAATACAATAAATATTGTTAAAATATTTCGATTGTTGAGCCGCAGCTAAAATTCAGCGGAGCTAAATTGGATGGAAGAAATTTTTAAATTATTTTCGCTGCTCGACGACGCGCTCGACCTCTGGTCGCATTCTTTGCAAGCAAAGCTCTGTAAACTACAGCGACAAAGACCAAGTGTTCTTTGGAAAAATCGAAGGCATCAACGGTCTTGTGAACTTCGAGGGCGAGAGTGTCAAGGAGCTGATGGCGGCTTTTCATGAGGCCGTTGACGACTATCTGGCATATTGTGAGGACGAGGGCATTGAACCTGACAAGAGTTATACGGGCGTACTGAATGTGCGGCTTACACCTGCCATTCACCGTCAGATTGCCATGCTCGCCTTGGAGGAGGGTATCACTATCAATGCCTATATTAAGGAGGCCTTGGAAGAGAAGGTAGAGAAGGCTGTGGCGGTATAGTTTAGCTATGAGTGCACAGCGGCGCTCGAGCTCGCTCGCTTGGCTTGCCAAGTGCACAGCGGAACCGCCCCCTTTGTGCAGTAACCCCGACGAGGAGTAGTTATTTAAGTTTCGGAATCCTTATACCGCTTCTTGATGTTGCGCACGTACTGGTCGAGCCCGAAGATGGAACCGGCCAGGAGGAAGGACTGGGCCACGTAGTAGAGGAGGCCCGAGGCGACGTCGTCGATGTGGACGACCTGGTACGCCACCAGTGCGATGCTGCTCACGATGAGCAGCACCGCACAGGCGTACTGGGAATGTTTAAATCTTGTGTTTTCCATGGTGTTAGATCCTTAAATTACACTTGCAAAGTTACAAAAAATAATCGAGATTACCAAAGATTATCGCAATTATTTTCGCAAAAAAGTACACAAAAGGGTTCTTCGCAAGCGAAGCGGCAAAGCCGAGCGCCCCTTTGGCCCTTTTCATCAAAAAAGTGTTGCTGGGCAAATGCACAGGTATCAGTTTCGTTGACAGCACACCACTCAGGGTCTGCAAGAATCAGCGCATCCATATTCACAGGACGTTCAAAGGTATAGCCCAAAGGGGGAAGTGCTCGACGAATCATGGGGTCGGTTCTTTGCGTGGCAAAGCGAGCAAGCTCGAGCGCTACTGATCACTTTTGAAGTTTTTGTATTACACATAGTTCCTGCCCCCCTGTGCACTTCCATCGGTTCAATTGTTTTCAAATGCGAAGGCAAAGATACGAACTTATTCTCGAACATCCAAATTTTCAACGCAGAAAAATGATCAGTAGAACCGACCCCGTGATCCGACAAATTTTCAACGCAGAAAAATGATCAGTAGAACCGACCCCGTGATCCCTAATGATTACGACTCGGAGCTGAGCGGCCAGGCCCTTTTTCGTGACGATTTGTTAATTTTTCGAGGGGAAAGGAGATTGTTTGCGGAAAGTTTTGTAAATTTGCAGCCAAGAAACAACAAAACGAGAAAGATTATGCCAGAGATTAGCAGATTTTTCGGTATCATCATTGCGATGTTCGGCGACGACCATAACCCGCCGCACTTCCACGTGCGCTACGGCGACTACCGCTGCACCATCACCATCGACAAGGGCGTGGTGAAGGGCCAGCTGCCGCGCAAGGCACTGAAGAAGGTGTTCGAGTGGATGGACGAGCATCACGACGAGCTGATGGCGAACTGGGCACGCCTGCAGGCTGGTGAAGAAGCATTGCCCATTGACCCTTTGAAATAAACGATTATGGAGAATCAGGAATTGCTTAGAGTGGTCGATGTGGACTACCTGCACGACTACACGATGGAACTGGAGTTCAGCAACGGCGAGCGCCGCATCGTCGATTTCCGTCCGTTGCTCGTCGGCAAGCTACGCGAGCAGCTGCTGGAGCACGACAAGTTCGTGCAGTTCGCCCTCACCGACTGGACGCTGGAGTGGTTCAACGGCGTGGACTTCGCCCCCGAAAGGCTGTACGAGCTTGGTAAGGCTGCGTAACATGTGAGGTATGACTACAAACAATCCATTGCTCAAAGTGACCGCCGCCGAGTACGCTGGCGACTACACGCTGCGCCTGACGTTCAGCACGGGAGAGGTGCTGCTGGTTGACTTCACACCGCTGATGCAGAAGGGTATCTGCCGCAAGCTGCAGGACCTGGACTATTTCCGTTCCTTCCGCCTCGACCCTTTCACCGTCGACTGGAACAACGAAATCGGATTCGCCCCCGAACGGCTCTACGAGCTGGGCCGGGCGGCGTGAGTGTTATTTGAAACGAAAGGAAACGCAAGGGCGGGAAGCCGAGGCCGAGAATGTCGGCGCGGCTTCCCGCCCTGTTTGTAATGTGTTTGTGTTGGATAAATCAGCAGGCCATTTTCACCAGTTCAGGCTGCCCTTGTAGAAATAGACGAACGTGACGCGGTAGTGCTCGCCGTCGTCGCGGGCTGGATAGAGCTGGCCGTCGCGCCCGCCGAGGAATTGCGGCTTCTTGCGCAGGAGCATGTTGCGCACGGTGTCGCTCACCCAGAATGTGGAGTCGGGATTAACGTGCATCGAAGCCTCCTCAAATTTCCGAAGCAAATCATGATTCCCACGAATGATGTCAAGAGCCTCCAGAACATCTGTGACCCTCGGAAAGGAATAGCTGAAATAGCGGACACCAGCGAATAGTT
>Ga0265298_10007185_pt1 | contig 13582 bp, 9 predicted proteins | sample AusTroGonzalo_MG_3_FD_193486 | JGI IMG/M metagenome (GOLD analysis project Ga0265298, IMG submission 193486) | Bovine rumen microbial communities from tropical cattle in Woodstock, Queensland, Australia - Gonzalo_01 | ecosystem: Host-associated > Mammals > Digestive system > Stomach > Rumen ...
CAACCTGGACAGTTTGCGTGATTGGGGATATGCAAAAGACTACGTGGAGTGCATGTGGCTCATTCTGCAGCACGAGACGCCGGAGGATTTCGTGATTGCTACCGGTGTGCAGCACAGCGTGCGTGAGTTCGCTACGCTGGCGTTCAAGCACGCAGGCATCGAGTTGCGCTGGGAAGGAGAAGGCATCGACGAGAAGGGAATCGTGGAGCGAGTGAACGATGAGCGAATGAGCGCATTAACGGGCAAGGTCGTTGTGGCTGTGAGTCCGGATTTCTACCGTCCGACGGATGTGGTGAACCTGCTGGGTGACCCGACGAAGGCCAAGAAAGAGCTGGGTTGGAACCCGCAGAGCACCAGTTTCGAGCAGCTCGTGGAACTGATGGTCAAGCACGATATGCAGAAGGTGACGCGCGAACACTTCAACCTTGCCGAGTACCTTGAGAAGGGAATCGTGAAGTAAATTACGAATTAAGAATTACGAATTAAGAATTACGAATTAAGAATTACGAATTAAGAATTACGAATTAAGAATTAGGAATGGAATTCAATTCTAAAATATATGTAGCGGGTCACCGGGGAATGGTGGGAAGCGCGATTGTGCGTGAGCTGCAACGCCAAGGTTATACGAATATCGTGACGCGGACGCACAAGGAGTTGGACCTGTGCCGGCAAGAGGCGGTGGAGAAATTCTTTGCGGAGGAGAAGCCGGAGTACGTCTTCCTGGCAGCCGCGAAAGTAGGCGGTATTGTAGCTAACCAGAGCGCGTTGGCGGACTTCATGTACGACAACATGATTCTGGAGATGAACGTCATCCACGCCGCGTGGAAGAACGGATGCAAGAAGTTAGAGTTCCTGGGTTCGAGTTGCATCTATCCGCGTATGGCACCGCAGCCGATGCAGGAAAGTTGTCTGCTGACGGGCGAACTGGAGAAGACGAACGAGGCATATGCGCTCGCCAAGATAAGCGGACTCAAATACTGCGAGTTCCTGAACCGTCAGTACGGCACCGATTATATCAGCGTCATGCCGACGAACCTGTACGGCCCGAACGACAACTACCATCCCGAGCACAGCCATGTGCTGCCGGCGCTGATCCGTCGTTTCCACGAAGCCAAGGTGTCCGGCGCCAAGAGCGTGACTTGTTGGGGCACGGGAAGTCCGTTGCGTGAGTTCCTCTATGTGGACGATTTGGCGAACTTGTGCGTCTTTTTGATGAACCACTACTCGGGCAACGAGACGGTGAATGCCGGTACCGGCAAGGAGCTGACCATCAAGGCGCTGACGGAGCTGGTGGCCAAGGTGGTGGGATACGAAGGCGAGATCTTATGGGATACGACTCGTCCGGACGGCACGCCGCGCAAGCTGCTGGATGTAAGCAAAGCGACGAAACTCGGCTGGACGTACAAGACAGAGTTGGAGGATGGAATTGCCCTCGCTTATAAGGATTTTCTCGAAAACCCTATGCGAGCGGAAAGATGATAAAAATTACGAATTAAGAATTACGAATTACGAATTACGAATTAAGAATTGAAAGACTTTAGCCTTGACATATATCGGGAGCTGCTGGAGAAGCTGCAGGCCAAGGGATATGCGTTGATTCCTTATGCGGAATACCGGAAAACCGCTATTCCTGCCAACCGGAAATACGTCATTCTGAGGCACGATGTGGACCTGAAGCCGGGTAACAGTCTGAAGACCGCCCAGATAGAACATGCGTTGGGAGCCAAAGCTACGTATTATTTCCGGGTAGGGAAGGAGAGCAACGACCCGCAGGTGATCAAGGCGATTGTGCTGCTGGGACACGAGATCGGCTATCACTACGAGGATATGAGCCTGTGCGGCGGAGATGCCGACCAAGCGTACACGCATTTCCAAACATGGCTCGATTATTTCCGGCAATACTATGCGGTGGAGACCATCTGCATGCACGGTGCGCCGACCAGCAAATGGGACAGCAAGGACCTTTGGAAGAAATACGACTACAAGGCATTAGGCATCATCGGCGAGCCGTATTTTGACACCGACTTCAGCGATGTGTTCTATCTGACAGACACGGGACGCTGCTGGGACGGCTACAAGGTGAGCGTGCGGGACAAGATTCCGCAGTACCAGGACGAATGGATAGCCCAAGGCCGTGTGTACCACAGCACGCCGGACTTGCTCAAAGCGCTGGATGAGGATCGTCTGCCCAAGCACATCATGATGACCACTCATCCGCAACGGTGGACGAACAAAGGGACCGAATGGTGGAAAGAACTAATCATACAAAATGCAAAGAATATCGTGAAACGATTGATGGCATGAAAAAAATCAAACACATACTATTTCTGGCAGTTGTAGTAGCCTCGTTGGCGTCGTGCGTCACGGCGCGCAAGGTGAACTATATGCAAAAGCCGGACAAAGAAATCCCGAGCTATGCGGATACGCTTCGCTTCGAGGATTATCAGTTGCGAATCGGCGACCGGATGTACATTTATGTATATTCGCTCAACGAGGAGATCATGAAAATGTACAACTCGGGCGGAACGAACGTGTCGCAAATGCGCCAGCAGATGGGTAACATGAGCGGAAACATGTACGGTTCGTACGACCTGTACACGTATCTGGTGGACGATGACGGATTTATTGACTTCCCGACCATCGGCAAGATTTTCGTGCGCGGCATGACGACCCGTGAGGTGAAGCATATCCTGGAGCGTGAGTTGAGTACGCTGCTGCAGGCGCTTCCGGGCGGGTACAGCACCATCTCCGTGGAGGTGAATATTGTGAACCGCTCGTTCTCCATCATCGGCGCGCAGAGCGGACGCTACATGATCAACAAGGAGAAAATGACAATTTTCGAAGCGCTTGCGATGGCCGGTGACCTCCGCGAGTTCAACAGCCGCAAGGAGATCAAACTGGTGCGTGAGAAAAACGGCGTGACGACCATCAAGACTTTTGATGTGCGCTCGGAAGATATCGTCAACTCGGAGTACTACTACATCGAACCGAATGATATCATTTATATCCGCCAGATACCGGGCTACAGCTTCGGCGTCAACCACGTGACGACGGTTATCGGCGTGACGGCGGCGACCATCTCGTTCGGCGTATTCATCTACTCGATTGTGCAGACGGGTATCAACCATGTTAACAAATATTACGGAAAGGGGGCAGGCAAATGAGAAACGTTAAGAATCTTATCTTTGTAGGCCTCGTGGCAATGCTGATGACCAGCTGCTACAGCCATCGCGTAATCGGCTACCTGCAGGAACCGACGAAGCAGAACAAACTGCCGGTGTACGACTCCGTGCCGTACGAACCGTACCGCATCCGTGTGAACGATGAGATTATCTACCGTATCATAACCATGGATGAGACTATTTCCAAGTCCTTGGGTACGAACAACAGCAATGTGGGAAGCCAGTACGCCAACTCGTACCGCGTCTATTCGGACGGAACGGTGGACCTGCCGTTCCTGGAGCCCATCAAGATACAAGGCCTGACGGAAACGGAGGCGCAGGACAGCATACGCGCCGCCTTCCGCGAGATTATTCCGGATGCGGATGTCAAAGTGGCGCTGTACAACAAGTATTTCTCCGTCATCGGTGACGCGCACTCGAGCCACTATTATATATATAAGGAGAAGATGAATATCTTCCAGGCTTTGGCGATGACGGGCGATGTGATGACGAGCGGTGACCGCCGTCATATCCGTATCATCCGTCCGCGTGACGGCGGCCAGGAACCGGAGATACTGGAGTTCGACATGCGTACGAACAGTATTATCGATTCGAAATACTATTATATCTATCCGAACGATGTCATTTATGTGGCTCGTTCAAGAAACAGTTTCTACACCGTGCAGAACTACGCAGGCTTTATCGGCCTGATTACCAGCAGCGTGGCGCTCCTGACGACGGTACTGAACTATGTAGCATACATTTACCGATAGACTATGAGTAACAATAATCAATATTACACACCGGGAGAAAACAATCAGTATTATACTCCCGGAGGCAACGGAAACTATTATCAGCCGGGCGGCAATTATTACCAGCCGGGCGGAAACCAGCATTACTACATGCAGGACCCGCAGCAGGGTAACAATGACGACGAAGAGGGTAGTATCAATTTCAACCCCGTAGAGTGGCTGTTCACCTTCCTGCACTACTGGTATCTGTTTGTGATTGCCATAGCCATCGCCATGGGTTTGGCGATGCTGAAGAACCGTCGTTGGATGCCGACGTACTATTCCCAGGGAACCATCGTAATCAAGGAGAATACCGGTTACGGCGGCGCCAATCTGGCGTTGATGCAAGGTTTCGGTGTGGATGCCGGTTACAAGAACGTGAACAACCAGATGATCATGCTCAAGTCGTATGACTTGCTCAGCCGTGTGGTTGATTCGCTTCCTATCCTGAACGTGGAGTACGTGACGCAAGGCCGCTTCAAAACCCGTCAGTTGTACCGCCAGACGCCGGTGCTGATTGAATCGCAACACCTGGATGCACGTGCGTATAACACGCTGTTCCAGTTGTCGTTCAACCGCGACGGCACCATGCATATCTCGTCCACCAACGAGGATATGCCGCTGGAGGTGGATGCCACCTACGGTGAGCCGGTTCAATGCTCGCTGTTCGACATCACCATCTGGCCGACGGAGTTTATGATGAATTCGGGCAAGATCTATTTCCGCTTCCGTACGCATGAGGATCTGGTGAACGAGTTCATGAGCGCACTACAGCTCTCGTTTGTGCAGGAAGGCTCGACGGTGCTGGCTTTGTCGCTGGTGAGCGAAGTGCCGCAACGTGACTGCGAGTTCATCGACATGCTGTCGAAGATATACCTGCTGCAGAACCTGGAGCAGAAGAACGAGGTGGCGGAGAACTCGATCAAGTTCATCAATACCCAGTTGGAGACGTTGCAGTCATCGCTGGAGGTGAGCGAGGGTGCCATGACGGAGTTCCGTCAGGAGAACCGCTTCATCGACGTGAACAGCTATGCCGGCCAGTTGATGGGCCAGATAGCCGCCTACGACATGCAGAAGATGGAATACCGTCTGCGCGAGACCTATTTCGACTACCTCATCAATTATATCCATCAGGGAATAGAGAAGGACGCCGTCATCGCTCCTTCGACGATGGGTCTGCAGGACGCCGGTCTGAGCGCCTTGGTGGCTGAGTTGAACGAGTTGCGTATCCAGCGCGGCGAGTTGACGGAGAAGAATGTTTACTACGCCAAGTACACAAAGGATATGACGCACGTGAAAGAGGCTATCGAGGAGCTGGTCAAGTCCATGCGTGCTTCGCTGGATATCGAGAAAGCCGATTTGGAACTGCGTTACAAAGAGGCACTGGATGCTATCCAGACTTTGCCGGAGAAGGAACTGCAGATGGTGGCTATCGAGCGTAACTACCGCATCGATGACAACTACTACACCTTCTTCCTGCAGAAACGCGCCGAGGCGGAGATTCAAAAAGCATCGAACACACCGGACAACTCCATCATGGACAAGGCGCGTACGCTGTATGTGATGAACGTCAAGACGAAATCCAAGACGACCACGACCTATCTGGTAATCGGATTCCTTATACCGCTAATTTTGATTATCTTAAGCGAGTTGCTGAACAACAAGATCCGTTCGCCGAAGGATGTGATGAAACTCAAATCGTTCCGTCTGATCGGTACGCTTCGTCACGCCAAGAACCAGAACCCGACACTTGTGCGCGCTTCGCCACGCTCAAGTTATGCGGAGATGCTTCGTGCCATCCGTACGCGTATCGAGTTCGTGCTCAAGCGCAAAGACAAAATGACGATCTGCGTCACGTCCACGGAGTCCGGCGACGGTAAGACATTCCTCTCCACCAACCTGGCAGCGCTGTACGGCATGACGGGCAAGAAAACATTGCTGATGGACCTTGACCTCCGCAAACCGAATATCCACACGAAATTAGGTCTGGAGGGCGGACAAGGACTTTCGAACTACCTGGTGGGCGACTGCGAGATTGATGAAGTGCTGGTCACGGACACTCCGTTCGGCTTTGACTTCATGCGTGCCGGTACGATTCCGCCGAACCCGGGCGAGTTGATTCACTCGGACAAGTTGGCCAATCTGCTGAAGGAAATGCAGGAGAAATATGACTTCATCGTCATCGATACATCGCCTATCGGTCTGGTGCCGGATGCATATGCGATCATTGAGCACAGCGACATGTGTCTGTTCGTTATCCGCTGTATGCAGACGAACAAATCGTTCTGCAAGCAGACGGTAGAGCAGATGATGGAAGTGGTGGATAACATGGATAAGGTACAGATCGTCCTGTCCGATATTCCTACGGAAGGCCGTCACTCGTACGGTTCGGGTTACGGCTACGGCTACGGCGGCTACGGCGGCTACGGCTACGGTCACCTCGGTTACGGCGGTTATGGCGGTTACGGCTACGGCTATGGCGGACGCAGCAGCAAGCGCCGCTACGGCAAACTGTACGGTAAGATTTACGGCAAGTTCGCCAAAGATGACAAGGCGTACCGCTCGTACTATTACTACCACCATGACGAGGACGACGAGGAGTCCACGCAGAAAGACGGCAAATAAAAAGCTACGTGTATGAAACTGGCATTTGATAACGATAAATATATACGCATCCAGTCGGAGCATATCCGCGAGCGGATAGCGCAGTTCGGCAACAAGTTGTATCTGGAGTTGGGCGGCAAGCTGTTCGACGACATGCACGCGAGCCGTGTGCTGCCGGGATTCATGCCCGACAGCAAGCTGCGTATGCTGACGCAGTTGAGGGACTCGCTGGAGATTATTATCGTTATTTCCGCCGAGGATATAGAGCGCAACAAAGTACGTCAGGATTTAGGCATTACCTATGATGAAGATGTGCTGCGCTTGCGCGAAGCGTTTATAGAACGCGGTTTTATGGTATCTTCGGTGGTGGTTACGCACTATACAGGCCAACGCTCTGCGGATGCCTACCGGCAGCGTCTGGAGTGGCAGGGCATCAAGGTGTATTACCACTACCTGATTGACGGCTATCCGCATAACGTGGAGCTGATTGCCTCGCCGGACGGTTTCGGCCGCAATGATTATATCGAGACGACGCGTCCGCTGGTTATCGTGACGGCCCCCGGGCCCGGAAGCGGAAAGATGGCTGTGTGTCTGAGCCAATTATATAATGAACACGCGCGCGGGCACGTGGCCGGTTATGCCAAATTCGAGACTTTCCCGGTTTGGAACCTGCCGCTGAAACATCCGCTGAACGTAGCGTATGAAGCGGCGACGGCGGATATTCAGGACATCAACATGATCGACCCCTTCCACCTGGAGGCGTACGGCGAGACGGCCGTCAACTACAACCGCGATGTGGAGATTTATCCGGTGCTGGATGCGCTGTTCACTTCTATCTACGGCGCAAGCCCCTACAAGTCGCCGACCAACATGGGGGTTAACATGGTCGGTTTCTGCATCAGCGATGACGAGGTATGCCGCGAGGCGAGCAAGCAGGAAATCATCCGCCGCTATTTCCATGCGCTGTGCCGTCTGGCCAACGGTGCATGCAACGATGCGGAGATACAAAAACTGGCCCTGCTGCAGAAGCAAGTGGGTATCAATACGGCGTACCGCAAGACGGTGGTGGCAGCCCGCGAGCGCAAGGAGCAGAGCGGAGGAGGCACACGACCGTTTGCCCATGCCGCGGCTATCGAACTGGCGGACGGACGGATCATTACGGCCGACGCGAGCGACTTGCTGGGTTCATCCGCCGCACTGCTTATCAATGTGATGAAAGAGTTGGCGGGCATAGACCATCAGGTGAAGCTCATTCCGCAACACATGATCGAACCTATCCAGCACACCAAGATTGAGTATTTACACGGGCGTAACCCGCGTTTGCATACAGATGAAGTGTTAGTGGCCTTATCGGTACTGTCACCTCATGATGAAAACTGCCGTAAAGCCTTGGAGACCCTTCCGCAGTTGAAGGGATGCCAGGCCCACTCGACAGTTATGTTAAAAGATGTTGATTTACGGACGTTTGCAAAATTAGGAATAGACCTCACGTCCGACCCCAGCCGCAAATAGGTAAGGGAACTCGGGTGCGAATCCCGGACAGACCGGCTACTGTATTTGCCGTAAGGCATAAGTCAGATTACTTGCCATTTGCTGATAGTTGATTAGTAGTCCTCCTGGATTAGGACGAACAATGACAAAAAAGCAAATTCTCATACTATTTGTTGCACTCTGTGCAAGCTCTGTTTTCGCGATGAACGAGGCAGAGCAAGACTCGTTATACCGCCAGTTCGAGATGCAGGACGTGGAGGTGACTGCGCGTGCGCTGAGCAAAGATATTATTGTTCCTCAGCGTTTGAAAGGCATCGAACTGCAGCGTCTCAATGCGTTGTCTGTGGCGGACGCGCTGCGATATTTCTCCGGTGTACAACTCAAGGATTACGGAGGAGTGGGAGGAATCAAGACAATCAACGTGCGCTCGATGGGCAGCCAGCATACGGCGGTGTATTACAACGGCGTGCAGTTGGGGAACGCCCAGAACGGACAAGTCGATTTAGGGCGGTTCAGTCTGGATAACATGGAGGAAATCCAGCTGTTCAATGGCCAGAAATCCGATATCTTCCAGTCTGCACGCGAGTTCGGCGCAGCAGGGAATGTGTATCTAATCACCCGAAAGCCGTATTTTAAGGAAAACGAGAAGGTACACGTGCACGCCAAGATGCGCTTCGGTTCATTTGCATTGGCGAATCCGAATGTAGGCATAGATGTCAAGCTGACGGATAAACTGTCCATGACACTGGATGCAGAGTACGTCTATTCGAACGGCAAGTATCCCTTCCGCTATCGGCGTGTGTTACCGACCGGTGAGACAGCCTACGATACGACGGCAGTACGCGAGAACGGCGATGTGAATGCCGTGCGGACGGAGCTGGGCTTGCATCATTACTACCGTACAACGGGGTTCTGGCGTGTACATGCGTATAACTACTACAGCGAGCGCGGTGTCCCCGGGGCCATTGTGAATAATGTGTGGCGGAACGGAGAGCGCTTATGGGACCGCAACACGTTTGTACAAGGTCAATGGCAAGACGAGTGGTGGAACAGGTGGAGTACCCGTCTGCTGATTAAATACGCCAACGACTACACCCATTACCAGAACTATGACGTGCGATTATTGCCGTCGAACAACGAGTACGTACAGCAGGAGACATATCTGTCGCTTGCGAACAAAGTACAGTTGTTCAACTGGTGGGACGTGTCCGTCGCCTATGATTATCAGTACAATTCGCTCCATCGCAAGAATCTGCTGTTAACGGACAACCTTGAGTCCTTTGCGCGCCACTCGCATTGGCTGAGTGCTGCTACGGCAGTCAATATCAAGGAATACCTGCGTGCGCAAGCCAGCGTGCTGATGACAGCTATCAGCAATCAGCCATCATCCGTCCGCGTTCAGCCGAAAGTTACCCCCGGCGTGTTTGTGTCCTTGCGGCCCTATCCGGCAATTGATTTGAGCCTCAATGCCTTCTACAAGCAGAGTTACCGCTATCCGACTTTCAATGACCTATATTATACCGATCTGGGCAATGCGAACCTGCGGCCGGAGTTGGCACGCCAGCACTCGGTGAGCGTGGATTATAGCATTCAGCGTCCTGCCTTCAGCCTTCAGGCCTCCGTATCATATTATTACAACCGCGTGACGGATAAGATTATCGCCTATCCGAAGGGGCAGCAGTTCCGTTGGACGATGCTCAATCTTGGCACGGTGAAGATTAACGGCGTCGATGCCAAAGCCGACATGTCGTTGTACCTGCCTATGCAGTTCGTGCTGCGCGGAAGGCTGAATTATACCTACCAGACGGCGATTGACGTGACGAACCCCGGTGACACATATTACGGTCATCAGATTCCGTATATCCCTTGGCATAGCGGCAGTGCTGTTTTAGGATTGGAATGGCAAAGCCCACGCGGCGACAGGTACGGATTGAACTACTCGTTTATCTATGTAGGCGAGCGGTATTGTCAGCAGGAGAATACGGTGTATAACTATGTTCAACCGTGGTACACGCACGATTTGTCTCTCTATGGAGAGTGGTGTCTGGCTAACCGCCAACAGCTAATGAGTAACCGCCAAAAATGCTGGCTCAAAGCGAATATAGAAATCAACAACTTGCTCGGACAGGATTATGAAGTTATTCAGAACTATCCGATGCCAAAACAAAACGTACGATGCACAGTGGCACTAAGATACTAAAATCATTTGCCGTTTGGTCATTTACCATTTGGACATTTGTACTCACCGGTTGTCGTGGGGACGAAGTGGTGTATCCCACAATCGGGACGCACGTGACAGACGAGGTGCGTACAGGAGGATTGTATGTGCTGTGTGAAGGGAATATGGGTTCGAACAAGGCGCGATTGGATTATATGAACCTGGAGCGAGGCGAGTATTACAGCAATTGGTACGGCGCGCAGAACCCCAAGCAACTCAAGGAATTAGGCGATGTGGGCAATGATATCCAACTGTACGGGAACCGACTGTATGCGGTCATCAACTGCTCGCATAAGGTAGAGGTGATGGATCGTCAGGCACGGCACATCGGGCAAGTGGAGATTCCGAACTGCCGGTATATGGCTTTTCTTGGCGACAAGATGTATGTGAGTGCCTATGTGGGGAGTGTTTCTAATCCGGAACTGTTAGGTTCGGTGTTTGAGGTAGATACCGCCACGTTGCAGATTACGCGCGAGGTGAAGGTCGGTCATCAGCCGGATGAACTCTGTATCATAGGGGACAAACTCTACGTAGCCAATTCAGGCGGGTACCTGTTTGGCGTATATGACTCCACGCTCTCTGTGATTGATCTTAAGTCATTTACGGAGATTGAACAGCTCCCTGTCGGACTCAATCCTACGCGTCTGCGCTATGATAACAACGGACATCTGTGGGTCGGCTGTCAGGGGAACTACATGGATGTGGACCCCTCGCTGGTAATTTATGACTTTACATCCGTGGTGAAGCGCATTGAGACCCCTTGCACCAATCTATCCATCTGCGGCTCAACCGCGTATGTTTTGGACTTTGACGCCACCGAACTGCGTGCTTTCTCCACCGAAGATTTTACGGAGCGAAAGATGCCGATTGATTTGTCTGACTTTGAGCATCCGTACGGTATGTTGGCAACCGATGATGCTATCTTCATCACCGACGCAAAGAACTATGTCTCTTCCGGCGTGCTGCATTGCTATGGGTATGACGGCACCTTGCGCTGGAGTGCCAAGACCGGAGATATACCCGGACACCTATGTCGCGTAGCAGACGCGTATAATCTTTATTCCGATACAATAACCATCAATCCAAAATGATATGAAAAAAATCATCTGTTTACTAAGTACTGTATGCGCCGCTATGTGGGTTTACGCAGACAACTCACCTTATCTGTCGCGTGTGTACGAATTCGTACCTGCGCCGGGACAGTTCGTCAATGAGCTGCCGAAATACGAAGAGGGTGACGACGCCCAGGCGATGTGCCGTAAGGCGGAGGAGCAGATTGCCCATAACGCACAAGGGTTGATTACCTTAGGCGGTTGGGGTGGTTATGTGGTGTTTGGTTTTGACCATCCGGTGGTAAATGTGCCCGGAGAGAATGATTTTATCGTTGAGGGTAATGCCTTTTATTCTGATGCACAGCAAGGAGCAGCCGGCGGCGGTTCGTGTGAGCCGGGAATCGTCATGGTGAGCTATGACGCCAACGGGAACGGGCTTCCGGATGATGCCTGGTACGAGTTGGCGGGCTCGGAGTACACGAATCCGGAGACCAAGCACGGCTATCAGGTGACGTATGAACGTCCTGCGAAAGACCACGTGGCAACGCCTGACCCGAAAATGAAATACCGCATAGACACCACGTTCGTGCATTGGTCTGACAACCAGGGCGCATCGGGTTATATTGAGCAAATCAGTTTCCACAAGCAGCCTTATTATCCCGAGTGGATTGAAAGCAATACCTTGGTTCTGCAAGGCGCCCGGCTGCCGGATAACTATACATGGACCAACAACCAGTACGTGCTTTATCCTTACGCGTACGGATATGCCGACAATCATCCGGATAATGCACCCGAGGCGCAGCTGAATATCGAGCGGGCAGTCCGTGCCGACGGTACGCCGGTTCATCTGAGCGCCATCCATTTCGTGAAGGTCTATACGGCGGTTCATCAGCAGTGCGGCAGCATAGGCGAAACGTCCACTGAAGTGAAGGGAGCGCGTGACCTCCATCCGGATGCAACAACGGACATAGAAAGCGTTCCGCAAGCAGTCAGCGTCCGAAAAGTGCTCCGCAACGGACAAGTGATGATTATCCGGAACAAGCAGATATATAATCCTTTAGGGAGTATCATTCAATAATATTTATTAACCATTTAAAACTTTACATGTATGAAGAAATTTTTCTTCCCGGCCATCGTTTTGATGGTCTGCGCAATGAGCGCAAAAGCTCTCAACGTAGCTACGTTTGAGAACGCAGAGTACGCCGGTACCGGCATTTATACAACCACAGAAGCCCCGTATTGGTACGGTTGGGGAACGGATGAGGAAAACTACTGGACGTCCGGTGACTATCAGTTTGTAACCTACAACGATTACGGTTATTACTATGATTTTGTGGTGTCAAATGACAAATCAAAGGAATATACCGATTATGCGCACGCCTATCGTTCCGCAGCCGGAGGTGCTTACGAAGGTGACAATTTTGCGGTGTGGTATTACAACTGGTACGGTCCTACACCTATCGAGGCATTTGAGAAGGCAGTGGTGCCCGGCGTTTTTGTATGCAACTGTGTCTATACTGTCAGCTCGATGAACTATGGTGACGGTTTTGCCAAGAAGTTCGGCAAGGAGGATTGGCTCAAACTGACCTTCTCCAGCCTTAAGAACGAAGAGGTTGACAAATCGGTGGATTTCTACTTGGCAAAGGACGGTTATTATGTAAGCGAGTGGACGTATGTGGACCTCTCCACGCTGGGCGCAGTGGACAGCATCGTCATTTCTATGAGCAGCTCGGATACCGGCATATATGGCATGAACACGCCGGCTTACGTTTGTTTGGATAACTTCGGCGCCGCTAAGCCGGAAGGTTATAAAGAGCCTGCACGCACTAAATTCCTTGAGTTCGCTACTTTTGAGGACATTACGATTGCTCAGGCAGAATCCTGCTGGCAAGGTGCCGATGCGCCTGTTGTAGGTTGGAACAACTGGAAGAGCGGTGATTATAATTTCCAGAGCTATTATGGCGGTAACTCCGGTTATGGTGATTACTATTCAGCCTTTACGGTAACGAATGAGACCGCCAACACCTCTACCGGTTATACGGAGGCTTACCGCAGCGCAAAGGGTGGTGCATACGAGGGTGAGAACTTTGTCGTATGGAACCTGAACTATTATGGTACCGACAGCATTACTTTCGAGGTACAGAAGATTCAAGGTTTCTTTGTAAACAACACCGCTTATGCCGTTAATTCGATGTGCAACGGTGATTATTCGGCTAAGAAGTTCGGTGCTGACGATTGGTTCAAACTCACTATTACCGGCCAGAA
>Ga0265298_10007186_pt1 | contig 13581 bp, 9 predicted proteins | sample AusTroGonzalo_MG_3_FD_193486 | JGI IMG/M metagenome (GOLD analysis project Ga0265298, IMG submission 193486) | Bovine rumen microbial communities from tropical cattle in Woodstock, Queensland, Australia - Gonzalo_01 | ecosystem: Host-associated > Mammals > Digestive system > Stomach > Rumen ...
TAGTCATATCAGTCTTCCACCCTGGCAGCTCCTGATATACAGGCTCGATTCCCTCCTCGATGTTATATGGGAAGTAATCAATCTCCTGTCCGTTCTGCTTATAAGCCACGCAAGCCTTAATAGAATCAAATCCATCAAGAACATCGCTCTTCATCATAATAAGCTGGGTAACTCCGTTAACCATGATTGAGTACTTAAGAGCAACAAGGTCTATCCAACCACAACGACGCTCACGACCAGTTACGGCTCCATACTCATGACCCAAGTCACGAATCTTCTTACCTGTTTCATCGAAAAGCTCTGTTGGGAAAGGACCTGCACCAACACGTGTGCAGTAAGCCTTCATAATACCATAAACGTCGCCAATCTTGTTAGGACCGATACCAAGACCAGTACAAGCACCAGCACAAATAGTATTTGAAGATGTTACGAAAGGATATGAACCAAAGTCAACATCGAGCATAGTGCCCTGGGCGCCCTCACAAAGAACGCTTTTACCACTCTTAAGGAGGTTGTTAATCTCGTGCTCAGAATCAACAATTGGGAACTGACGCAGATACTCTACGCCCTCAAGCCACTTCTTCTCAACCTCAGTAATATCATACTCAAAGTTAAGCGACTTCAGGATAGCTTCATGACGGGCCTTGGCTTTAGCATACTTCTCCTCGAAGTTCTCAAGGATATCACCTACACGCAGACCAGTACGGCTTACCTTATCAGTATATGTAGGGCCGATACCCTTACCTGTAGTACCTACCTTATCCTTACCTTTCTGAGCCTCATATGCAGCATCGAGAACGCGATGGGTTGGCATGATGAGATGAGCTTTCTTAGAGATGTGCAGACGACTGCGAAGCTCGTGTCCACTTGCCTCAAGGGCCTTGGCCTCATCCATAAAGAGGTCTGGAGCCAAAACAACACCATTACCGATAATGTTAACCTTGTCGCCCTGGAAAATACCAGATGGAATAGAGCGAAGTACATACTTCTGGCCCTCAAACTCAAGTGTATGACCAGCATTAGGACCACCCTGGAAACGGGCTACCACATCGTACTTTGGGGTTAACACGTCAACCACCTTACCTTTTCCTTCATCGCCCCACTGCAAACCGAGCAGGACATCAACTTTTCCTTTGTTCATTTTTCTGCTGTATTCTTGTTATTACTTTTCTTTCTAGTTGTTTTATTACGTTTGGCGCTCTTTAACTGGCATGCACTGCAAATACCATAAATATAAAGCGTAAAGCCATCTTTTCTGAATCGCTTAAGCTGCATACTCTCAACAGCAGCAATGATTTCGGGCGATTTTATCTCGGTAACTTTTCCACACACAGAGCATATCTGATGGCAATGACTCTGGTTGTCGTAACATGCCTCATATTTTGTAGAGCCTTGAAAACGATGCCTGATAACAAGTCTAAGCGACATAAACAGATTAAGCGTGTTATATAACGTTGCTCTGCTAACAGGGAAATCCATCTCCTTGGCCAATCGGGCTTTAAGGTCATCAATGGTAAAGTGTCCGTTTATGCTATAAATGGCTCTTAGAATGCTGTATCGTTCAGGTGTCTTGCGATGATTATTCATCTCAAGATAGTTATCCAGAAGCCTTTCTACAGCAGAAATAACACTTTCTTTCATCTGTTTATTTCACGAAAACCGCACAAAGGTACACATTTTCTGTCAGATAAAAGAAACATTCTCTATAAAAAATCCAAATTAGCCCGTTTTAATGCACTTTTGGCCATTCGCTCATATACTAAACCTAATTCGGCAAAGCGCATAACGGCATTCATCGCTGCTTTTTTTACAATCAAGCTATCGCCCTGAAGTGCCGCCAATGCCTGATCGATAAACTCATTGATGCCACGCTCGTTTGGCTCCTGATGATTCATAAACAAACGCGACAGAATATGAAAGCCACAAAGCTGATATAGCTCTTTATCAGACGCCATCCATGTGTAAGCTTTTTCGGGAGCATATGGCAGATACTGATAAAGATTGAAAGTTGCCTGTTCGGCTATCTCCTGACAATCAATCTGTTCCATCCAGATATCTGCTACCTCAGGCAGCATTTTATCTGCAGGCATAATCATCGTAGCAAGAATCTTGCACTCACGTACATTCTCCTTCCAGAGAGCAATGGCCAAATCGTAATTCTTGCCGATTTCATCAGCTTTCGCTTTCAGTCTTGGCAATGTAGCTCCCCAGTTTAGCTTATACTGCACCCCCTTTTGGCGCATTGATGTAGCAACCATTCCGTCCATCATCTGGCGGAATGATTGCTTTATCTCTTTTATTTGTTGATTTACGTCCATCAAATATTTAAATTAGCGTACCATATTCGGAACTATAGCGAAGCATCTGATGTGCATAACTTTCGCCATAGTAAACCTGAATATCACAGATTTCATCGTTTTCGTTATATACTGGCAACAGTTGAGGATTAATAAATCCCTTATATGGTGCCAAATTCAAACGTTTGTAGCGCTCCAGAACTTCTGCATGCAACTCGGCATCCACTTTAACAGCATAACGTTCAACCATATCTCTTGCAGCCTCATAATCACCTTCACTCTTTATACGCTGAATCTCTGCAAGCAATTGGGCTATAAGAGAACGAAGCTTAGGATAATCTGTGATTTCAACGTATGTCTTACCATCACGCTTAACCATCTTAATAACATCGCCATTCTCATAACACCAATGCGCTATAAGTGCACGATTACGCATATGAGCTTCTTCAAGCTGATTGCCTGGTGTTATACGGATTAGCTGAGTCATCAGGCCATTCATCATGTATGTATAATACTGCGACTGATATGCCTTTTCATCGGGCACAAGTCCAAGTTCTATCAACTTTGGGTCGGCTATATAATATAGTCCGAAGAGATCAGCCCTAGCCTCCTCTATCGTACTGCTATATGCTTTAAGAGAATCAGGATCAACACCAGGCAAAAGCTGACCACTACCGTGACCTAAACACTCATGCAGATCGGTATGCAAATCATCGCACACATCGCCGTATTTCTCGATGAGATCAAGAGTTTCCTTATCAATAACAAACTCTTCTTTGAATCCACTACCTCGCGAGGCTTTGTTATAAGCATCGGTGATATTGCTGATAGTAATACTCTTGCTACCATATTGAGCCCTTATCCAATCAGCATTCGGAAGATTTATACCGATAGCCGTAGCTGGATATTCATCACCACCAAGCATTGCTGCACAGATGACATTGGCCGAAACACCTTTTACTACAGGTTTACGGAATCGAGGATCAACTGGAGAGTGATCTTCGAACCACTGAGCATTCTTGCTGATGGTCTGAGTACGATGAGTGGCTTCCTCGTCGATGTACTCTACAAGTCCTTCCCATGAGCCTTTCAGCCCTATAGGGTCACCATAAACTTCGATAAATCCGTTGATGAAATCTATTGCAGAATCATGCTCTTTCAACCATTCAATACAATATTTATTGAAAGTTTGTAAATCACCTGATTTATAATAAGTTATAAGTTCAGAAATCACTTTCTTCTGTTGCTCGTTTTCAGCAACTTCGAGAGCCTTTTCCAACCAATATATAATATGGCATATAGCGTTAGAATACTTTCCGCCAGCCTTCCATACCAGCTCCTTAACCTCGCCATTCTCTTTTACAAGAGTAGAGTTCAGCCCATATGACGGCGGAGTATCAGGATTAAGCTCATTCTGCTTCATGCTGTCATAATATGCCTCAGCCTCGGCTTGAGTCACCCCATCATAGAAGTTACAAGCAGAAGTAAGCAGCAAGTCCTCCCCATCAGCCTGATTAACACGCTTAGACATTACGGTTTCATCGAAGATAACCGGGAAGAGCTCATCGCACATATCATCGATGGATTCGCCAGATTTCAACGGCAACTTACTTGCTTCTACCTTATGTAGTACATCGCGAAGATATTCGGCCGAAAAATCAGGTTTAAACTTCTCGCATCCATAATGATGATGTATACCACTTGAAAACCATACTCGCTTAAGATAGACCTCTAAAGCTTTGAAATCATCGGTATCATGCGATATATTCATATCAACATATACAACCTCCAACATCTTACGGATGCGGAGGTTGTATTTTCCAAACTGATCGAATGTAATGTCTCGTCCGAACAAGGTTGCTTTCGAGAGATAGTAAACCAAGGTTTTCTGTTGCAACGAAAGCTTTTCAAAGCCGTTCAAACGATATCTGAGCATTTGCAAGTCTGCAAATCGCTCGTTCTGATAGTTAAATTCCACTATTACTTCTTCTCTGTTTTCTTTTCTGTTTTTGGTTTGCGACCACGTTTTGCCTCAGTCTTCTTCATTGAAGGATGCTGCATAAGATGCTGCATGCGATAATCGCGTGGTGTCATTCCCATTACTCTGTAGAAAGATGCATAGAATGACTGGCGATTAGCAAAACCTACCATATCACTCACCTCTTCCATACGTAAATCCTGAAAACGCTTGTCAACAAGGATAGTCATAGCCTCGTCAATTCTGTACTTATTTACAAATGATGTGTAATTCATATGGAATCGTACATTAACGACAGCTGAAATGTAACGGGTATTAGTGCCTAATTCTTCTGCAAGCTTCTTTGCTGAGAAATCCTTGTCACGATACTTCTTCTGCATAACGATGATGTTCATGATTTTTTCCTGCATCTCATCCATCATCCTTGGGCTTACCAAACTTCTGTAAGCTGCTTCTTTTTCCTTTTTTTCTGTAATGTTGTACTTTGCCATTTGAGTTTGCTAATATTTTAATGATGTGCAAATTTAGAAAGATTTTTTGAATTAACAAGGGATTTAGAAGAAAATTTGTAAAAAATGTAGTACCTTTGCACAAAATTTAGATATTTATGGATATTTTTAGCGTTTTACGACAATATTTCGGATACAATTCTTTCCGCCAGAACCAAGAAGAAATCATTAGAAACGTTATCGCAGGGAATGATGCATTGGTATTAATGCCGACTGGTGGAGGAAAGAGTATCTGCTATCAGATTCCAGCACTCACAATGTCAGGAATTACGATAGTTATTTCACCATTAATCAGCCTTATGAAAGACCAGGTTGAAGCACTTCGTTCAAACGGTATTGAGGCTGAGGCATTGAACAGCGGAAATGACATCACAGCCGACACAGTTATCCGTCGCAAATGTATGGCTGGACAGATAAAACTACTTTATATCTCGCCCGAGAAACTGATAGCCGAAATAGACTATTTGCTAAAGAACATCAATATATCGCTTTTTGCTATCGACGAGGCCCACTGCATAAGCCAGTGGGGACACGATTTTCGTCCGGAATATACACAGCTTGGCATTCTTCGCGAGAAATTCCCCAATGTTCCAATTATGGCATTAACAGCCACAGCCGACAAAATAACCCGTCACGATATCATTGAGCAACTAAAACTAAAGAACGCGCGCGAATTCGTTTCAAGCTTCGACCGCCCCAACCTCAGTTTATCAGTAAAAAGAGGATATAAAAGTGCTGAAAAGATGCACTTCATTCTTAACTTCATCAAGGCTCGACCAAACGATGCTGGTATAATATACTGTCTGAGTCGCAAAACCACAGAAAAAGTAGCTGCCGACCTACGCAAAAAAGGCATAAACGCAGCGGCTTATCACGCTGGTCTATCAAATCTTGAACGCAGTCAGACACAAGAGCTTTTCAAAAACGACCAGCTGTTAGTGGTTTGTGCTACTATAGCCTTCGGAATGGGTATTGACAAGAGCAATGTACGCTGGGTAATACACTTCAATATGCCGAAGAGCATAGAGAGTTTCTATCAGGAGATTGGGCGTGCCGGACGTGATGGTGCCCCTGCCGACACAGTATTATTCTACTCTTTGGCAGATATCATCCAGCTTACCGAGTTTGCTCGACAAAGTGGCCAGCAGGATGTAAATATGAGCAAGCTGAAACGAATGCAGGAGTACGCAGAATCTAGTGTTTGCCGCCGAAGGATATTGCTCAACTATTTTAGCGAGCAGACCGATCACGACTGTGATAATTGCGATATATGCGACAATCCTCCAAGACGATTCGATGGTACGAAATACGTTCAGATGGCTCTAAGTGCCGCCAAACGCACAAACGAGGAAATCAGAGTATCAACTATCATCGAGATTCTAAAAGGCATGCGATCGCCAAGCATTGTCCGTAATGGCTACGATCAACTAAAGACATTCGGTGTTGGTCGTGAGTTGAGTCTTAACGATTGGCAGGATTACCTTTTACAGATGCTCCAGATGGGCTTTATAGAGATTGCCTATAACGATGGCAACAAAGTAAAGGTAACCGAGATTGGCAATGATGTGCTGTATGGTAGAAAAACGGCAGAACTATGCGTTATTGACCATAGCGCCAAGGAAGAAACAAAGAAGAAACCTAAACTACGTTTGGAGATACCAACAATCACCATTCCCGGCCTACCTCCTACAACAGGTATCGAAGACCCGAAAATCTTCGATGCATTGCGCCAGCTCAGAAAAATGTGTGCCGAAGAAGAAGGATTCCCGCCTTACATTGTTTTCAGCGACAAAGTACTGCATTCTCTTGCCACCATCAAACCAACCACGCTTGAACAATTTGGCAACGTTGCAGGCATTGGTGAACACAAAAAAAACAAGTATGGCAGCCGGTTTGTAGAACTCATCAAAAAATACGTTTAAGTGCGTTTATACACCTTATTATAATAGTAAAAGGCAAAAATAAACTAAAAAACGGGCATAAAAATGTCACTTTTTGCTAAAAACGAGCACAGATTCGCGATTTTGTGCAAAATTATTAGTACCTTTGCATGGTAAAATCATCTAAGATGGCAAAAAAGAAGATATTATTTATCAATCAGGAGATCACTCCTTATGTCCCCGACAACTCACTGTCGCTCATGGGAAAAGAACTTCCTAAGGTTATGCAGGAGCGCAATCACGAGATTCGCACCTTTATGCCTAAGTGGGGTAATATCAATGAGCGCCGCGGTCAGTTGCACGAAGTCATTCGACTCTCGGGTATGAACCTTATCATTAACGACACCGATCACCCCTTGATTATCAAGGTAGCATCTATCCAGTCAGCTCGTGTACAGGTATATTTCATCGATAACGATGATTACTTTGGAAAGCGACTTATTGAGCGCGATGAAGAAGGTGTTGAGTACGACGATAATGGCGAACGAGCTATATTCTTTGCACGTGGTGTGCTCGAAACGGTTAAGAAACTGCGTTGGGTGCCCGATATCATTCACTGTCAGGGTTGGATGAGCGGTGTTGTGCCTTTCTACGTTAAGACAGCCTATCGCGACGAGCCATCGTTTGCAGAGACCAAGGTTGTTACCTCGCTGTATAATAAGACTATCGACAAGGATTTCGGCGATGATTTCAAGCAGTTCCTTGAGTTCCGCGATGCTAAGGCATCACTGCTGGGCGATTATAAGGATAAGTTTGACTTCGACGAGCTCAACAAGTTGGCAATCGATTACAGTGATGGTGTTATTCAGGCTGTTCCTGAGGTAAGCAAGCAGCTGCTTGACTATACCACAGCCAAGAATATTCCTTTGCTAGGATATAATGAGGACTTTGCCGATGCCTATGAGACATTCTACGAGTCGCTCTATCCAAACGAGGCCGAATAAGTATTTGAACTAAGATATTATTCATACATGAAACTAAGATTGTTTACGGCGATTGCAGTAATAGCAATGGCGATGATTTCTTGTACCGAGGATACCGACACTATCGGATCATCTATCACAAACGATACCGATAGGCTGATATTCTCAACAGGTGTCTACAATGCTACATCAAAATCGATATTAGCCGATTCTATCTACTCGCATAATTCCGACTGCTATTTCGGAATGGTAAAGGATCCTGAGACAAAATCGTATGTTAAGAGCGACCTCATGGCCCAGTTTAACATGATTGAGGGTTTCAGCCTGCCTAGCGAGGATAAAATGCTGAGCAAGATTGACGGAAAAGTAGTAGCCGACTCATGTTATATTTCATTGTTTGTGAGATATGCAAAGTCATATGGCGACACACTTTCTGCAATGAAGATGCGCGTATCTGAGCTCAATGCGCCTATCGATGATAAGTATACCCACTACAGCAATTTTGACCTTAAGGAGAACGGATACATTCGTAATGACGGACTTAAGATCAATAAGATGTTCTCTGTTAGAGACCTTAAGCTCTCTGACGGCGACCTGTGGAGCCTGCAGCATAACATTCCTTATCAGGGCACATCCAGCGATAGCGGATACTACGACAGAATCCTTATCCCAATGAATATTCCGTATACTGCAAAAGACGGCAGAACATATAACAACTACGGAACATACGTAATGCGCTCATACTACGAGCATCCTGAGTATTTTACAAACTCATACAGATTTGTACATAATGTGTGTCCAGGATTCAACTTCGAGATTACCGATGGTCTGGGCGTAATGGCAAACATCATGGAGATTCATATCCAGATGTTCTATAGCTTCATCACACCTTCTGACACAACGGCTTACTCATCTGTATATCTGGCTTCAACCCCTGAGGTATTGAAGACAGCACATATTGTCAACGACCGTGCTGCCCTTGAGCAGCTGATTAACGACAACAGCTGTACTTATCTTAAGTCGCCTGCAGGAATATTCACCGAGGTAACTCTGCCAGTCGACGAGATTTCTCAAGCTCACGCTAACGACTCTCTGCTTTCGGTTAGTGTTAACTTCATGCGCCAGAACAGCGATGTAAATAGCACAAATCAGCTTAACACACCATCAAACATTTTGATGGTACACAAAGATAGTCTGTACTCATTCTTCGAAAACAAGACGATGTACGACTACAAGAGCTCATTCTTTGCTTCACTTAGTTCAACTAACAGCTACTCATTTACCAACATCGGTAATATGATTACGCTGATGGCTCAGCAGAAGGCCGATGGACTTAAGAGCGATCCCAACTGGGTGGCTAAGCATCCTGACTGGAACAAGGTTGTTTTAGTACCAATCTCAACAACTGTAAAATATAGCAGCGACTATTACGGCAACACAACCAGCACTGTCTCGGCTGTTGGAAACCAGATGGGACTTTCGAGCACAAAACTTATAGGTGGAGCAAACACGCCTATTGAAGTAAAGGTGATTTACGCAAAGTTTAACGATTGATTATTTATTATGGCCGACGGATTTTTAGAGAAGCATCACGAGGATTACGAAGCACGCAAAGCAGCTTGGATCCGTAAGAAGAAGCATCTACCTAAGGCTAAAACCAGAAATATAGAGCGCCCCGATGATGAGGCGCTCTAATTTTTTATCCTATAATCTTAAACTTTGCGAACTTAAGTAGTAATTGTTTTGTACCTGCATTGCGGAACTCAACGGTAGCCTTAGTGTTCTCGCCAGTACCCTCTATTCGGGTTACCGTTCCCACACCAAAGCGTTGATGTTCTATCCTTGCACCCTCATGCAGATCGCTTGCACTTGGCGCTGAGGCCATCGGACGTGGAGCAACAGCGTTATATACACGTTTAAAGTTTGACCCAAACGGATCAACAGGTTTTTCCGGCTGACGTGGAGCAACAATTCTTGGTTTGGGGTCAGCCTTGAATTGTGTAGCAACAGGTCTTGGATTCTGCATCCAATTATTATACGGCTTTCGGCTAGATGTGTCTGCCCCACCCGCTTCGCCGTGAACCTCTAACAGATCCGGATCAATGTCGCGGATGAAACGCGATGGTGTATCATACTCCATACGACCATAACGGAACCTGTTCTGAGCACACGTCAGTATACAATGTTTCTCGGCACGCGTGATGGCAACATACAGCAGTCGGCGCTCTTCTTCAAGCTCTCGCATAGAGTTTGTACACATTGGCGAGGGGAATATATTCTCTTCTAGTCCAACAACGAATACCGTGGGGAACTCCAATCCTTTAGCCGCATGGATGGTCATCAGCACAACCTTATCGTTTGAGTCGCCATCGTCACTATCCAAATCGGTTAGCAGAGCCACCTCTTGAAGGAAATCAGGCAGATAAATCTCATCACCCATATCCTCCTCCTTACGACTCTCTACAAAGTCCTGCATACCGCTAAGGAACTCCTCAAGGTTTTCCTGTCGCGAAAGGTCTTCAGGGTTTCGTCCGCTATATATGTCCTTGCTAATTCCAGAGTTCATTATGATATCGTGTCCCAGCGCATAAGCATCTTCAATCTGCAGGCGTTCTATCCATCCCTCTATCAGCTGTCTGAAGTTCTGCAGCTTTGTCATCGTACCCTTGCTAACATCCATAGGGAACAAAACCGGCTCTTTAATTACCTGCCACAAACTTACACCATATTGCTGAGCTGTCTGGATGATTTTACCTACGGTTGTATCACCTATACCACGCGCAGGATAATTGATTATACGCTTAAAAGCCTCCTCGTCGTTAGGGTTAGCTATCAAACGGAAATATGCTATAACATCCTTTATTTCCTTGCGCTGATAGAAACTAAGTCCGCCGTAGATTCTGTACGGAATCCCATCCTTTCGCATCTGCTCCTCAAAGCTTCGGCTCTGCGAGTTTGTGCGGTATAGTATAGCAAAATCGCTCCAATTGCAGTTATCTTTCGCTTTCAGTCGCTTTATATCCTGCGTCACAATCATAGCTTCCTCGCGGTCGCTGTATGCAGGCTTCAGCTGCAGTCGCTCTCCATGCTCGTTTTCCGAGAACACATTCTTTGGAATCTGTCGCTCGTTACGCTTTATCAGCGAGTTTGCAGCCTTCACTATCAGCTGTGTCGAGCGGTAGTTCTGCTCCAGCTTAAACAGCTTCGCGTTGTCATACATGCTCTGGAAGTTCAGAATATTGTCGATATTTGCCCCACGGAAGCTATAGATACTCTGCGCATCGTCGCCCACCACGCACACCTTCTGTCGCTCCTGCGTCAGCTGGTACACTATCTGCTGCTGTGCGTAGTTAGTGTCCTGATACTCATCCACCAGCACAAACTGGAACTTCTCCACATATTTCCTGCGCACATCCTCGTGGTTTTTAAACAACATCCACGTCTGAACCAACAAATCATCAAAGTCCATTGCGTTCGCCTGTCGACATCTCTCCGCGTACCTTATATATATATTAGACACCTGAGGACGTTTCTGACTTGCATCATCGCCAGCCCAAGAGCTCTGCTGATATGCCTGTGGCAACAGCAGATGGTTCTTTGCCATTAATATACGGTCGGCCACAGATGATGGTTTGTACACCTTATCATCCAGTCCCATCTCCTTAATGATGGTCTTAACCAGCGAGCGCGCATCAGTCTGGTCGTAGATGGTAAAGTTGGCATTATAGCCCAATTTATCAGCTTCGGCCCGCAGTATGCGAGCAAACACACTGTGGAATGTACCCATCTGCAGGTATCGTGCCTGCTCCTCGCCCACCAGTCGGCCAATTCGGTCCTTCATTTCGCGTGCAGCCTTGTTAGTAAAGGTCAAAGCAAGTATCTGCCAAGGAGCCATACCTTGCTGCAGCAGCCATGCTATCTTATATGTAAGCACGCGTGTTTTCCCTGATCCGGCACCCGCAATCACCAGGCTGGCACCGTCACAGTATTCCACCGCAACGCGCTGACTATCATTCAGTTGTGTTAATATATCAGTATTCATTTGTACCTTATCAATATTGCAGTTGCAAAGATACAAAAATAGTTTAAAACCGCCAAATAAACAAGCCGTAATTTCGTGGGCAGATTGCCGTATTTTTTCGGGTAGATTGCAGTAATCTATTTGTCAGTCAGCCGCGCCGTGAAGGGGGCAAAACGATGACAAATGACAAATGACAGAATGACATTAAGTACTTACAACAATGCAGAACAAGAGTTTAATATAATATATTATTATAATAATATATTATATTAACTATACTCTCCCCTGCTCTGTGGTACCTATAAACCACCTTAATGTCATTTGTCATTCTGTCATTGTCATTTTTCGGTTCAGAAATTTGGTGGTTTCAAAAAAACATCGTACCTTTGCAGCAGTGTTAATTATCAACTATTGTACAACCAATAAAAAACTTTTTCAAAAATGAAGAAACTAACAATGATTTTCGCTGCACTCGCAATGACAGTTGCAATGCAGGCTCAGACAAAGTTCCACGACGTTGAGGCTAACGAGGCTCAGGGCAAGGTTAAGTCGATAGCAACAAGCGTAATGGGTATGCCACGTACCACCGACTTTACCGAGGACGGAAAGATGAAGATGGAAGGACTGAGCGACGCTAAGTATGATGCCGAGGGCTACATACAGGAGTGCAAGATGAGCGTTCAGGGCCAGGAGGCTACCGTTAAGTTCGCTTGGGAGAATGGTAAGCTTATCAGCCAGACAACAAGCGTTATGGGTCAGGAGATTAAGCAGACCATGGTTTACGACGAGAAGGGACTTGTTAAGGCTCAGAAGATGAACATGATGGGTCAGGACATCGAGATGCCATTCAGCGACTATAAGTTCGACGACAAGGGCAACTGGATCAGCCGCAAGACCAACATGATGGGACAGGAAATGGAGATGACTCGCACCATCACTTACTACGAGTAATCGCATAAAAATAACGTTTATATAAAGTGGGCTCATTTTTTAAGAAAGTGAGCCCACTTTTTTAACAAATTACGACCACAAGAATTTGGCAGATTAAATTATTATTCGTACCTTTGCACGCGATTAACAGTAACTCAAAATAAACCCAATACGAATATGAAAAAGGAACTGAAAAAGGTGCTTGTGCTAGGCTCAGGTGCTTTGAAAATCGGACAGGCTGGAGAGTTTGACTACTCTGGCTCTCAGGCTCTGAAAGCACTACGTGAGGAAGGCATCAAGAGTGTACTCGTAAACCCTAACATCGCAACCATCCAGACCAGCGAGGGTATTGCAGACAAGGTGTATTTCCAGCCCGTAAATACACACTTCGTAACCGAAATTATTAAGAAGGAGCGCCCCGACGGAATCCTGTTGGCATTCGGCGGTCAGACTGCATTGAACTGCGGTACTGAGCTCTATCTTAACGGCACTCTGAAGGAGTATGGCGTTGAGGTGCTTGGAACAAGTGTCGAGGCTATCATGAACACAGAGGATCGCGACCTCTTTGTTAAGAAGCTTGGCGAGGTTGACCTCAAGGTGCCTGTATCACACGCTGTAGAGTCGATGGAAGATGCACTGAAGGCTGCTCACGAGATTGGATTCCCAATAATGATCCGCTCGGCTTACGCTCTGGGAGGTCTCGGCTCTGGTATATGTCCTGACGAGAAGCGATTCATCGAACTTGCCGAATCAGCATTCACCTTTGCTCCACAGATTCTGGTTGAAGAGAGCCTTAAGGGATGGAAGGAGATTGAGTTCGAGTGCATCCGCGATGCTAACGACCGCTGCTTCACCGTTGCATCTATGGAGAACTTCGACCCTCTGGGCATCCACACTGGTGAGTCAATCGTTGTAGCTCCAACATGCTCACTACGCGAGGAGCAGGTTAAGATGCTGCAGGACATCACCATCAAGTGTGTTAA
>Ga0265298_10007187_pt1 | contig 13580 bp, 24 predicted proteins | sample AusTroGonzalo_MG_3_FD_193486 | JGI IMG/M metagenome (GOLD analysis project Ga0265298, IMG submission 193486) | Bovine rumen microbial communities from tropical cattle in Woodstock, Queensland, Australia - Gonzalo_01 | ecosystem: Host-associated > Mammals > Digestive system > Stomach > Rumen ...
ATATCCAGACAAATAATGAAAGGAGAGTGATATGGAAGAACAACACAACAGCAATTATGATATTTACATTGGAACAAGATTCAAGCCTACTTTTGAATCTAATATCCTATACTTCAAAGTCCGCGGTTACGACAAAGAGCGTGATATGGTGCTAACAACGGTCTACCCAAAGGGAGGAGAGCCTTTTGACGACGAGATTGAGCTTAAATACTTACGGGGAGCTTTTGAGACAGGAGACTACGAGAGAATAAGAGAGGCTTATGAGCAAGAGCAAACTTACCAATTTTACCTTAACCCGTATTTTTCCTTGATTGGTGAACAAAAGCCTTTAGATGTTAAGTTCACTGGCCCATGCTGCGCAAGATGCAAACATAGATTTGGTAATACAAGTAATCGTGAATGGTGTGCAACACACTACTACAACGAAAAATGTTACAGATTTAAATTATAATCGAAATATGAAAAGAAACACACCTAACTGCGGAACTTGCAATTTCTATGTAGAAAAAGCACTTCTTATAAGGAACAACTATTTTGAAGGATATTGCAAATAAATTGCAAACTTTGTCACTTCTGATTTGTGTTGCGAATACTACAAGAAGAAAAGAAAAACAAATAATAAATAGCTATATGGAAAAGAGAAAGACAAAGAAAGACTTCTTAAACATTAAACAAAAGGAGTTGCTATCTCTTCCAGAAAGGGAATGGGATAAGGTTAGCGTTTATGATGACATCATCGTATGCCCCACGACAAAAAGACATTCAAGCGGATACCGCCTAATGGCAATCATCGGTTGCAAGAAATGCGAACCGTTTGAAATCGCTGGCTATTGCGACGACATCGGTATTCTCATCCGACATCTTGAAGACCAAATCTATCCATCTGCGTTCAGATGCGACATGATTCTTTCAAACTGCATTCATTTTCACTCGAACAAAAACAGATTCGTCGTTGGCGAAAGTTTGTCTTCGACTGATATAACACTTGAAAAAATAATAAAATGAGCAAACACACAAAGAAAGACCTTGAAGCGGCAATAGAGAAGATGGCTATCGGAGGCAACAACAACTTCTCAGACTGCTTCCACAACTTCCTCGACCTCGCTTTGTCCTACTTCTGCAACAACATGAACGAACGGCAGATGGAACTCCGAAAGCGTGTCGATGAGAACGATGACTTCCGCAAGGCTTACCAAGAGGCGTTGGAAGCCTACGGCGACATTGCCGAGAACTACCACGACCCACTCGGCGACATCTTTATGGAAAAGATAAGCCACGGACAGCACGGGCAGTTCTTCACACCAGAGTGCATATCTGAACTGATGGCGAACATCGTGGACAAGTCGCAGATAGACGGCAAGACCATCAACGACCCCACCTGCGGAAGCGGTCGTATGCTCTTGAAGGCTTTGCAGATTGCAAGGGCAAAAGGGCGTGAGCCTATACTCTACGCAAACGACCTTTCGATGACCTGCGCCAAGATGTGCCTCTTGAACTTCCTCGTCAACTCCGTCGACGGAGAGGTCACTTGCGGCGACGCATTAAAACTCGACTGGGAGAACTTCACGTTCTTCAAAATCGACAAGGTGCGAAATCTCGCCACAGGAGCGGTTTTTTCAACCTATTGGCAATATACCCTTGCTGATGTCGAGAAAGTGTCTGAGAAGCGCCAGAAATGGTTCTGGTGGATTACTGAGTACGGATGGGTGAAATATTTCAAGTCTTCACCAAGCGAAATCGGAGATGTGGAACTGACAGAGTCGGGTGTTAGGATATTCCAAGATGCGGTCGAAAACGACCCTCTCCCGACCGAAATCAAGATGGGAGAGCAGTTATCATTATTTGACTAACAACTAAAACGAATAGACATGAACACTGTAAAAACAAAAATCACAGAACAAGACGATGGGCAAATAAAAATATCCATTGATTTGACGACAATACATGGGGCGCACTTTGAAAACGATATGTTGGTAACGCCACTTACATCATTCCCATGCTTGGTTGAAGGGACAAATCTTCTCATTGATTGGGACAATGAAAATCAAAAATTCATTTTTAGAGAAAGATAACAACTAAAACAAATCACAATGAAGAAATCAATCATCATCGCAGCAATCGCTGCATTGGTATTGGTGAGTTGCCACCAGCCGACAAAGGAAGAGCAGCAGATGGACAACGTGAAGGAAGCGGTTATCAGACACGCACAAGCGACACTCGCCTATCCGAAAGGAGCGGAAATCACGGAAGTGAAAATCGACACGCTGTCGTCGCTTTACAACTCAATCAAGTTCGTCAACAACATGCACAGCCTCCGACCAGACGAAGACCCTTGGAAACTCATCGAAATCGTAGATGAGGACTTCGCCAAAGAAATACGAAAGGCTGAGGCGAAAATCCCTGCCGACACCGTAGGAATCGAGAACAGATACTATTGCGCCGCATCGGTCACGGTGCGCCACACGGCAAGCGACGGTAAGACGAAGATGATGACGCTGTACATCGCCGCAATCCAAGACGGTTCAGTGAAGGGAGTGAGAAGGTCAGACGTCACTAACGAACGTGACGAGCTAATCGAGTTTGTGCTTCCGAAAGACGAGGCGACACTGATGAAAGCGAGTTTCTTGTTCGCCGACCTGCTCAAAATTTTGAACTGAAAAGAAAAAATCTCTCGCGGCATTTTTGCAAAAAAACGACTTGAGTGTGATAAAAAATATGATTTTTGCTTGCATATTCAAAAAAAAGTCGTACCTTTGCATCGTCAATGAAGGAACTCGAAACTCATTCAACGACGAATAAACACTTGACTGTTACAAGGAAGCAGTATAATAATCCGTTTCGGAAGTGGTGGAGTTTCGAGAGCCGCAAGGCTACCACGACGAGCGGAGCAAAACAATAAAGCCGCCGAGGTTTCCAAACTTTGGCGGCTTGTTGTTTTGTAAGTAAACATTGAAAAAGTGACGAATGTGATTCTCCTCGGACAACAAGACAACCCGCAAGAGGGGTCAAGACACGACGGCGGGAGCGTAAGGGATGTGACTTCGGTGCGCTGTGAGGTGGCGGTGATGCCATTAACCGAAGAGCCGACAATCACCTGTAGTCGGATGTGCGAAAGGGCTCATTGTACTGAGAGTTCAACGGCATACAGAATCCAAAATCGCGTGAATGCGATAAAAGGGATTCTATGTCCGTGGGTCTATTACCTGAGTGTTCATTTAGATAAGTAATAAATCAATAAAAAATATATGTTAGAGTTAAACAAACTTATTCTCGGAGACTGCCTCGAAAAGATGAAGGACATTCCAGACGGGAGCGTGGATACCCTCGTTGTTGACCCTCCCTATGGTATCGACTATCAGTCCGCCAGGCGGACTGATAAAAACGAGCGGTTCGACAAGATACTCAACGACAAAAAGCCATTCACAGACTTCATACCGCTTCTGCCAAGGATATTGAAAAGCACTTCTGCGGTTTACATATTCACAAGGTGGGATGTGCAGCAAGCGTTCATTGACGAAATGCAAGACAATGGGATGAAGGTCAAGAATGTGCTGATATGGGACAAGGTTGCCCATTCGATGGGAGACCTTGAAACATCATACGGCTCACGGTATGAAAGCATATTGTTTTCCTCGATGAAGGATTTCCGATTCCAAGGCAACAGACCGACAGACATCATAAGGATAAACAGAGTGTCAGCGGACAAGTTGGTCCATCCAAACGAGAAGCCCGTTGACATCATAAGACGCTTAATCCTTGACTCCACACCAGAAAACGGCGTTGTATTGGATTGTTGCTGCGGTAGCGGCACTACAGCGATAGCGGCGATAAGGGAGAAAAGGAATTTCATCTGTATCGAGAAATCCGAGGAATACTACAACATCGCCAAGAAACGAATCGAAAACGAACTTAATCAACCAACACTATTCTAACAATTAAATCTTAAAGCCATGAGTTTGTACAACATGATTAACGGAGTAAATCCATCAACATTTATTATTCTTCCTATGCTTGGAAAACACCCAGACGAGTATCCAAGATTTCGAGATTGTTTCATAAATGAAGAAAAACAAATCGAGGTTTATACAAGGGTTGGTGGCATCAATAGAAATAGCGGATACGGAGAAGAGGTTCTTTACAAAGACCCCAACTTCGTAAGAACATACGACGACGATTTTGACAACACATACGGATTTTATGTGTTCAACGTGCCAGAAGAATGGAAGGAAGACTTCGACAAGATTATTGAAGGTCGTGGAATTGAAATATCAGACAAATACTTTGAGCAGATGTGCAAAGTATATCCAAAGTTGTCTGAAAAGTTCCACGAAATGTTCAACAGATAACAACCAACATTATTCTGATATGGCAAAAAAGAATACAAAGAAACAAATGGAGCAAGAAGAGTACGAGGCTATGAGGCAAAGAGCCCTGCGACCGTTCAAGCCTTCGCTCACAGACGAAGACATCAAGGAGTTCGAGGAAAAGATACGGAAACAAAGCCTCGAAAATATGAAAAACAACAAGGAGGAGCTCAACGCCTACGACAGAGAGAAAATCAACGAGAAGTCCTCATTCATCCATCATTTCGCTAACAACAACAACTATGATTAAGGTCGATATTTACGAGGAAGGACGCTTTAAGGGAACGCTACGAGTCAACGACAAGTGGCACGGAATCGTACCAATTGACGAGGAAGAACTTCGCGAGGAAATAGAGTCCAGACTCCCAACACTGAAACACTCAAAGTACACAATCGCGTTTCGATAAAACAACTTTTTTCGATATTTTTGAACATTTTTGTTGACAATAAAGAAAAAAGCAGTATATTTGCAGCGTCATATTCGGACATAGACACGATGCGGGGAGCGGTTTTTACATCGAAGTTTTCCGCTCCCCAATGCCTCAAACAAATAAACTTCGATAACTAAAAAACTTCGTTATTATGAAAGACATTAGAATCAAGAGCTTGACGCTCCAAGACTGGAAAGGGCAAAATCGTCATGTAGAGTTTGGCGAGAATGAGAACCACATCAGCGGCTACAACAAGTCGGGCAAGACAACATTGATGAAGGCTTGGTTCTGGCTTTTGTCGTCTTACTCAGACGCTCAGACAAACCCAAACTCTGACTTGTTCGACAACAAGCAGGAAATCACGCCAGACACGCCAGTCGCATCAGTGACAGCCGTTATTTCCATCAATGGCACTGAGTACAAACTCCAACGCTCCGCAGAAGCATCCTTCACAAGGAAGAGAGGTACGAACGAAATGATTAAAAGCCCCTCGGATTCCTACACCTATTCAATAGACGACATTGCAAGGACAAAGACGGATTGGCAAGCATGGCTTGACGAGAACATCGTTTCAGAGGATATGCTTCGCTTCGTGTTGGACGGCTCCTTCTTCGTGAGCAAAATCTTCGACGACAAGAAGGCCGCCAGAGCCATAATCGAGAAGACCGTTGGCACGGTTACGAGAGAGGAAATGCAAGGAGACTACTCAGCCATCGACGAACTCTTGCAACGCTACGACTTAAACGAAATCGACCAAAGAGCCGCTAACATGGCTAAGGCCATCAACGACCGCCTCAACGAAATCCCCGCCTTAATCAGAAACAAAGAGGCAGAGGTAAGCGAAATCGAGCAGACCGACTTCGTGGCTACCGACCGAGAGATTTCGGAACTCGAAGCGGAACGTGACCGCCTCGACAAGCAGATGACCGACCTCACCGAGCGTATCAAGCCGCAGATGGAAGCCAAGCACGAAGCGGAGCGCACATACCAAATGAAGAAGGATGTGTTGGAGAAGGCTTACGAGGAATGGAAGAAGTCGTTCGACGCCCGCCGTCAGAAACTCACGGACGAAATCGCAGCCATCCGTCAGCAGAATGTAAAGAGCGAAAAAAACCGTTCCGACGAGGAAGCAAGGCGCAAGATGCTGTCACAAGACATCGAGCGTGACAAGCATTCGCTTGAACTCGCGAAGCAGAAGAGAGAACGCTTGCTTGCAGACCGTGACAAGGAGAAAGCCGTCACGATGGACGAAAACGGCACTATCTGCCCACATTGCGGAGCGCAACTACACGGAGAGAAACTCCAAGAAGTTCTCGACCGCTTCGAGAAGGTCAAACGTGAGCGCATCGAGGCAATCGTCAACGAAGGCAAGCGTACCGCTGCCGAAATCGAGGCTCTTGAAAAGCGCATCGCAGATATGCAGAAACAACTTGACGAGCCTCTTCCGCAAGTCATCACACAGCCTACCGAATACCTCGAAAAGCAGGTGCTTGAAATCATCAACACCAACACGAGCAAGATTCAGTTCTTGGAGACTGAGCAAGGCAAGGCTCTCCTTGACGACATCGGCTCGGTGGTCATCCCAGAGGTCAAGATGCCAGACACGGAGGACATCGAAGCGGCAAAGCGCAATGTCAACGACAGACTCGTTCCTTTATACGAGCGTAGAGGGCTCAAAAACCGCCTCACAACGCTTCGCAACGCTTTGGATGAACTTCGCATCGAACAGAAGGAGAAAGGCTCGGAACTCGCAGAATATGAAAGACAGCGTAAAGCCGTGAAAGATTTCAAACAAGAACAAATGGAGATTTTAAGCCGAAAAGTTAATGAAGGATTAAAGTTTTCAAAATTGGATGTTTGGAGTAAACAAAAGGATGGTACGGTAGTTGGCGACCTCGTTCTGAAGGACGCAAACGGTGTATCGTTTTCTACAACTAATACGGCAAGTAGAATAGCAACCACTTGCGACATCCAACGATTCTTCTGTGAAAGGCTTTCCGTAAATATGCCAATGTTCATCGACGAGGTGAGTGTTATGAACCAAGAGAACATTCCGCACTACGATAATGTTCAAACCTTCCTATTGTTCTGCTCAGACACAAGTTTGAAGATTGAGAGCAAATAACACACAACCGCCCGCCAAGGCCTCTTGGTGTTCCACGAGGTACAGCGGGCTTAAATACAACTATTATGACAAGATTAACATTACAGCAAGCCTGGGAAGAATTAAAGAAATTATTCGTTGAAAACGGCGTCAAATTCAAGTCGTTCAACGAAAACGAAAACAAAGAAGAAAACACTTCTTTTATTTCAGAAAACACATTTATGATTGACAAAAAACATCTTGACAGATGGTCTCTAATTTCGCTTCTACAAGATTTTTTTCAAGATAAATGTATCATAGATGGAGGTTGTTCTATCGGAGCGATAACCCTCGTATGGACTGATGTCTATTTATTCGATAAAGAACATCCTTTAAAAAACGAATAAGTAATGAGCGAAGTACAATACCATAAGAAGAAGAACCTGTTCAAGTTCTTCAAGTCTAAGGAGTTCAACGAGGCTCGCGTCAAGATGTGCGCACTCTATATCCTTATCTCATATTGCAACGAACTGCAAGAAGATGTCAGTCATCTGCTACAAGGCTTCGACGGAATGATGATTGGGATGCTGAAGCACAAGGCAAAACAAGCCACGAAAGCATTTGACGAATATTTCAAGGAATATGAGCTGCACATCGAAGGAGGTTGTGACCAACTATGCGACACTACAATCATCGCCACTACTGCACTTGACACCGCCATCAAGCAAAGCGAGTTCTTTCTTGGTGAGGCTACGAAGGCTATCCGCAAGGCGATAGACGAACAGATGGAGCAGACAATCCTCGATGAGAAGCAACTTGAAAAGGAGAAGTTCGCAGGCTTTGAGATATTCGACCCAGAAAGCCGCAAAGAGACCTTGGAGTTCACCTTGAAGCGTGTTAGGGCAATCTACAAGGACGACCCCAACCTTGAAACACGCATCGAGGGGGTAAGGAAAGGTTTCAACACAGCTTGCGACTATGTGAACGAGATTTACCTAAAAGCATAAAGCCATGACACTGAAACAAGAATACGAACATATCTGCAACCGCTATTTGGTTGAGTTTGCAAACAAATACGAACTATCACTTGAACCCGACGCTTGGGTAGGCGGTGATGTGGGTACGGTAGCCTATGTGTCGGACTACTACTTCGGCTTCGACGACATTCGCCGTTGTGTTGACGAGAATGTGAAGTGGCAAGACCTTATCGAATGGTACGACTACAATTGCGAAGGTGGTCTGCTTGGACTCAGCCAAATCAACCTCAAATCGTGGCTTATGGGCGCACCGAGAGCGTCAAAGGAAGAAATAGAACGCATAAAGTCCCTACGCAACGAGATAGACGACATAGTAAAGAGTGCAAACGAAAAGAACGGAGGATTCTGAAATGAAGAAACAACAACTCTACATCAAGAACGCGAAAGGTCGTTATGAGCCTTACGAGCCGAAAGAACTCGGCACAAAAAACGTATATCGAAAAGTAGGAAACAAGTATGTCCCATTTGCGGTCGTGTGTAAAGACGAAGACTGGATGCAAGGTGGCGTTTTTGTCGTAAGAAACGACAAAGAATACGGAATTAGGTCGTTTGCTGATTCTGAATATCTGCAAGAAGTTTTTCGTATCGATAGAATCAGCAAGAACTACCGCATCACCACCGAGCAACTTGCTTCGCTTGAAGACTACTCAGACTTCGCTTGGAGAGAATTGCATAAGTTCCGTATAGATAGAAATAAAGATGGATACGGGCTGTCAAACGCCGAGGAAATCGCTTGCGTCATCGGAAGCGTATTCAAGTTCTCCGAGATTCTCAAAGAGCGCATAAAGCAAGAGAACGCAGAGGTAAGACAACCAGAAGACATGAACCCAAGATTCTGAGACAATGGATAAAGAAAAATACGAAGCCGACTTGCATAATGTGACAAGCCCACAATTGGCAGACATGCTCGATGAAATAGCATCAAAAGCAGAGGGAGGCTTGAAGCAAATTGAAATCAGCGATGAAGTCCTTGAAATCATCAAGCAAGAGAACGCGATACTAAGAGAAGCCGCCCGACGCCTTCGCATACCGCCATATCAGACTTTTCACGAAGAATATTTTGGAGAGTGCTAAAATGAGTCCATTCGCAACATATGTCAAATCTATAGATGTCCTCACACCAAAAGGTTGGGAGACATTCGAGTCAATCAAAGGCGCTGCTGAATATATCGGCTGCGCCCACAGCACGCTTTCTGCAAAGCTGATACGCGATTTGCCATGCAAAGGCTTCCAAGTAAGATACCACGAACAAACTCAAACCATAATACAATGAGAAAGTTAATCACAATCGCGGCTCTGCTGCTGGTGGCGGCAACCGCACAAGGACAATCACAAAAGTATGACGAAAACCACAAACACCAACTTTTCAGCAACACTGGGGTTGTTGTTGACATGGGCTTGTCGTACAACATCGAGAACGGCAAAAGAAACACCGATTTGATGATTCTTGTGCCTAAACGCTTATCTCCGTACTGGTACTTTGTCGCAGGCGGAGAAATCAACGGGTTCATCCCCAACGGCTTCGACAGATACACGAAGCTGATGGCAGGATTCTCGTTTGACGCACTTCCGTTTGAAGTATATGCCTTGTATGGCGCAAACTTCAACCCAAGCGAAAAGGTGAAATTCGGCATGGCTCTCAAAGGCGGTGTCAACCTGCAATTCAAGATTACCGATGTGTTTTCCATCCGCGTTGGTGGCGGCATCGACCGAATCAACAACGGCAGCAAATGGCAATCCAACGCAACGGCAACCGTAGGATGCAAGTTTGATTTTGGCATCACCGAACAAGACCGTATCGCAATCAGCATCGAAAACACCATGCGAAGCGAATACGGAGAGTTGAAAGGCGAGAACAAGCTGCTGAAATCCGAGTTGCAGAAGTGCCAAGAGGCAGGTGTTTCCATGCAAGAATCAGCGGCACAAATGGCGGCAATGGTTGAAACCTTGCAGGCACAACTGACCGAAAGCAAGGCAGAGGTCAAGACCGTCAAGGAGAACTGCGGCAAATCCGACTTCTATCCGATTGTGTTCGACTTTGGCAGTGCCGAAATCACCGATGCTATGGACGACTACATCATGGACTATGCCGAAATGATGAAGGGAAACAATTACGACTACCGCATCTTGGGATATTGCTCCGCCAACGGAACGGACTGGAAGAACCAAATCCTATCGGAGAAACGAGCAAACGCCGTGTATTACAGACTGATTGCATACGGAGTGGATGAATCAAGGTTGTACCCAGAAGGCAAGGGAATGAGCGACTATGACAAGGCTTCTGAACAGAAAGTCATTATCGTAAGAATTGAAAGATGATTTGATTTTAAGGTTATTTGTTGAGTGAGCCGTGTTTCGGCACGGCTCTTTTTAAAACTTAACGATATGACAAACTCAGAAAAAGCCAAAGAAATTGCCGAAAACTCAAAGCAATACTTCTATCACGATGAATATGAATGCGGACTTGCTTGCGCATTACGGATGGCTCAATGGAAAGACGAGCAATTAGACTCTGCTATTGACAAGGCATTACAGCGCAACGGAGACTTCCTTAAACAAGGGAAGATAACTCAGTATGGTTATGATATTGCATTTGTTACAATCCAAAACATAAGAGAATGTCTAAAACAGTAATTATGAACGCACAAGAAATATATAAACAAAGAATTGAAGAAGCATCTATTGAATACACAATGAAAACAAGACCTATGTGTATTGCAGGAGATGCTTTCGCAGACATGGCAATTGAAATCAACAAAAATCCAGCTTTTATATCAGGAGCAAACTTTGCCTTGCAGAATCAATGGATTTCAGTTGAGGAAGCGTTGCCAGAGAAAAACACAATGTGTTTTGTAAGGAAAGAAACAGAAGTTGGAATTATTTATGATGCTGATTATATTGACTGTGAAGGAAAATGGTTTTTCAATTTCAATAGAGCATCAATAAACAGCATGGTAATCACCCATTGGATGCAAATCCCAAGTCTGAAAGGAGGTGAGAAATGAACATTGTAAAATACCTATGCGAGTTCTTCTTCTGCAACTTCTGGCATTGGTTTGGACTCGCGATAATCATACTGCCATTGCATATTCACTTTCACGCAAACAATAAAAACGAAAAGAAATGATAGACTTCTGCAACCAACAATGGACTACCGCGATGGAAGGCGGTAGAATAATACACACCGGTCAGCCGTGGATGTGGTATGATGAGGATTGTGTCAAGACTTCTTCGAGAATGACCGATGGTATTCTCATCCACAAAGGCAGCGACCAAAGCGACAACAACGCTGAACTTATTGCCACGAGCAAGCCTAAGGAGATACACCATTGGGATGGTAATGTTTACAACCCTACCGTCGCTTGCGGTCTGCTCCGCTCCGTTGAAACATTCGGCTATGGCCGTTTCTCTGCCGAGATACAACTGCCGAGAGGTCGTAACCTTTGGCCTGCGTTTTGGCTCGTTGGCGGCGGAAAAAGGGATTGGCCTGCCGATGGCGAGATAGACATCTGCGAGGCTTGGACTAACCGCTACGGAGGTTACTTCAAACTTGGCATACCTCAACCGCCATACCTTGTTCCATCGTGGAACACTACGACAAACATTCATTGGCAAGAGGACGATGGCAGGCACGGTTACACAGGAAGCAGAAGACTACCATTGCTGTTATCTCTGAAACGTCCCGCGCACAACTTCGTTAAGTACGAGGTGGAATGGCGGCAGGACATCATAACATTCCGAGTCAACGAAAAACGTGTGAGAACCTACGGCTACGATGTGGCAAAGCACCTGCACGACAAGCGTATGCACGTCATCTTCGACCTTTGGACTACTGGCGAGGACTTCATCTGTGACTCACCAATGAAGATACGAAACTTTGAATACAAACCAATTGAAACGCTATGAGCAGATACAGAATTACAACGACTTATCCTGTCTATTTCAACGGGGAATGTCTACCGAGCACTGGGTATGTTATACAAGTGCTGTACGAAGGTTTCTTTTTTGATAGATGGATTGATGTAGCGACTTATCAAACAAGAAAAAGAGCGGAAGAAATAATGAAAACAATGAACTGATATGAAGAACTACCGCATAATCTGCTATTGGCCATCCGAGGTATGGGCAGTGCTAGAGCGTGTCGAGAAAGACGACCACACCGCCGACTGGATGGAAGTACACCGATGCACCGCAAAAGGCGAGGAAGGGTACAAGGAAGCCAAGAAATGGATTAAGGAGAACGAAAAATGAAAATAAAGTTTGAAATCAGCAGAACAAACAGAAGCAAGACACCTTGTCCTTACGAATATATTGACGGATACGAAGGCACGACAAAGAAAGTCGGAAGCTATGCTTGCCACGACTGTAAGAACTTCGTCAGTGTTGACTTGGAGAAACGAGAGGTCGAGTGCGACTATGATAGACACAAAAGATGAGATTCAGCACAAACACGAAGACGAGTGCGTACTTGTCGAGCAACTGCAATCAATGCTCAACGATGCCATACAGCGTCTGAGACGACAGCAGTACGACGCCTATTTCATCAACCGCAAGTAGGGCACATCAGACGAGCCGCTATCGGCTGCATGGAACGAGCCAACTCTCCCCCGACATAGGCGACAGCCTCACCGTCGGGGGAAAGACCGTTCTCCCTCGCAATGTGCATCGAGCAGTGTATCAACTCGTGAAACCAAGTGTTGGCGAACTCCGACTTAGACGAAGTACGTGCAAGAACAATTACGCTTATACGTTCCTTCACATTGGTATAGGTCAGACCAGTGTCCTTATGGCCCATGCGGAGGTTGTTCTTAGCCTTTATGTAGGTATATTCGTCGACTCCTATCTCGTCCATCTCTCCCAATATTTCATCAGCGTCACGAAAGTCACTGTCGTAGTACACCACAACTTCCCAATCGTACTTCGGTATGTAAATGAGTTGGCGTATCATGGTCAGTCAAGAAATTCTTCAAACGGAATACCTTTACCAGAAGCGACCATCTTTGCATACCAAATTCGCATTGTGACATCATCAGGCACGTCTGGGTCGTCGGTCATCATCTTGATGTACTTCGCATAATGCTTGTCGTCCTCGATGGCATCTGGCATCAAGTCTGCCTTTGCTTGCTGCGCCCAGTACATATAGTCCCAGTTGCCCTTGTTCTCGATTTCGACCTTGTTGTCCTTGAGGATTTTGTCGATGTCGTCCTTCTTCACTGGTTCAACTTTCTTCTTTTTCCCGTTCTCGTCCTCCTTCCACATAAGGGAAGCGGCGAACTCAAACGCTGGCTGGTTGAAGTGCCAACCGTAATAGTCAAGATAGCGTCTCATGCTTCTTGGCATCTCGTCCATATAATCAAGAGGTAAACTCATTTTCGTTAGTTTTACGGGGTTTTTGAATAAGGGGCGAGGGTTTTATCCACCTCGCCCCGAAAACGGTTCAATAGCGTCTGTAACGGCGTCTTTCTCCCATCATTTCGTCATCGTCCCAGTCGCGGTTGCCGTAACGACCTCCGCGCATACCGTAACGGTCTCCATAACGGTCGCCGTAGTAACGCTCACCGTAGCCGTCCATGTCCTCCATCTTCTCGACGCAGTGCATCAACTCGCCAGCGGTGTAGAGGATGTCCTCGACCATCGAAGACATCTTCTGCTTGTCCTTCTTTTG
>Ga0265298_10007188_pt1 | contig 13579 bp, 11 predicted proteins | sample AusTroGonzalo_MG_3_FD_193486 | JGI IMG/M metagenome (GOLD analysis project Ga0265298, IMG submission 193486) | Bovine rumen microbial communities from tropical cattle in Woodstock, Queensland, Australia - Gonzalo_01 | ecosystem: Host-associated > Mammals > Digestive system > Stomach > Rumen ...
GAGCGTTCGACCTATGAGGTCTTGCAAATCCTCAGCATGTCATTGACAGACAAAACTCCTTTGAGGGAACTGCTTGAAAAGACTAAATTCAATGATGTCAAAGAGCAATTTGGTCCCCTTATTCCAGGGCTATTTGATTAATATTTAACTCGTCCCAATTTTAGCGGGACACTAATGTTGCTCTATAAAAGAAATAGATATTGAAGTTGAATTAACATGGTATTAAAATAGGAGGTAAATATGAAAAGAGTAGTTTTTATAATATTATGCGTTTTGTTTGCTGATGCGGTTAATGCGCAAAGTCACGAAGAAAAAATGAGAAGAATTCACAATGGAATTGAAGCAGCTGTTGCCAAAGCTGAAGCAAAGGCAAAGAAGGAACGTGAAGCAAAAGAACGCAAAGAGCGTGAAGAAAGGATTAAAACAGAACGGAGGCATGAAGAGCAACGCAGGCAGCATGAGGCAAATTATAACAAACAGATGAATAATCTGAATCAGGTGAGTGCAGAAGACTTTCTGAATTCACCTCAGCAACACGAAGGTGGTTTTAGTACGAAAGTAAAGAAATTCAGGGAGAATCAGCAAACTCCAACCGTTGTTGCTACTCCTAAAAAGGAAAACACCAAACGGGCTAATGGTGATCCATTTGCTAACAGTGGAAGAATCGGCTCAGCAAGCTGGAGTGGTAACAATTATCGTGGTAATTTGTATGACGACAAGCGTGCCGGTTTTGGAAATACTCAACAACGACAGCAAGCAAGGGTGCCTGCTAATCAAATCAGAGGACAATATAAGCCGAATCAAAATATGCGTCAAGGTGTTGTCAATCTTCAGCGTACTAATGCTGTGCCTAAGACTAATGTGCAAAGCCCTCAGCAACAGAGAAACATTGCTCAAAGTTCTCAGCAACAAAAAAGTGTTCAAACTACGAAAAAGGCGCAGCAAAAACAGCAGCCCCCTGTTCGTGAAGAATTGGTTTGGGTTGATCATAATGGCAATCTTCGGAGAGAAAATGGCAATATTCAAAATGGTCCATCGAAGAGTCCTGTTATTTTGTATATTCAGCAGTCTTCTTCTTCCCCAGACTTAGCTAAAGTGGATACAAGAAGGATTGACTATGCGACAAAGGTAAATAACATTACCATTTATAAAATGCCCAATGAAGCTACTCGTCTCCCCAAAGCTCCAACTTCTCCAGATATAAAAAATGAAGCTCCTTATCTGTCAGATAGAGATAACAAAAAGTCGTCAAAAAGCATAAATGGAACAGACACAAAGACCGCTTTTGAACTTCAACAAATGCATAAAAAGGACATGATGAGTGGTATGAGCAGTTTTGATAATCGTCAGAAATGGCAACGTACGTATGATTATGAACCCGTTGGACCTGTTAAAACACCTGCACGTCAAGTAACTAAGAAAAGATAAATAGATATAGTGGTTATGAAAAGGATGATAATCTGTATTGGCATTATGATATGTCTATGTGTCAATAGTTTTGCACAAGTAAGGGATTCTACAGTCTACGATACGACTCTATTGGTGCAGGCAGATGACATGCCCGTTCTTTACGGACAGTTGATAGCACTGCCTTATCAAGGGCTGTTTATCGCTGATGGCAATACGTTCTATTCGCTTGACAAGAAAGAATGTCCAGAGATTGAGAAGTTCCGCTTGTTAGAGAACATTCCTATTGAGCAAGTGATAGTGAACGATAACGAGTTTATAGTCAAAAGTCAGCAATTTCTGATGTTGTTAGGAGAAAAGGATACGGAGATTCTTGCAGAGTTTGATACGGAAGACTTTGCTATCTTTAATGGCAGGGATAGCGTTGTTAATATTGTTGCCTATGAAAATGCTGACTCTTGTATATGGTATAAGTTCAACAGGCGAACAGGAGAAACAGAGTGTATCCTGCAGGAGTCAAAGCCTATTAGGAAAATTGTTGCAGGCAATCAGATTGACTTCTGCATCATTGGAATAATGTCTACTACGTGAAAGGGGACGTGTGCGACGAATTGGTCCTTTCTGAAAAACCTATCATAGATATAGTTCTTGTGCCAAATGGTTTGATGTTTTGTACTGACGATATGCTTTCATTGATTAGTGACGACTGCGTTACACCTATGTTAGAAGGTGATTTCCATGGATTGCATTATGATGGGAAGGTCGTATATGTCGTATTAAAGAACGGTAATATATGGCGGATTGAATAATACACGTATATGGCTATAATAAAGGAAAGGAAGGAAAAAGGGCCACTTAAACGAGATAGGTATGAAACATTTATTTGAACATCTGTTCTTTGAAACTATTAAAGAAATTAGTATGTGGCTTGGCTTTGATGTTCAGAAATGGATAATACTGCCATTTGGATTCACTATCCTTGCGATATATTTATACTTTTTATTTTGTTTTGTGTATAGGTCTATCCGAAATCTCTTTCGTAAAGGATGCAATAAAGGGGAAAATGCAGATGCCACAAAAAATGAACTTCTTAAAAAGAAATATGAGGAGAACGATAATAATAGTAATGGAGGTGTTAGTAATATGAGTTTGGACGATGCGATGAAGTTATTTGAAGAAACTTTTGGCTCCCCTAAATGATATTATCGGAGATGGTGAATCAAGTCGGTTCTTGTGTTCAAAAATAATCAGTAACCGACTTGATTCTGTTAAGTAGGCCAAACTTGAGACATTATGACCGTCTCTACAAATATTTATAGGAGAATGACTCATCTTTTGAAAAATAATGTGTAATTTTGCGGTATCATTTTAAATTTAAGGTTATGATAGACTATTTCAACAGATATAGGGTACGGAAACAAGAGGAGACGCAGGCCGTAGAATTGGACGAGAACGGAAGAGCAAAGTATACACCAAAGTTTATAACAAAGTAACAGGGGGACAGGCACGCTGTTACACTGGCCTGGTGGTGATGACAATACGCCGCCTGGTGTATGAGGGATAATAACATCATCGTGGAAGGAATGTTGCTTAACGGTTGTTCAGACGTCACTTGCAGGGGGAAAGTGACTCGCTTACAGGGAGTAAGTGACGTTAGGGCAGGGAGAGAGACAATCTCTCGCGAGTCAGCAGCGGCCGTGTCTTTTATCAGCAGCGGCCGCTGCTGATATCGGCGGCGGGCGTGGCTAAAGTCGGCAGCGTTCGCTGCGTACCTATATTTTTCCCGTTTATTAATTCGATTCGTCGATTATATTAACTCGATTGGTGATTTGGGTTAATTAATGGTTTTTCGTGGGCTTTTACAACGATTTGTGTCCTTTTATGTTTTTTAATGGTCTGTAGCCATACTCTAGGCATACTCTAAGCTTACTCAGTCGCTAAGACTGTTTTCTATTGACACAATACGCGATTTGCACTACCTTTCACCCTTGGTGAAGGTTCTCTTACCTAAAGGTAAAGAGTGTGGCGTTTCAATCTTTCGTTCGAAAATAAAAAGAAAAACTTGTTTTCCTTTTGTATTTTCCTCACTTATTCGTACTTTGACCGTTGGTCAATGTAGGCTGCATCTCGGAAATACAAAGAAAATTGTACTTTTCTTTGGTATTTCGCTCGATTTGCACTACCTTTGCACCCGATAAACGTTTATTATTTAGGATAATATGGAGAACAAGGAGACATTGGTGGAGCAATTGGCTCACCAAATGGCCAATGTCAGTATGCAGACAGCTCACGCTATGGCGGCTGAGGAACTGGCTGATATGCTGCAACGTATGTTGGGCGTCTTGAAGGATGATGAACGTCAGCGATTGAAGGCTGTGGCTGAGGCTTACCTGCATGATGTGGCCGTCAACCGTAGACCTGAAGTGACTGAGGTACGCCCCAAAGAACTGGAGTGTGACGTGGTGAGATTCCAAAACAACAAAGATAAATGGGTGGCTCTGGTGGGACTGCTGGACGGCTATCCCTATGAGATATTTACAGGTCTGCAAGACGACGAGGAAGGTATCTTCCTGCCCAAGTCGGTGACAAAGGGTAAGATCATCAAGCAGGTGAACGACGACGGCACGAAGCGTTATGACTTCCAGTTCGAGAATACGCGTGGCTATAAGATAACGGTGGAGGGACTGAGCGAGAAGTTCAATCCTGAATACTGGAACTATGCCAAGTTGATTTCGGGTGTTTTGCGCTATCGTATGCCTATTGAACATGTCATCAAACTGGTGAGTTCGCTGCAGTTACAGTCGGAGAATATCAACACCTGGAAGGTGGGCGTGGAACGTGCCTTGAAGAAGTACCTGCCAGATGGTGGCGATGATGTGGAAGTGAAGAGTGAAGAGTGAAAAGTGAAGGGTGACGATAGCTGCGGGTAAAATATACGTGGACGATATGCGCTTCTACGCCTATCACGGCGTGATGGAACAGGAGAGGCGAGTGGGGGGCGAATACAGTGTGTCGCTCACCGTTGAGGCTGACCTGACAGACGCAGCCCGCACAGATGACGTAGCCGATACGATCAACTATGCTGAACTCTATGAACTAGTAAAACGTGAGATGGCCATGCCCTCGAATCTGTTGGAACATGTGGCGGCAAGGATAGGACGATGCGCTATTGAGGAATATGAAAGGATTACAGCGGTGACTGTCAAGGTGACGAAGCTGAATCCGCCCATGGGGGCCGACAGTAAAGGGGCTGCTGTGGAATTAAACCTGACAAGATGAAGAAGATATATATTCTGACCATATTGATATTTCTGGCTTTGGCGGCTTTTGCAGCCAAGGCAAAGACCTTCACACTGGTGATCGATGCCGGACACGGCGGACATGATGCCGGTGCCATTGGTGCTGTCACCAAGGAGAAGACCATCAATCTGAACGTAGCGCTGGCCTTTGGTAGAATGGTGGAGCGTAACTGCAAGGATGTAAAGGTGATCTACACCCGAAAGACGGACGTATTTGTGCCGCTACACACCCGTGCTGATATTGCTAACAAGGCCAAAGCCGACCTCTTTATCAGTATTCATACCAATGCACTGCCCAAGAAGCGTATATCGCGTGGTATGGAGACCTATACGCTGGGTATGCACCGTGCTTCCGATAACCTGGACGTGGCTAAGCGTGAGAACTCGGTCATCCTAATAGAAAAGGATTATAAACAGCGTTATCAGGGCTTCGACCCCAATTCGTCGGAGAGCTATATCATGTTCGAGTTCATTCAGGACCGTAACATGGCACAGAGTGTAGAACTGGCCAAACTGGTACAAAAGCGCACCTGTGCTACAGCCGGACGCCAGAACAAAGGTGTGAAGCAGGCGGGATTCCTGGTGTTGCGCGAGACATCAATGCCCAGTTGTCTGATTGAGCTTGGCTTTATCTCAACGCCTGACGAGGAGCGATTTCTGAACTCACAGGACGGCGTGGAGAAGTTGGGTAAGGGCATCTATCAGGCCTTTGTCGACTACTACAAGAAGTCAGGGACGGGCGGAAGTGTCTCGGAAGTTAGAGAAGTCAAGGAAGTCAAAGAAGTTAAGGAGGTCAAGGAAGTCAAAGAAGTTAAGGAGGTCAAGGAAGTCAAAGAAGCTAAGGAAGACGTAAAGCAGGAAGAACCGAAGTCCCGTCCGAAGGGTAAGATGGCCCGTGAGTTGGCAGATGTCCGTGAAGGTCGTGTGCCTGATACAGACATTGAACCGGCCAAGGTTGAAAAGAAGGATAATATGGAAGAACCTGAGCTTGCAGAAGAGTTGGTGAAAGAGGATTCAGTAGCTGTTGCGAAGTCGGAATCAATGCCTGAACCAATACCAAAGCCTGCTATGGAGACAAAATCTGCACCCGTGCAGAAACCTGCTATGGAGACGAAACCAGCATCGGTACAGAAGCCGGAACCAGCAGCTGCAGGAACAACAGGTGCTCCTATCTTCAAAGTGCAGATTCTTGCATCATCGACCAAGTTGAAGCCTAATGACCCACAACTGAAGGGACAAAGACAGACAGACTTCTATCAGGAAGGTGGGCTGTATAAATATACGCTGGGTAGTTCGGAGAACTATAATGAGATATACCAGCTACGCAAAACTCAGCTGACGAACTTCCCTCAAGCCTTCATCATTGCCTTCAAGAACGGAAAGAAGATGAATGTGCAGGAGGCGATACAAGAGTTTAAAAGAAGTAAGAGGTAAGAATTAAGAAGTAAAAATAAAATATATCGCGATATGAAATTCTTTACGAAGGAAGTGAAGATAGCACTGACAGCCATTCTGGGTATCGTTGTGCTGTTCTATGGACTACAGTTTCTGAAGGGACTGACCGTTTTCTCGAATGATGACTCCTACTACGTGACGTTTACCGATGTGAGCGGCCTCTCGTCGTCATCGCCGGTGTATGCTAACGGCTATAAGGTGGGTGTGGTAAAGGATATTATTTATGACTATAGCCCACAGGGTAAGATAGTGGCTGTCATGGGACTGGACAAGAATATGCGTGTGCCCCAGGGGACACGTGCCGAGATAGCCAGCGACCTGCTGGGCAATATCAAAGTGAATCTGGTGCTGGGTGCTGATCCGCTGAATATGGTGGCCGCAGGCGATACCATACCTGGTGGTGAAGAACTGGGAATGATGAGTAAGCTCGGTGCGATGATGCCCGCCATCGAAGCCATCATCCCCAAACTGGACTCCATCATGACCAGCCTGAACATCCTGCTGGCTGATCCTGCCCTGCGTAACACGTTGCATAACGTGGAAGGCATGACAGGTAATCTGAATACCACCAGCCAGAACCTGAGAGACCTGTCGGCATCACTGAACCGTGATGTGCCAGGTATGATGACCAAAGCCAATGGGGTGCTCGACAATACACAGCAATTGACGCAGAACCTGTCGCAAGTCGATGTGGCCGCCATGACTGCCAGCGTGAACAAAACCTTGGAGAATGTTGAGCAGATGACCAAGAAACTGAACTCGAATGAGGGCACCTTGGGACTGCTCATGCGTGATGCTACACTCTATAATAATCTGAGCTCGACAGCCGCTTCTGCAGACTCGTTGCTGATTGATTTGAAGGCACATCCGAAACGCTATGTTCACTTCTCGGTTTTTGGAAAAAAAGATAAGTAAAATATATGCTAATTTTTAATTTGTCTAAATAATAAAAGGGTAGGAACTTTTATCAATATGACGTTGGCAAATGCTTGATAATTCTATACTTTACAGCGATTGAATAATATGACCTGCACGCAGTAATCCTTGTGTGCAGGTTTGTTTGTAAAGTTGCCTTTTTCAATAACTTACAATTATGCAAGGGGATTCGTAGATTAAAAAGTTTTAAATGTATGATAAAGTATGAAATATTAAGCATTTACGAAAACATGTAATCCCGATGACTAAAAATACAGATTTGTTTTATTGAAAAAAAAGTGCGAACTTTGCACTCGAAAACAACTAAGACCATTACACTTGTCTTAAGTAACTAATTTAAATAAAAAAGTAAGTAACGCCGCATGGTAAGCAATCCAAAGGCGCTTTGGGACAACTGCCTTACTCTGATTAAGGACAACGTCACGGAGCAGCAATTCAGAACGTGGTTCGCGCCAATCGTCTTCGAGAATTACAACGAGGACAGCCGGACTCTTCTCGTACAGGTACCTAGTATGTACGTGTATGAGTATCTGGAGCAGTACTATGTGGGACTGTTGAGCAAAGCGCTGACACGTTGTTTTGGTCAGAACGTACAACTTACTTATCGTGTCGTTACCGACAAGCAGCATGGCATTATTCAGGATGTAGAAGGTGAGAAACCTGTGGACATCGAACCTCAGCGGGCTACCGACCGTGGCAATAAGACACCTGATGTGCTGGATGCCGTTGCTCATGATCTGAATCCGCAGTTGGATATCCATAAGACGTTCCAAAACTTCATCGAGGGTGCTTCCAATAAGTTGCCTCGTACGGTAGGTATCTCTATCGCTGAGCATCCGGGCAAGTCGACCTTCAATCCTTTCTTTGTCTATGGACCGTCGGGTTGTGGTAAGACACACCTGATTAATGCCATTGGCGTACGTTGTAAGGAAATGTACCCGCATAAGCGCGTGCTCTATGTGTCGGCACGTCTGTTCCAGGTACAGTTTACGGATGCCGTGCGTCAGAATAAGGTCAACGAGTTCATCCAGTTCTATCAGACCATTGACGTACTTATTGTTGATGATATTCAGGAGTGGGCAACAGCTACGAAGACGCTTGACACGTTCTTCCATATCTTCGACCACCTGTTCCGTTTGGGCAAGCAGATTATTCTGGCTTCCGACCGTCCTCCTGTTGATTTGCAGGGTGTGAAGGACCGCCTGCTGACCCGTTTCTCTTGCGGGCTGATTGCTGAATTGGAACATCCCAACGTGCAGTTGTGCATCGATATCCTGAAAGCGAAGTGCCGTCGTGACGGTTTGAAGATTCCTGAGGATGTTATCCAGTTTATTGCCGAGACAGCCAATGGCAGTGTACGTGACCTGGAAGGTGTGGTCAACTCGCTGATGGCCTATTCAATTGTCTACAATTCGAATATCGACATGCGACTGGCAGAGCGTATCATCAAGCGTGCTGTCAAGGTCGACAACAAGCCGCTGACGGTAGACGATATTCTGGAGAAGGTCTGCGGTCACTACAATGTGCCCCAGCAGCAGGTGTTCAGTCGCAGTCGTAAGCGTGACTACGTGTTGGTGCGTCAGATTTCGATGTACTTGGCACAGAAGTATACCAAGATGCCTGCAGGACGTATTGGACAGTTGATTGGTGGACGCGACCATTCTACGGTCATCCATAGCTGCAGTACCATCGAGCAGCGCCTGAAAGTCGATAAGGCATTCCTTTCAGAACTGAGCAGCATTGAAAACTCTTTCAAGCTGAAGAAATAAAAAACTTCCAACCTCATTGTGAGACTGGAAGTTTTTTTATAACTCTTAACTCTTAATTCTAAATTCTTACAAGTTTTCTTTCTCGATATCCTTGAAGTACTTGTAGGTAGCAACCTTCAACTCGTCAGTGGCGGGCTCGTCGCAAACGATGATGCCATGCTGGTGGGTCTGCAGGGCAGAGATGGTCCATGCCTGGCAGACAGGTCCTTCGATAGCGGCCTGAAGGGCACGAGCCTTGTGGTGGCCATTGCAGAGAATCATCACCTCGCGGGCAGCCATAACGGTACCTACGCCAACGGTAAGCGCCAGTTTGGGCACCTTGTTCACGTCATTGTCAAAGAAACGTGAGTTGGCAATAATCGTATCGGAAGTCAGCGTCTTTACACGAGTCTTAGAAGCCAAGCTTGAGAACGGCTCGTTGAAGGCGATATGTCCGTCAGGACCGATACCACCGATGAACAAGTCGATGCCGCCAGCCTCGGCAATCATCTCCTCGTAATGGGCACACTCTGCCTCCAGATCCTTGGCGTTACCATTCAGGATGTGGATATTCTCCTTGGGGCAGTCGATGTGGTCGAACAGGTTGCGGGCCATGAAAGAGTGGTACGACTCAGGATGAGACTCGGGCAAGCCTACGTACTCATCCATGTTGAACGTCAGCACATTCTTAAACGATACACGACCTTCCTTGTTAGCCTTGACAAGGAAGGCATACATGCCCTCGGGTGAACTGCCGGTAGGCAATCCCAGCACAAAAGGTTTCTCAGCTGTGGGCTTGAAGGCATTGATGCGTTCAATGACATGCTCAGCAGCCCACTGCGACATTTTCTGATAATCAGATTCAATAATTACTCTCATAAGTTTAAAAAATATAAAGTTTTTTGTCTTATCGCCTGCAAAGGTAACATTTTTAAGTGAAAAGTGAATAGTGAAAAGTGAAAAATTTGCTGCCGCACACAAAAAAATCCTAATTCCTAATTCCTAATTCCTAATTTATTATTAACTTTGCAACCATATTATATATATGTATGAAAGAATTTGTAATTTCTGAGGTCAAAGCTGAGACGGCTGTACTGGTGGGATTGATTACCCAACAGCAGGACGAGGCTAAGACAAAAGAATATCTTGACGAACTGGAATTCCTGGCAGATACTGCTGGAGCCCTCACCGTGAAACGCTTTACGCAGAAGGTGCAGGGCCCCAGTCAGGTGACGTATGTTGGCAAGGGTAAGCTCGAAGAGATTAAGCAATATATCAAGCAACAGGAAGATGCCTACTACGACTGGCTGGATGCTGGACGGCCCGAACCCGAGGAGGGTAGGGAAGAGCCGCAGCCCGTGGGTATGGTGATTTTCGATGATGAGTTGAGCGCCAAGCAAATCCGTAACATCGAAAGCGAGCTGAAGGTGAAGATCCTGGACCGTACGAGTCTGATTCTCGACATCTTCGCCATGCGTGCCCAGACGGCAGAGGCGAAAACGCAGGTGGAACTGGCACAGTACCGCTACATGCTGCCCCGTCTGCAACGCCTTTGGACGCACCTTGAACGTCAGGGCGGTGGTTCCGGTTCTGGCGGCGGAAAAGGTTCGGTGGGCTTGCGTGGTCCTGGTGAAACCCAGTTGGAGATGGACCAGCGTATCATCCGCCAACGCATCTCGCTGCTGAAAGAGCGCCTCGTGGAGATTGACAAGCAGAAGACCACCCAGCGCAAGAACCGCGGACGACTGATTCGAGTGGCACTCGTCGGTTATACCAACGTTGGTAAGTCGACGATGATGAACCTCCTGGCGAAGAGCGACGTGTTTGCTGAGAATAAACTCTTTGCAACCCTTGACACGACGGTGCGCAAGATGACCATCGACAATCTGCCCTTCTTGTTGGCTGATACTGTCGGATTTATCCGTAAACTGCCCTCCGACTTAGTAGAGAGCTTTAAGAGTACGCTCGACGAGGTGCGCGAGGCTGATATGCTGGTGCATGTCGTGGACATCTCGCATCCCGATTTCGAGGAGCAGATTCAGGTGGTGGAGAAGACGTTGAGCGATTTGGGCTGTGCCGACAAGCCGTCGATGATCGTGTTCAACAAGATTGATGCCTATACATGGACGCCGCAAGATGAAGACGACCTGACGGAGCCCACGCGTGAGAACATTTCGCTGGACGAATTGAAACGCACGTGGATGGCTAAAGTAAATGAGAAAGGAGAAATGAGAAATGAGAAATGGGTGCCTGCGCCGCTTTTCATTTCTGCTAAAAAGAAAGAGAATATAGATGAGCTCCGCGAAGTGCTTTATAAGAAGGTGCGTGAGTTGCACGTGCAGAAGTATCCGTATAATGACTTCCTTTATCAAATAGATGAATAATTGAACCAAACACAAAATAATTATGAGAGATTACAGACAACTGACACAAGAAGAGATTAATGTTCTTGAAAGTAACAGCTGCTGGGCTGAGGACTGGAACAGAGTACAGGTAGCTGAGAACTTTTCGCCATACGGTTTTCACCGCGTGATATTCTACGGTGACATCCGTTTGGGCGTGTTTGAGAAACAGGTGGAGGTGACCAAGGGCTTCACGAAGCATGCCGGCATCAACGACGCTACGTTGCGTAACGTGACGGTTGGCGACAACTGTCTGATAGAGAAGATAGGCAACTTCATCAACAATTATACGATTGGTAACGACTGCTATATCTCGAACGTCTCGACGATGGAGACCACCGAAGGTGCATCGTTTGGCGAGGGCCACATGGTCAGTGTACTCAACGAGATGGGCGACGGTAACGTGATGCTGTTCCATGACCTGAACTCGCAGTTGGCCGCCTTCATGGTGAAGCACTTCAACGACAAGCAGCTGAAGGACAACATTATCCGACTCATTAACGAGGAGATTCGTTTCTCTCAGCCTGAACGTGGTACGCTGGGTAACGGTGTGAAGATTATCAACTCGAAGGAGATTACCAATACCGTTGTGAAAGATGACTGCGAAATCAACGGTGCTGCACGTCTGTCTGACTGTACCATTCTGTCATCTGCTGACGCTTCTGTCTATATCGGCACAGGTGTTATCTGCGAGAACAGCATCATCTCGAACGGCTGTAGCATCACCAACTCAGTGAAGATGCAGGATTGTTTCGTGGGCGAGGCTTGCCAGATTACCAATGGCTTCACCGCTGAGGCTAGCGTATTCTTTGCAAACTCGTTCATGGCCAACGGTGAGGCATGCGCTGCCTTCTGCGGTCCATTCTCGGCATCGCACCACAAGTCGAGCCTGCTCATTGGCGGCGAGTTCTCGTTCTATAATGCCGGCTCAAACACCAATTTCTCGAACCATGCCTATAAGATGGGGCCCCTGCATTACGGAACCTTGGAAAGAGGTACGAAGACGGCGTCTGGTGCCTACGTTTTGATGCCTGCCAAGATTGGTGCATTCTCCGTTTGTTTCGGTAAGCTGATGAACCACCCCGACATGCGCTGTCTGCCTTTTGCCTATCTGATGGCATACGGTGAGACGATGTATATCGTGCCCGGTCGTAACATCACCACTGTGGGGCTGTATCGTGACATCAAGAAGTGGCCTAAGCGCGACAAGCGTGCTGCATCCAGTCGTAAGAGCATCATCAACTTCGATTGGCTGTCACCATTTACTGTTGGCGAAATCGTACAAGGTAAGCAGATTCTGGAGAACCTTCGTCAGGCTGGTGGTGACAACGTGTCGAGCTACAACTACCATGAGTACATCATCAATGCTTCGTCGCTGCGTAAGGGTATCAAATATTATGATATTGCCCTGCGAATCTATATTGGTGCAGTGGTGAAACGTGCCATCAAAGGCGGATGGCTAGGATGCCCGACTTCCGACACAGGTCTGGGACAGTGGAACGACCTCAGCGGACTGTTGCTGCCTGACAGCGAGGAACAGCGGCTTATCAGAGATATCAAGGACGGCAACATCGAGAGCATTACCGATGTGTTGGGCCGCTTCGACGAGATTAATGAGAACTACCGCGTTTATCAGTGGACATGGACCTACAAGCTCATTCTCGACTACTATGGACTTGACGAACTGAATGACGAGGCCATTCAGCGTATCCGTGAGGACTACGTGAAGGCCCGTCGTGCCTGGATTGCCGAGATTCGCAAGGATGCCCAGAAGGAGTTCGAAATGGGTGATGTCGAACAGGAGGTTTACGATGACTTTATTTCAAAACTAGATCACGAAATAGATTATGAAGACTAAGATTTATTTATCTTTTTGCCTTTTTACTTTTTTACTTTTAACTGCCTGTAGCAAGTATAAGTACGAAGAGGTGAAAGGTGACCTGTCGAAGACACGTATCTATACCCTCGACAACGGTTTGAAAGTGTACTTGAGTGTAAACGAGGAGAAACCCCGTTTGAATGCCTTTATCGCCGTGCGTACCGGTTCGAAGAACGATCCGGCAGAAACCACGGGATTGGCGCACTATTTGGAGCACCTGATGTTTAAGGGCACCGACAAGTTTGGTGTTACCGATGCCAAGAGCGAGGCACCGCTGCTGGCTGATATCGAGGCCCGTTACGAGAAGTATCGTACGCTGACCGATCCTGCCGAGCGTCGTCAGGCCTATCACGAAATCGATAGCGTCAGCCAGCTGGCAGCCAAGTACTTTATTCCTAACGAGTATGACAAGCTGATGTCTGCCATTGGTGCCGAGGGTACCAATGCCTACAC
>Ga0265298_10007189_pt1 | contig 13578 bp, 13 predicted proteins | sample AusTroGonzalo_MG_3_FD_193486 | JGI IMG/M metagenome (GOLD analysis project Ga0265298, IMG submission 193486) | Bovine rumen microbial communities from tropical cattle in Woodstock, Queensland, Australia - Gonzalo_01 | ecosystem: Host-associated > Mammals > Digestive system > Stomach > Rumen ...
GAGGTTGAAACACCTACACTCTCTCCGGATCTGATTCCGGAGGCCACCATCGACAACTTCGGAACCACCTTCATAAACGAATTCCAGGGAAGCCGGGAAATGTACATGATTCCCTCCCCTGAGATCTTCATTAAGAAGCTTCTGGCTTCCGGCTCGGGCTCTTTATACGAGATTTCCAAATGCTTCAGAAACTGCGAGCAGCTGGGTCAGAGCCATAATCCCGAGTTCACAATGCTTGAGTACTACACCGTGGGCTATGACGAGAAGGACTCGATCAAACTAACCCAGGACATGATCCGCAGCACTGCCCTTCCGTTCTGTCCCACCTCGGTTCTTCAGGACTTTGAGATTCTCAGCGTCAGGGATGCAATGCTGCGCTACGCGAAAATCGATATAGACGAGCTTCAGAATCCGAAGGACCTGAGAAAGGCAGCTGAGGATCTCGGCCTTCCGATTCCAGGCCCCGAAAGCTGGGATGACACGTTCAACAGAATCTTCATCAACTTCGTAGAGACCTCGATCAGCAAGGACCACCCCGTGTGCCTTACAGACTACCCCAAGCAGATCGAGTGCCTTGCCGTAGCCCAGGGCAACTACAGACGCCGCTGGGAGCTTTACATCAACGGTCTTGAGGTGGCCAACTGCTATCTCGAGGAAACCGATGAGGATATCGCCCGCTCCTACTACAGACGCGAATACCAGAAGCTGGTCTCGCTTCGTAGCGACAACGGCAAGGTCATTCCCGATGTGGATGACTCTTTCTGCGAAACTCTTTCCAATCTTCCCAAGTGCTCTGGTGTTGCCATAGGCCTGGACAGGCTTCTTATGGTCGAAACCGGGGCCAAGGACATAGATGATGTGCTTCTGTTTCCGTTTTCAAAGATGATCTGACATTGAACTTCATATGGCATAGAGGGATGTCTTGAAAAACAATTGAAGAAAATGGTAACATGATGCTCGCAAAAACTGATTTGTATTAAACTGCGAAAGCATAAGAGGTAATTTTTATGATCAAAGCTGGACAGATCGACAAAGGTACAGCACTGCTAATCAAAGGTCAGCCATTCATCTGCGTTGAGCGCGAATTCGTCAATCCGGGTAAGGGTTCTGCATTCGTCAGACTTAAGCTCAAGAGCCCGACAACAGGCCAGGTCCTTCAGGAGACCATCAAGAGCCAGGACAGCGTCGAAGACATCAACGTCGAGCAGATGGACTACCAGTATATGTACAACGACGGCGAGAACTTCCACATGATGAACGTCGACACATATGACCAGTTCGAAGTCCCCATGGCAAACTTCGAGGGCTACGAGCTTCTGATGAAGGACGGCGAGACATACAGATGCACAGTCTACAACGACGAGATTCTTGACATCCAGATTCCTTCAAAGGTCGTCTACCTTGTTGCTGAGGCTGAAGAGGCCATCAAGGGCGACACAGTCCAGGGTGCAACAAAGTTCGTCACAACCGAGACAGGTCTCAGAGTCAGAGTTCCCATCTTCATCAAGCAGGGTGAGAAGATCCGCGTCAACACAGAGACCAAGGAATACCTGGAAAGAGTCAACAACTGATTCATCCGGATCCGATCAGAAGGCTGTTGCAGATGCGACAGCCTTAATTTTTAACATGGCAATCACAACACTGAAGCAACTCAAACAGCACCTCAATCTCACACAGGACGAGCTTTCCTGGAAAAGCGGTCCCACCAGTGTGCCGCTTTGCATCACAGATCACTACATGGCCCTCATCGACCCATCCGACCCGGATGACCCCTTAAGACGCCAGGTAGTTCCCACATGCCATGAAAACGTCCAAGGCCAAAGCGAGTCTCCCGATCCCCTTCAGGAAGTCAGCCACAGCCGTGGCGAGCGCCTTGTCCACCGCTACAGAAACCGCATTGCATTCCTTGCGACCGATATCTGTCCAATGTATTGCAGACACTGCTTCAGACGCCGCTTCACAGGCAACATGATGGGTCCTGCAAGCGAAAAGGACGTCTTGGATGCCTGCTCATATCTTAAGGACAATCCGCAGATCAAGGAGATGCTTCTTACAGGAGGTGATCCGCTGACTCTGTCAGATGATCAGCTTGATCAAATGATCGGTTGTTTCAGAGACGCCAGACCCGATCTGATTATCAGAATCTGCACCCGCTTCCCGGTAAGCCAGCCTACAAGAATCACCAAGGCTCTTGTCAACATGTTCAAAAGCCACAGCAGCGCCCCGTTCTATCTGATGACACAGTTCAACCACCCGAGAGAGCTGACTAAAGAGAGCATCGAGGCAGTATCACTTTTCGTGGATGCCGGAATTCCTGCCATGAACCAGAGTGTTCTTCTTCGGGGCGTGAATGACAACGCCGATGTTCTGGAGGAGCTTTGCAACAGCCTACTATTCAACAGAATCAAGCCTTACTACCTGTTTCAGGGTGACATGGTCGTAGGAACCGAGTACTTCAGAGTCCCGATCAATCGCGGTCTAGAGATAGAGCACGAGCTCAGGCTCAGGCTTTCAGGTCTTGCCATGCCCAACTATGTTGCCGATCTTCCTGACGGAGGCGGAAAGATTCCGCTTTGCGGAAACTATATCTTAAGTGAGCCGGACAAAGAAAAAGGGTCCTGGCTTTTCAGGACCCCTGAAGGCGGGACAAGATCTGTCTCCGACCCCGTCTGAATCAGTCTTCCAGCTTACTGAGAAGGCTGCTTATCATTGTATTTCTGATTGCAGTTCTCTGAGCATCATAATCGTCAACGCTTGTTGTCTCTTCCTGCTCAACTTCCTTGGCCAATTCTGTGGAAAGCTCATCAACAAGACTGTCCTTATAGGTCTTGTACAGAGAAGAAGCGATCTCAGCCTGTCTGCTCTGAATCTCCTCGGAAACCTTTTTTGCAATCTGATCTGAAAGATTCTGCTCGGCAACTGCCTTTCTGACCGCATTGTCGATCATGGCAGGAAGTGTCTGCTCAATGGCCTTTCTGACACTGCTTTCCATCTGGCTTGTCATGTCTTTGACTGTGCTTTCAGCAGCTTTGACAGCAGCCTCTTTTGCCTCGGCCACAACAGCTGAAGTGTCGACGCTTGCAACAGAAGCACTCTGAGTGGTTCCAACGGTCGGACGAGGGTTGGTGTCTCCGAAGATTGCGCTGTATGCAAAAGAATCGGGCTTTGTCACGAAGATGACGGCTCCGCAATAGAGAACCAGAATCATCAGAATGGTCAGCAGAATAAGTTTGCTTTTCTTCACTTTAGTGCTCCCTGATCAGCTTGTCATAAATATTAAATACCTGTTGACGCAGTTTGTCCATATCTCCTTCATCATTTGACACCACCCCCAAAGGAACCCCGTAGTCAACGCATCTGAAGTCCACATCTTCCTGAGATTTTTCGCGGCGCCTGAATTCCTCCGCGGTGATTCCGTCGCGCTTGATCGCCCTCTTCTCACGAACGTAATATGATGCATCAACATAAATTACATAGTCGCAGAGTGTATTGAAACCAGAGCGGTACAACAGAGCCCCGTTGAGCACAAGATTCTTATCCGGATGGCTGTCTTTCCACTTAAGAACAAGTCCTTTGAGCCATGGATAGATGATGTCTTCAAGCTTCGTCCTCATCGAAGGATCGGAGAATACAATGTCGGAGATAGCCTTTCGGTCGAAGCTCTGTTTTCCGTCGACTTTCTTCACCACACCTTTGCCGAACAGCTTGATAATCGCATCAGCATTAGCATCCAGACCGTCATGAGCAACCTCATCAAGATCCCAGACCTCAAGGCCCATTTTCTGAAGGATTTCACCGGCACAGTTCTTTCCGCTGCAGCTTTTTCCTGTAAGTCCGATTATCATCAGTGCATCTCTCCCCAACTCGATCCGAACTCAATGCTGACACGAAGAGGAATACTGAGCTTGTAGGCATTCTCCATGCACTCTTTTACAAGAGTCTCCATTGCTTTCTCTTCTCCGTTTTCTATCTCGAAGATTACTTCATCATGGACCTGCAGAAGAAGTCTTGATTTCATCTTCTGCTTTTCCATCTCCGATCTGATACTGATCATCGCCATCTTCATTATCTCGGCAGCGGTTCCCTGAATCACTGTATTGATCGAAACACGCTCTGCTGCGGAGCGTACTGCCTTGTTCGAGCTTTTCATCTCAGGAATGTATCTGATGTGGCCCATGGCCGTTCTGACATACCCTTTTTCCTTTGCCTCTTCATGAACCTTATTGATGAATGTGGCAACACCGCTGTACTGCTCAAAGTACCTGTCAATGAACTGCTGAGCCTCCTTGCGGCTTATCTTGATGTCATGTGCCAGTCTGAAGGCTGACATTCCGTACATGATTCCGAAGTTAATCGCCTTGGCGGTACGCCTCTGAGCAGGGGTGACCATCTCCGGGAACACTCCGTGAATCAAAGCCGCGGTCTCGCGGTGGATGTCATTTCCGTTTATGAATGCGCTTTTAAGGTTCCTGTCATCGGAAACATGTGCAAGAACCACAAGCTCTATCTGCGAATAGTCTGCAGACATCAATGAGCATCCCTTCTTCGGAACAAAGGCATCCCTGATTCTTCTTCCGTCTTCAGTGCGCACAGGTATGTTCTGCAGGTTCGGATTCTTGCTTGAAAGACGCCCTGTTGCGGTTCCTGTCTGCAAAAACGATGTATGTACTCTTCCCGTTTCGGGATTCACCAGAAGAGGAAGTGTCTGAACATAGGTACTCTGGAGCTTGCTTGCCATCCTGTACTTCAGAATCAAGGCAGGAACAGGGTCTTCTGTGGTCAGTGCCAGATCCTCCAATACATCTGAATCTGTAGAGAAACCTGATTTAGTCTTCTTTCCCGTAGGAAGGTTTCTGTCCACGAAAAGCACTTCCTGAAGCTGCTTGGGAGAATTCAGATTGAAGCTCTTTCCGCAGACACTGTATATGTCTTCCTGGATTGCCTGAATCTCCTTCTCCAGATCAAATCCGAAGACTCTGAGTTTTTCAGAATCAAGCTCTATTCCCCAAAGTTCCATGTCACACAGGACACTGCTAAGCGGCATTTCCATGTTGAACAGAAGGTCCAACAGTCCTTTCTGTTTCAGCTCGTCTTCAAGCTTGGAAACTCGGCCAAGACTGGTTGCGCTGTCTTCTTTGTCGAATTTTGTCAGAGCTGTGTTCAAAAGCCAGTCTGCCAGCATGGTGTCAAACCACGGGCGAGCACTATCTACACCCCAGCGCCTTAAAACCTTGCAGATTGTCTTGAGATTCTGACCTACAAGTCTGAATCTACCGAGATTCTCTGAAAGAACAGCCTTCACATCATCCGAAGGTTTTAATTCGTAGCGTGTCTTCTCATCAAAACTTAGAGCAAGACTCAGAATCTTTGCCTTCATGTCATCTTCATCGGAAAGCTGAAGTTCCAGTGCCAAAACACTGTCATCGGGTAGCTTTGAAAGAAGAGGTTTAAGCTCAGATGCGTTTATTTCAGAAGTTTCGCTGACAGGCTTCTCCTCTTCTTTCTCCTCCTGCTCTTCCTCTTGGGATACTAGTGAGAACTGAGAAGAGCCCATCTTCTGGGCGGCTTTGGCAAGGCTCTCCGAGCCGATTCCCTTAAATAGGTTCACTCCTGCCTGCCAGTCTATGTTGGAAACGCTGAAGGTCGAAAAATCAAGAGAAGCATCATCAAAGACATCGTCCTTGAGCATGACAAGCTTGTGTGAAAGCTCTATATGGTCCTTGGCAGCCTCGAGTTTGGCAGAAAGGCCTTTTGACAGGGAGTCAAGGTTTGCATAGACATTATCAAGTGTCTTGTACTCTGACAGAAGCTTCACGGCACCCTTTTCGCCTATTCCGCTGATTCCGGGCACATTATCAGACGAGTCTCCGAGAATCGTCAGATAATCGACAATCTGATCCGGAGCAACGCCGAAGATCTCCATCACCTCGTCCTTGCCGCAAAGGCGGTATTCCTTTTCTCCCTTTCTCGGGGGACGAAGGGCCTTCACATCGTCTCTGACAAGCTGAAGAAGATCTTTATCTCCTGTGACCATCACAGTCTCAAGGCCTTCCTTGGAGGCTTTCTTTGCAATGGTTGCGATTATGTCATCGGCTTCCATGCCCACTTGCTCGAAGTGTGGAATGTGCATTCCGTCGAGAATCGAATCGATTACAGGAATCTGAGCATGAAGATCTTCAGGAGTCTTCTCCCTGTTTGCCTTGTACTGATCGTACATCTCGTGTCTGAATGTCTTTCCCTTGGAGTCCATCGCCACGACAAGATACTGCGGTCCGTACTGGCGCACAAGGCTCATGACGGTATTGAAAAAACCGTACACTGCCGAGACGTTATTACCGTCCTTGTCTTTCAGGGGATTGGTGATGAATGCAAAATATGAGCGGTAAATCTGGCCGTAGCCGTCAACTATGAATACTCGTTTCTTTTCTTCTGCCATTTGATGTCATTATACCCCAGATCCGGGCATTTGGCATCAGTTGGTTTGACTCTTGGTCTGCTGAAGAGCTTCGCTGACCGTCTTTTTTCCGGCCTCGGCTGCAGCATCCGTCATCTTCTCCACAGTGGAGGAAATGACCTCACCGGTCTTCATTGTTATGGTGTCTCCTGCTTCCTTCACAACACGCTCTATATCCTCTCCGCGGACGCTCACTCCGAAGAAACGGTTTGAAACATCAGGGAAGAAGATGAAGATGATGAAGAAGCTGAGGACGGCTATCAGAAGAGCCCAAAGAAAACCTGTTAACTTGCGTGCGCCTTTTGCCATGCTTTGATTGTAACAAAAAAAACGCTGCACGAAAACCATGCAGCGTCTGTAAGAAGTTTCAGAAACTCTTAGAACAGTGCGATTCCGACTGTCATACCGAGCTTTGCATCCTTCCAACCGTCCTTGACACACTGGAAGAGGTCGCCCCAGTTTCCTTCTGCAATGCTGGTCTTTGAAGGAAGTGTTGCGTAAGCTCCGACTGTGAGACTTCCGATAAGGAAATCAACACCGGCGTTCAGGTCAAAGCATGCATCCTTGAAGTCCTTGACTTCTGTGACTGTCTTGTTGACGTTTCCGAATGCAAGGGCGCCGCTGTTGAAATCATACTGATACTCGTATCCGAGACCGGCCTTGATTCTGAGGAAGAAAAGATCCAGTGCAAGGTTTGCGGATGCGATTCCGCCGATTGTCTTGTTTTCCGGCTGATACATGACCTTTCCGTCAAGGGCCAGGAATGCAAGCTTCATCTCGACATCAGCACCGAATGAAATCTTGTCGATGGAAAACTTGTCAACGATCTCACGTGCCTCAGTAACCTTGTAGTCAGATGATGCTGCGACACCGACGGTAAAATCAAACATTCCTCTGGATGCGAAGATGCAGCAGGGAACAATAACTGCAATAAGAAGTGCAATAGCTACTTTCTTCATGTTAATCTCCTATATGCTTTCGATTTGGTTAGTTTCTCCTGTCCTTTTGTTCAGACACAATACAAACAAAAGGCAGTTTCAAATGTTACAACTTTTTTTAGTTTTCTGCAAAAGCCTCTTCCAATTCTGCCTGCCAGATGCGTACGCTGGCATCGCTCGGCATCCTCCAGTCCCCTCTCGGAGAGAGTGAGACAGAACCGATTTTAGGTCCGTCCGGAAGGCATGAGCGCTTGAACTGCTGGGCGAAGAATCTTCTGTAGAATGTCTTGAGCCACTTCACTATGGTCTGAGTATCGTAGCGGCCCTCAAAGGCATAGCAAGCCAGTCTGTAGACCTTAGACGGAGAGCTTCCCCATCTGATTATGTGGTACAGGAAGAAGTCGTGTAGCTCATACGGGCCTACAAGGTCCTCGGTCTCCTGCTTGCCCGGAACCAGCTCGGGGCTGATCGGGGTGGCCATGACGGAAAGAAGGATCTCCGAGAGCTCGCGGTCCTCGGTTGTCTTGGCACAGTGTCCGACGAGGTGTCTGACGAGGGTCTTGGGAACGCCTGCGTTGACGCCGTACATTGACATGTGGTCGCCGTTGTAGGTGGCCCATCCCAGAGCCAGCTCCGAAAGATCTCCGGTTCCGACGACGATTCCGTTCATCTTGTTGGCGATGTCCATCAGAACCTGGGTTCTCTCACGTGCCTGGGCGTTCTCGTATGTGGTGTCGTACATGTCCGGATCCTGACCGATGTCCTGGAAGTGCTGCATGACAGCCTTCTTGATATCCACGATCTCAAGGGTGCATCCGAGGCGCTCGACCATCGCCATGGCGTTGGTCTTGGTACGCTCCGTGGTGCCGAAACATGGCATGGTCACGCAGATTATGCCCTTTCTGTCCAGACCCAGAGAATCGAAGGCGCGTGCTGTGACCAGAAGTGCCAGGGTCGAATCCAGGCCTCCGGAGATTCCGATGACGGCGGTTCTGCATCCGATGTGGCGCAGTCTCTGTCTCAGGCCGAGGCTCTGGAGATTCAGAATCTCCTCGGATCTTTCGCTTCTCTGCTTTCCATCCTCCGGGACGAACGGCATTGATTCGACTTTGCGGCTCAGGCTTGTTTCTCCAAGCTCGATATCAAAGCCGATATAGCGGTATTCCTTGTCATTCGTGGTGACGAATGTGTTTCTCAGTCTTCTTTCATGCTCAAGGTGCTCAAGGTCGATTTCGGTGATCAGAAGCTCGTCCGTCTCCATGCTGCTGGAGGCGAGTGTCTTTCCGTTTTCACAGATCTGGTTGTTTCCGGAAAATACAAGGTCTGTGGTGCTTTCACCCTCACCTGCATCCGAATAGACGTAGGCGCAGATAAGGCGGGCGCTCTGGCCCTCGATCAGGTTGTATCTGTATGCGGCCTTTCCAACAAATTCATCGCTTGCGCTGACGTTGGCAATGACGGTGGCTCCGTTGATGGCATGATTGACACTCGGAGGATTAGGAACCCAAAGGTCCTCGCAGACTTCGCATGCGAGACGGAAGTACGGCATCTGGTTACAGGTGAAAATCAGCTTTCCGCCCATGACAACCTGCTGGTCTCCGAACTCCACAAGCTCCTCGTTGGGAAGAGCAGGAGAGAACCATCTCTGCTCGTAGTACTCAAGGTAGTTGGGGATGTTGATCTTCGGAACGATTCCAAGAACCTTACCTGCCGAGGCGACAACAGCGCAGTTATGAAGCTTTCCGCGAAGCTCGACCGGGGCTCCGAAGACAACGACCATGTTGCGCGGAACCTTGGATGCGACCGTTACGGCCCAGTTCTGTGCGCTGGACAAAAGAGCCTGCTGAAGAAACAGGTCCTGACAGGTATAGCCTGTGATGCAGAGCTCCGGGAGAACAAGAAGGTGAACCCCTTCTTCATGTGCCCTTCTGACAAGAGAAAGAATCCTGTCAGCGTTGTACTTACAGTCAGCGACCTTGATGGAAGGTGTGGCTGTGGCTACCTTTATGAAACCGTGTGTCATAGTTCGAATTGTATATCAGATAAGCAGGCACTGTAAATGAGTATGCGTTTCTGTTATAATCTCCAAGCAACACGGAGACTGCGATGGAAAAGAAAATGCTTTCTAGAAGTATAGTTTTTGTGGCCGTTTTCGCCGCAATAACCGCAATCAGCGGCTTTCTTGCCGTTCCCATTCCGGGAACTCCAGTACCCATTGTTCTTCAGAATATGATGGTCGTCTTAAACGGAATGCTTTTAGGCCCGATTCTTGGGACAGCCGCCACTCTCCTCGTTGTTGTTGCAGGAATCCTCGGACTTCCGGTTCTCTCCGGAGGAACGGGAAGCTTTGCCAAGCTGATGAGCCCCACCGGCGGCTTCATCGTAGGCTATATCTTTGCGACTCTGGTTGCAGGCCTGATCTTGGGAATACCTGTTTTTGAAAAGAAAGCCTCCCTTCTCAGGACAATAATCGCAGCTTTCTGCGGCTACATAGCAATGTATATTCCCGGAGTTCTTCACTTCATGAACGTCATGGACACAAGTCTGAAAGAGACGATGATGCTCTGCGTCCTGCCCTATCTTCCGGGTGATCTTCTCAAGCTGACGATGTGCGTCCTGCTTTCTGCGACACTCAGATCATCCGTAGCATCCTTTGTGTTCGGAGACGAAGTTGAAGATGATTGAAGTCAGAAATCTCTGCAAGTACTTCAGAACCGCCGACTCAGGGATTCTCAAGGCACTTGATGATGTCAGTCTCTCCATCGCCGACGGTCAGTGCGTCCTGATCGCAGGTGCAAACGGCTCGGGAAAGAGCCTTCTGATGAAGCTCATTGCAAATCTGGAAAAGCCGACCAAGGGAAGCGTCGAGACATCCGAGGATGTCGGGCTTGTCTTTCAGGATGCGGATGCCCAGATTCTTGCTGATACCCCGCTTGAAGATGTCATGTTCGGCCTGAGAAGGAGCAAGAAGCTTTCAAAAGAAGAAGCAAAGGCTACGGCACTTAAGGCTCTTGGCGAGGTAGGTCTTTCCGAAAAGGCCAACAGTCCGTCGCACTTTCTCTCGGGAGGAGAAAAGAGGCGTCTGGCAGTTGCTTCCGTCATGGCTCTGGGGCGAAAAATCCTCATTCTGGATGAGGTCTACAGCAACCTGGATTACCCCGGCGTCAAATCAGTGAACAGCCTGATTGAAAAACTTAAGAAAGAGGGTCTTACGATAATTATCCTTTCCCATGAGCTCGAAAAATGTATTGACCTCTGCGAAAGGTTCATAGTCCTGGATAAGGGAAAGCTTGTCTTTGACGGAAAGACCTCCCAGGCCTTAGAGCAGGATCTTGAGAAATGGGGAGTCAGAAAGCCGGTCTGGAGATAGAATGGACAGTCTTCTTTCATACAAAGCCACAGATTCGATTCTCCACAGAACCCCTGTTCTTCTGAAACTCCTGTTTCTGCTTGCAGTACCTATTACGGTTATGTTCTGTCCTGTTGAAGTATGCCTCATTCTCATTGCAGCCATTGTTCTTCTGGTTCCTGTGGGAAAAATCAGAATCAGAGACTTTCTCAGAGACCTGAAACCTGTTGTCATCTACTCGCTGATGATAGCCATTCTGGACGTTCTGATTTACCTTCTGTTTGACAGAAGCAGGGATATAGTCACAGAAAACAGCCTACTTCTGATTCTGAGACTTCTGTGTGCCATGGAAGCCACTTCGGTGTTCTTCAGAACGACAAGCTCTTTTGAGCTGAGAGAGGCTCTTTCCTTCGGACATCCGGGCAATCCGGTCTCCGATGTATTTGCTCTTTTTCTCAGTTTCCTTCCCCAGGTCTTCGCAATCTGGACGGAACTTGATCTTGCCTACAGAGCCCGTGGCGGAAAGAGAGGACCTGCTAAGATTCTCAGGCTCTTTCCCCTTCTGATAACAATGAGCATGAAAAAGGCGGGAACGACCTATCTGGCTTTACTCAACAGAAGCTGATGTGGTATTTATATGTAGTCTAGGATCCACGACATGAAGGCGAAAAAAGCATTTCAGATTTATTTGAACTCACTGACAGAAAGCGACAAGGCTCTTGTTCAGTCCTTTTTAAAAGGCTACTGGGAGCACTGTGACCTTCCCTCCGATGAGATCAAACTTTTGACAGGTGATGCCAAAGCCGCCCTGATGTATCTGACAGGCACAGGACTTTCCACAGAAGAAGCCTGTAAACGTCTGGGCAGCGAAAACCTCGGAGGCTTTTATGCCCACAAGGCCATTTCCTGGTATCCCCTGGATGATGCTGCCAAGGTCTATCCGCTTTCAATAAAGGCCGGTAAGATGCCGATCTTCAGACTGAGCTGTTATCTGAAAGACGATGTCGTTCCTGAGATTCTTCAGATTGCACTTGATTTCACCATCAAGCGCTTTCCCAGCTTCGCAACTATAATCAGAAAAGGCATCTTCTGGCACTATCTGGATTCGGTAAAGCGCCGCTTCCCGGTGATGAAGGATTTCGGTGTTCCCTGCCAGCCTCTTAAGATCGCATCCGTAGGTTCACAGTCCTTCAGGGTCATGTACTACAAGAACCGCATAAGCGCCGAGTTCTTCCATGTTCTGACAGACGGCTCCGGCGGCATGATGTTCCTAAAGACCCTTGTGGCAGAATACCTTCACCTTCTGGGAGCTCCCAAGGTCAAAGGATGCGGAGTTCTGGACATCGGAGAGCCTCCGGTGGTCACAGAGCTTTCAAATGATTTCGAGCGCCTTTGCCCCAAGACAAAGAAAAGCGGAGGATTCGCAGGCCCGGCTGCCCTTCAGATGGGAGGTCGTCTTTCAAAGAACACACCGTGCAAGGTGGTGCAGCTTGTCTATGACACTCAGGAGCTTTTAAAGTGCGCTCACAACCTGGGAGTATCCGTCACTGCCCTGACTCTGTCGATGATGTTCCTTGCAAACAGAAGCGCAACCGAGGTCAACAACGGCATGCTTCAGTTCCAGGTTCCTGTGAACATGCGAAAGTTCTTCCCTGAGTCAGATTCTCTGAGAAACTTCTCCATGTACTGCAGCATCGACCTCAGCCCGTCAGAGGTGAACAAGATCGAGGAAGTGGCTCCGAAGGTTGCCCAGCAGCTTCAGCAGAAGACGACCTTCGCCGAGATGTCCGTCATGATGACAACCGCAAGGCGTCTTGTCACATCGGTCAAGCTCGTTCCTCTTATTATCAAGGCCCCTATTGCCCGCATAATCTACGGCTTTCTCGGAGACAGCCGTTTTTCAAATACACTTTCCAATCTTGGAAAAATCGAGATGCCGGCCGAGCTTTCCGACTACATCCAGGGTTTTGACTTCATACTCGGAACATGTGTCGTGAGCCGAGCCTCATGCTCAATGTGCTCGTTCGGAAACAACACCGTGCTTTCCGTGTCCAAGAACACGAAGGACCCCTCGTTCGAGGAGCGTCTTGCCGCGATTTCGGAAGAACTGGGAATCAGACCCCAGATTGTGGAGACACCGCTTTATGGCTGATATCAGAATCGAATATTCAGACAAGACAAAAGGAAGTCTCTTTTTATTCTGGATGATAAAGGTTCTCAAGATGCTCACATTCATGGGAATCATCATCTGCCCCGTCGTCAACTACTACACCGGCGGCAAGGCCTGGAGCGTCATCGCCGATGTTTCAATGATCTTCTTCTGGATGGAATTCCTGGCCCCCGATATTCTCGAGAACAACGCCATGAGGCAGGTTTTCAGAGTCGGAACGTTTGCAATAGTGATAAACACCCTGATCGGTCTTCTGCTTTCACCCGGATGGCTGGGCTTTGTGCTTCCGATAATCGGATTCAGCACACTGATAATCTCCGTGATTCTGTTTCTTTCCAACCTGGAGAGGCACCGCAACTGCATCATGCCCCTTCTTCTGGAGACTCTGATGGCACTTGCGGGATTCTTTGTCGCAAATGCGGTTGAGGAGACTCTGAACTGGCCGATTATAACACTGGGAGCTCTTTCATTCACAATTGCGATCCTAGGTCTCATAGTGTTCCACAACGACATCTGGACGGAGCTGAAAAAGCGCCTTCATATCAAATAAGGGGTCAATATGGCTGACATCAAGGTCATCTGCTGTGACATAGACGGCACATTGGTTCGCGACGATAAGAGTCTGAGCGAAGAGAACATCAAGTGGATCCACAAAGCTGTTTCCGAA
>Ga0265298_10007190_pt1 | contig 13578 bp, 19 predicted proteins | sample AusTroGonzalo_MG_3_FD_193486 | JGI IMG/M metagenome (GOLD analysis project Ga0265298, IMG submission 193486) | Bovine rumen microbial communities from tropical cattle in Woodstock, Queensland, Australia - Gonzalo_01 | ecosystem: Host-associated > Mammals > Digestive system > Stomach > Rumen ...
TCCGTCCGGGTTGGGCGGCATCCCGGACGGACTGCTGGAGAGACTGGGCGAGTTGTACGCGGCTCCGTTCTCAGCCCTCACGGACGGCCAGACGGAGGAAAACCCTCGCGTGACGGTGAAGCTGTAACCGACCGCCCCGGCGATTCACCGTCAACATATACCGAAGCATTTTGGGAGGCATTACCGTACTATTTATCTATCGGCATGACCGCAGATGAATTCTGGAATGCCTCCCCAGCTCTAGCAAAGGCATATAGAGAGGCGCACAAGCTACGGCAACGACAGCAGAATGAATTTGCCTGGTTGCAAGGACTGTATGTCTACAGTGCGATTGGCACAGTGATTGCTGGTGCGTTCGGTAAGAAGGGCAGTAAGAGGCCAGAGTATATCAAAGAGCCGGTGGATCTTGGTCTTGAAACTGAAGCAGAGAAGCAAGACAAGATTCGGCGTGAAAGAGAGAAAATCGTTGCGAGTCTTACGGCGTGGAAACATGCGTGGGATAAGCAACAGAAAAAGAGTGGTGAGACACCATCGCAACTGTAATTGATGAACTTGAAATAAAAGTAAATACCAACGGCTTTGAAGCTTTAATAAAGGCAATAGACACACTGAGCGCAAAGCTTGGTACTGTAAAAAAATCATCTAGTGGGTTTGTGCAAGCAACGCAGAGCATAAACAAAAGCGTAGCGTCAACAGGCAAAGCCGCCGAGAAGAGTTCCAAGGGGCTTAGTCAGTTCGCGTCATCGTTACTGCGAATTGCCAAATATCGTATTCTGAGAACCATCATTAAAGAAATTACGCAAGGCTTTAAAGAGGGCTTGCAGAATGCGTATCAGTTTAGTAAAGGCATAGGAGGAGACCTCGCAAAAGCACTTGATTTGCTTGCTATGAAATCTCAGACGATGAAGAATCAGCTTGGCTCTGCGTTTGGTGAGTTGATTCAGAATATTATGCCCTTACTGCAACGGTTCATTGCTATAGTGACCGCTGCGGCTGATGCGATTGCAAAATTGCTGGCAGTGCTGGGCGGTCGAGGTTCATACCTCAAAGCCGTAGACGCGTCCAAGGATTGGGCGGAGAACACAAAGAAGGGCGCGGGCGCTGCCAAAGAGTGGAAAAAGCAGTTGATGGGATTTGACGAAATCAATCGCTTGAATGATAACTCTGGCGGTGGCGGCGGCGGTGGCGCAAACGGCGCTGATGCTAGCAAGATGTTTGTTGAAACGCCCATTTCCAGCTTTCTGGATCAGCTTCGCAAAGATATTGCATCTTCCAGTTGGGATAAAGTAGGCAAAACGATAGGAGAAAAGATTAACCAGCTATTTCCCAGCAAAGAAAAGTTCAGTGCGTTGGGGAAAAAAGTTGGGGAGGGTTTAAAGGGCGTTATCAATACCGCTTATTATACTCTCACCGAGATGGATTTCTCCATGTATGGTGAGCGGATAGCGGCGTTCATAAATTCTGGCCTTGAACGCGCATTGTCTGATGGGGGCGGTGGTAGTGCGTCCTATAATCTGGGCGCACTGTTAACTCGCAGATTTACTGCCGCGCTTGATTTCCTTATTGGCTTTTTGGGAGAACTTGATTGGGGTCTTGTAGGACAGGCAATTGGTGACTTCTTCACTGGCGCATTTAACGAGGGGGCGCAATGGCTTCAGAAGCAAGATTGGCAACAGATTGGCACTGAACTGTTTAACAAGTTTTCTGATCTAATAGAGAATATTGATTTTGAGGCCCTTGCGAGGAGTTTCTTTTCGTTCCTTGGTGCTGCATTCCGCTCTGTCATAGGTTTGCTTGGTGGTTTCTTCGCCGGTGTGTGGGAATCTGTTTCTGAATACTTCTCTCAAAAGACAGAGGAATGTGGCGGCAACGCATGGAAAGGATTCCTAAAGGGAATCAAAGATGCGGTGGTCGGCGTTCTTGTTTGGGTCCGCGAAAATGTTCTAAAGCCATTTATAGAGGCATTTCAAAATGTTCTTGGAATTCATAGTCCGTCAACCGTGTTTGAGGGAATAGGCAGGAATGTAATTGAGGGATTCAAACAGGGCATCTCCAGTGCGTGGGAAAGCTTGAAATCCTGGTGGCAAAACAATGTTGGAAAGTACTTCACAAGAGATTATTGGCAAGAGAAGTTCGATAACATGTTCAACATTCAGATGCCACACATTCCGTCACCGCATTTCAGCATTGTCTATAATCCTGTGGATCCAAACAGCTACTTGTGGAAGATCCTTGGCGTGACATCTTTGCCGTCTATTGGAATTCAGTGGTATGCTGCCGGTGGTTTCCCGGAAGACGGACTGTTCATGGCAAATCACGGCGAGTTGGTTGGACAGTTCAGCAATGGCAATACTGCTGTTGCCAACAATGAGCAGATAATTGAGGGCATCAAGCGCGGTGTCTATGAAGCCGTCACAAGCGCAATGGGAACCAGTGGCGGTGAGCAGAGAGTTTATGTGTATCTGGATGGACGGCAGATATCCAGTGCGGTAACAAAGAATCAGCGGAGTCTTGAGCGGTCAACGGGGGTGTCGTTCGCGTGACATTCAAAATAGGCGGAACGGATTTCTCAAAATACATAGCGCACGATGACGGATTCAAGTGGAGCCGGAACGACATCGAGGCCCCGGACACAGGGCGCACGATGGACGGCCTAATGCACCGTGGGAGAGTGGCAACTAAGATCCGGCTGGACATCAAGTGCCGACCGCTCACCTCCACCGAGTTGTACACACTTCTCAACGCAATCTTGCCAGAGTATGTCACTGTGGAATACACGGATCCAATGTACGGCTCTGTGACAAAGAGCATGTACAGCAACAACAACCCCGCGACTCATGCATTGACCATGAAAGACGGCACAGAATGGTGGAGCGGCATATCGTTCCCGCTTGTGGAGCAGTGATGTTATGTGGGATGTATCTAGCACATGGGTAAACCTGCTGGCGGCTACGAACCATTGGTTTGAGACTGCGGTAGTTCTGAATAGCAATTCGGATCCCAGCACAGCCGCCACGGTCTTCGGGCAGACGGTCCTGTTCGATGTGTCGGCGGAGTACCGTGCCTTTGTCGAGGAGCAACCCTCCGTGGGCGGATGCCTCTCCGCAGAGCTAAACGTGCGGATGCTGAAACCGAGCGTCACCATCCCCCGCATGGCAAAGGTTCGTCCGTGGGTGCGGGTGACGGACGGCACAACCTACTCCGAATGGGTTCCACAGGGCGCGTTCTTTATTGACACTCGCGAAGTCACGCAGAATGATGATGGCTTGGATGTTCTTAATCTCCACGCATACGACCCTATGCTAAAGACAGAAGCAGATTATCCAAGCACAAGTCATAGTTGGCCATATTCGGATATCAATGTTGTCCGTGAGATAGCAAGCACAATCGGCGTGGGCGTGGATGCCCGCACGGTCGATTTGATGACGAGCAATTATCAGATTGGTCTTCCAGCGGGATACAGCATGAGAGAAACGCTTGGTAATATTGCCGCAATGTATGCTGGGAATTTCATCTGCAATTATGATGGTGATTTGCTTCTGGTTCCCATCAATTCTATCCCGCCAGAAACAAACTATTTGGTAGACCAGGTCGGAAACGCAATTACTTTTGGGGGTGACAGGATCCTTGTCTGATTTTGCAAATAACCCAATCGGAAAAGGGGCAACTACCCTGGATGCCTCCCCACAGTTTGATGGGTATTCCCGCGTTGAGATCATCGTGGACGAAGACCACAGCATCACCGCCGGTGACACAACGGGCCGGACGCTGACGATCCAGAATCCGTGGGGGACACAGGCGCAAGCCAACGCCATCCTCGCCTCGATTCGCGGTTATCAATATCAGCCATACACCAGCTCTGGCGCACTATTATCTCCCGCCGCCGAAATTGGTGATGCAGTGACAATCAATGGTTTGTATTCTGGCGTGTATAAAATGTCCAAGACATTCTCATCGTTGATGAAGTCGGACATTGCCGCGCCACAGGACGAAGCCATTGACCACGAATATCCATTTGAGACTAAAGGTGACAGGATATATCAGCGTGAGCTGGCAGATACCAGGGCGAGTATATCTGTTGCCAGCGATGCAATCACCGCAGAAGTAACCAGAGCGACTAATGCAGAAAGCAGTTTGTCGAGCCAGCTAACAATACAGGCTTCGCAGATATCCGCAAAAGTATCACAGGAAAACGGCAGTTGGAAATCTTTTGGTTGGAATCTCAATACATCTGGGTGGTCTGTCTGGTCCAACAGCACCAAGGTTGTCGATATTACATCTTCCGGGCTGAAAGTAGATGGGAAGATTACTGCACGAAGCGGATACATTGGCAATGGCTCAAGCGGATTCACCATCACCGCCAATGCGATTTATAACGGAGTAACATCCATGTCTGACACGGCACACACTGGTGTGTATGTCGGCACTAATGGAATTCGTCTTGGCAAGGGTGTTTTCAGTGTCAATAATTCCGGCGCAGTAACGGCAAGCAATATCACAATCACAGGCGGTTCTATCTCCATTAAGAGTGGTAACACGGAGACATTCAAAGTCACCAATACGGGTGCTGTCACCGCAAGTAATATAACAATCAAGGGCGGCAGTATCACGATTGGCAATAACTTCTCTGTGACATCTGCGGGAAACGTGACCGCCAACAACATGACGCTGAAGGGGACGCTGACGGTGGGTGGCGCGACCATCACGGCGGACCAGCTCCGAATCGGCGCGGCGCAAGCGTACTCCGGCTACGGCGGGTGGAATGGAGCAACCAACCTAGTCAATGCCAATAGCGGAACATGGACTGCTGGTGCTGGCGGTGGCATTGCATTTAATGATGCATCTACGCAAAACGGCTCATATAGAAGCTTTTTCCGCGCATCAGTGATTAACTGCGATGCCATTTATACAATGAACAACTTTTGGGGCTTGAGCAACAGTGGCATCAAGTATGACCAATGGACTTATGTGCCAAAGACAAAGGTTGTAGTAACTGGCATTAGTGGTCAAAGCGTAGTTCAAGATATTTATGGAAACACACAGTATGTTGTGAGATCACTTGCTACTACCACTCTTTATTACCTTGGCAGAAGTGATATCGCATAGGGAGGAGACGCATGTTCACGATTGATGACATCATCAGAACACTGAATGAGATTGAAGTGAAGGGCAAGGAAAACATGGACAGACTTCTGGGCGCGATCATGGCGTTGGAGTTCATGAAAGAAGCACAGAAGAACGAAGAAACCATTGAAGTCGAAGAAGAACCCAAAGAAGAGGGGGAGTAATCCTTGGCAGATAGGGCAATAAACCAGCTACCGGCGGCAACATCGGTAGGTACAACGGACTTGTTCGTTCTGGAGCAGTCGAACACGGCAAAGAGCCTCACAGGGCAGATCCTTATCAACGATCTGGCAACAGCGTTGGACGGTCATGGCGGCATCGCGTCCATCGATCTGACATCCACCAGCGGTCTGAATAAGACTTACACCATCACCTATGCGGATAATACAACCGATACTTTCACCGTAACTGATGGTGACGGCATTGCATCCATCACCACCTATTATGCTGTGTCTGATTCTGACACCGTAGAGCCTGTGTCATGGTCTACTACGCCTCAGACTATGACCAATGTTCTGAAGTTCTTGTGGACATATCAGAAGATTACGCTTGCGAGTGGAAATGATATTGACACGGATGCAGCTGTTGTTGGTGCATATGGTGATACCGGCGAACAGGCATATGTGTACTTCAAATGGGCATCTGATGAACCAGAGGCTGATTCGGACATGTCCGATACGCCGGACGCGTGGGTGGGCATCTGCTCCACCACCTCCGACACCGCGCCCACGGCGTACACGGCGTACACTTGGTATCAGTACAAGGGCGCGACAGGTGACACGGGCGCGTCAATCACCAACGTGACGCTGACTTCCTCGTCCGGGCTGGTCGATACTTACACAATCTACTTCTCTAATAACACAAGCACGACTTTCCAGGTGACAAACGGAAACGGCATTGTGGATATTGAGAAGACCGGCACGAACGGATTGCAAGACACCTACACCGTCACGCTGACGGATGGCAACACGGATACGTTCACTGTTACGAACGGCAGAAGCATTGTCAGTATCACTCAGACGGGCGGTTCCCATGCGGCTGGTACGACCGATACCTATACTATTCTATATAATGATAACGATACATCCACCTTTACCGTTTATAACGGCACAAACGGCACGGGTGCGGTGTCTACTGTTTCTGGTATCCAGGCCGATGGAACTGGAGATGTGCCACAGGTAGTCAGTGGCAATGGTGCGCCGACTACATCTACTATTGGCCAAGTCAATCAGCTGTATTTTGACCTCAACGAGGGTGTGCTGTATTACTGCTTGGGCGAGTCTGGCGGCACTTATTCTTGGTCTGCAACTACCATGACGGTTGATACCACACTGTCTACAACGAGTCCGAATCCGATTGCCAACTCTGCCATTACAACTAAGGTTGGAACAGTGACGCTAAATACCACAGCAACGGACTTGTCCAGTGCGGTGAATGAGGTGCTGGCCGATATCCCCACGGCGGTGAGCGATCTGACCAACGACAGCGGCTTCGTGGACGCGACGGGGGCAGCGGCAGCGGCCCCTGTGCAGAGCGTGAACGGTCAGACAGGAGCGGTGACTGTTGACCCACTGACCACGACATACACACCGGCAAGCACGGACACAGCCTCAACAGTCCTTGCATACGGTCAGGCGCATCCCGGAAAAATCTTCCGGTGGGGCGGGTATGCCCCGGCAACGTACACACCCGAACAGACAAGTACACAGTGGACATACACGCTTTCCAACGATTATACAGGCAACGCCAATCATGTCATTTTTGAAGCATACGACAACACAAACGGGGTGTTGTATAGGTGCAAGGCAAACGGGACATGGGTGCAGATCGCGAATCAGCCCGAAGTGTCGTATTCAAACGGCAGCGCGGTGAATGTGGCCACCGGGACCGCGACAACCGTGCAGACAATCACGCTCTCCGCTGGCGTGTGGGCATTGGAATGTGACGCGCAGTTTGCCTCAAACGCGACAGGATATCGAGGAATACATCTGGCCACCACAAGCGGAGGCGGCACGATGGATCGGCACTCCACCGTGCAAGTCCAGGCGGCGAACGGGGTAACCACACGGCTGACATTTACAACATTTTTCTCGCTTTCAGCGTCAACAACATACTATCTGGTAGCAGAACAGAACAGCGGCAGCACCCTTAGCGTAACACCCGGATATAAGTATATGAAATTCTCATAAGGAGGAATTGGAATGTATATCGTGATGGAGATTCAGACCAACGCAAACGGAACAGTTGGAACACTGGTCACCGCGTATGACAACAGAGACCAGGCGGAGAGCAAATACCACACGATTCTTGCCGCCGCCGCGATCTCCACTCTGCCCGTACACGCGGCTGTTATTCTGGACGAGCACGGTCTGATTCTTGCAAACGGCGCATACGAACATACGGAGGCGTAAACGGTGGCACAGTACATCATCCCAGCCATAGCCGCAATTATTGTGGCGCTCATTGAATTTCGCGGAACTAGGGAACGCAAGCGCACAGAAGCACGGGCGGCGAGGAGAACACAGGAATCCAGACTTAGCATGGACATGATGTTTTCCACATCAGAAATGTGCGATGTCCTCTGCGTGGCCCTACAGGGTGGAGCAATCAACGGCAATGTAGAACACGCCAGAGAAGAGGCGGCAAAGGCCCGTGAAGCGTACAAAAGTTTTTTGCGCGACCAAGCCGCAACGCAAGTAAGCAAAATCTAGGAGGTAAACAATGGTTGATGTCATTCTCACAGAAGCAGTGAAGGTTGTATGCTCTCTGCTCCTTATGCTCATCGGCGTACTTGGCACATGGCTGACATCGCTCATTGCAAAGCGACAGGAGCAGATGGGCAAACAGCATGAGTTGGAGAACATCGCACTTGCGATGAACGAACTGATTTCCATGACCCAGCAGACCGTGGGCGAGTTGGAGCAGACGATGGTCGAGGGCATGAAGGCCGCGACCGAGGACGGCAAACTGACCGAGCAGGATATTATTTCTCTTGGGATTATGCTTTATAACATCACTTGTAAAAAGCTGTCTGATCCCGCGAAGAATCTGCTCATTGCTGCCGGCGTAGACCTACAGGCATTTATCACATCTGCTGGCGAGGATTGGATTAACAGCATTCGCAATCGCACTGTTGCCGTTGCCGAAGATCCTCCTGTCAGCACTGCCGCAATCGGATTTGAAACATATCCCGCCGTTGAGGAAGATGACGAATGACGGTCGTTGAAAAACTGGAAACATGGTTCCGGGCGCAGATAGGCATTAAAGAGGCGGGGGAGAATAAAGTCAAGTTTAATACTGACTATTATGGCTCCCCCGTACAGGGGTCACAGTATCCCTGGTGCTGCGCGTTTATCTGGGACGGGTTCTTCCAAACTGGTCTATCATCCAAATTCTGCGATGGTGCTAAGACCGCATATTGCCCTTATGTTATGGAGTGGGCAAAGGCGCACAATGCTTTTGTCAAGGGCAATTACAAGCGCGGTGATTTATTGCTCTATGATTGGAACGGAGACGGGGTCGCTGACCATATCGGATTCTGTACCTATTGGAGCGGCGAATATGCCTATGCTATCGAGGGCAATGTAGACGATCAAGTTGCCGAAGTCACGCGGTGGCCAATGAGCATATTGGGTGCATATAGGCCGGACTACGGAGATGAAGAGATTCCAGAGAACGACCCGGACAAGGGCGACGGTGACGCGCCAACGGCGTTGCCGGTCCTGTCGAAGGGTGACTACGGTGGGGCGGTGCTTTCGGCGCAGATCCTCCTTATCGACAAGTGGGGGTTCTCCTGCGGCCCGGACGGCGCAGACGGTGACCTTGGCCCCAATACCGAAGCGGCTATAAAATCATTCCAATCACACTATGGATTGAATCCCGTGGACGGCGTTGTGGGTCCTATCACCTGGAAGAAGCTGATAAACTAACGGAGGCGATGTGATGCTGCCGGATTTTGAGATGATTGTACATAAGTTCCCCAACAGAGAGAACATCACGATTTATCCGATTGCTGATGTTCATCTGGGCGCGAGGGAGTGTATGGAACAGGAATTCATGCGCTTCATAGAGTCCGTTGCGGAACAGCCCAATGCATATTTGATTCTTGGCGGTGACCTAATTTCGAATGGTCTGAAGAACTCGCTCACGAACGTATACGAAGAGCAGTACCGGCCAATGGAGCAGAAAAAGATGATGGCCAAGATCATGGAGCCGGTGGCGCACAAGGTCATCGCGGCTGTAGGCGGCAATCATGAGGCCAGGTCAAAGCGAGATTCAGATGACGATCCGACATATGATATTCTTGCCAAAATTGATTGCGAGAACATATATCGCGAGAACATGGCATTTATCAAATTGCAGTTCGGCGATACGGACGGGGCCGGTCTGAAAAACCCCACCTACACTCTGGTACTCTGCCACGGAGCCGGGGGTGGGCAACTGACCTCCGGGGCGGTGCTGCGGGGAGAGCGGTTCGGATACGCCGTGGACGGCATGGACGCGCTCATCGTTGGCCACACACACAAACCTTTTGTCACGAATCCGGGAAAGATTGTCATTGACAAACACAATAACCAAGTGACCGTCAAGCCGTTTAGGGTCATCAATATGACAAGCTGGTTATCTTATGCCGGGTACGCGGCGCAGAAAATGCTTCTTCCAACTGTCCACAGCATGCAGACACTTACCCTGTGTGGCGATCACAAAGAAATGATTGTCACCATGTAATATGCATTGTCCAATAATTCGTACAATGCTGACATCATTTTTGACATCATAATATGCTACAATATGCTCCAAAATGTACCATTTTGCACCACTGCGTTGGGCAGAAATTGAGTACGGATTATTGGACAGAAAAAGTAAAAACCCTTGATTTCTCAAGGGTTTTTTACTGTTGGTGGGGGCGGGTGGATTCGAACCACCGTAGGCATTGCCAGCAGATTTACAGTTGTACAGAAACGCAGAGATATCAATCACTTCAAGGATTTTGACATCCGTTTTGACATCTTACTTGAAAACTTGTTTATGTTGCGTTTCTCTTTTTCTTCGCGCAATTCTGTGTAAATCTCCATAGTTGTGGAGACATTTGCATGGCCAAGAATGTGTTGAGCGGTATAGACATCGACACCAGAATCATAGAGAAGAGTTGCCGTGCCGTGTCGGAGATTGTGCGCTCCGATTGTCGGTTTGCCGTCCTCATCGACCCAACCGTGCCGGTCGCAGTACGCCGCCCACGCCGTCTCCCAGTTGGAGTCCGTCATGTGCGCCCCGGTGCGTCCGTTGTAGGAAACGTATGGGAACAGCCAGGGGCCGGGGTGCGCCTTTACCCACGCTTGGAGCGGATCCCGGAGCGGTTCGATGAGAGGGACGGCGCGAACGCCGGCATCCGTTTTGGCCTCTGGGATATATATCTCCCACTTTTTCATGTCCACATTCTTCTTCATGGTGGACAGTGCTTCTGTTCTTCTCATCCCGGTACATAGCAGGAAGAACGGGATAAAGCCAAACTTCATATCATCAGCCTCAGACATGATTATGTTAACAACATCATCGTCTGGGGCCTTTCTTTTTCCTGCTTTCAATCCCTTTGGAAGTTTCACGGACAGGGCGGGATTGAATTTGATTTTATCATTTGCCAAAGCGTAATTGAGTATTCCTGTCCATACCACTTTGCGAGTGTTGACGATAGTCTTGCTGTATTGTTTAGCTTTGAGCCGCTTGAGATCCGCGTCAATGTCTGACGCTGAAATGAAGTCTACTTCGATTTTACCGTAGTTTTGAGCCAAGTCATCAACGTGCGGCTTGTAGTTCTTCCATGTGCGGTCTTTGATGCTGTCTCTGTGTTCTGATTCCCACCCATCTGCCATCTCTTTGAATGTGGCGCGGGTGGGTTTCTTTTTTTCATTAATAGTATGCCACAGCTGTTCTGGATCCCGGTCGTATACATAGCATCGCTTGCCGTGTGAATCAACATACGACCCTTGGTATCTGCCGTCTTTGCGGAGAGTGAATAGTTTGGCGTAGTTTGTTTTGCTCATAGTTCCTCTGCCTCAATGACGCTTGCCTTTCTAAAATCATCGCGTTGGATATGTTTCATCTCATGGCGATAGGCTTGCGCCTGTCTGTAAAAGCTGTCACGGGCGTTGATATACATGTTAAGAAACCCGTCACAATCTTCAGAAACACAGCCATGCACTCCGTGGGGTAAGTCAACAAGCCGCACACGATAATCGGCGTTCTCAATCAGAGCCAATATGGTTCTCCTCTTTCCATCTCATCAGCATAGCGGCGGTTTCATACAGCTTGTGCGCCGGAATTCCCTTCGCCGCGTCAAACAACACTTTCATTTCCGTATTTTCCAAAAGTTCCTGCCGTGCCTTTAGGTTTTTGTCCACAAACACTGGTTCGCTTTGGTCATCCATCATGCTGTCAAAAGTAACGCCAAAATAGTCGCAAATGCGCTGTAGCGACACGGCGCTGGGGCGAGAGCCGTCCTTCCACCGAACCCACGCCGCGCTGCTCAAACCCGCTCCGGCACAGGCAGATTGTTTTGACACGCCATTCTTTGCACACAGATTTAAGAACTTGTCGTAGAACATAACGCACCTCCGCTTGTTTCTGATTTGTAACACTTTGACACAATTTGTTTATTGCAAACGAAACAGAAGTATGGTATGTTTTACACATCCAAAATAACTGCATCATTTACAATACGGCTGTTGTTGCTGTTGCGGTTATTTATGGATAGAGTAACACGGGTGGCCACCAGTGTCAACTAAAATCTGATTACAAACATTATAAGCGAGTGTGAGTCCGATAGAACGGACAGAAAGCGAGGCGTTGAGGCAAGAGAATGAGAGAACCAATTGGATACAGACAGACTCTTGAGTATCTGTCATCCAAGACAGACAAAGCATGGCTTACGACATCAGATGTAGCAAAGATTCTGGGCGTAGATAGGCATACGGTCACAAGAAGATTCGGCATCGCAAGCGGCTGTGCTTTGCCTGTTCTGGCAATGAAACTGACACAGGAGAGTAAATAATGAATACCCCATACGCAAAGCTATGTTCAACAGAAACGAGTGTCAGCAGACACTACTACATCTATCTGAACACAATCACAACAAATTGGCTCCAGGGGAGCGAGTATGTACAGCTGTATAAGCCAGAAAGTGGCAAATACATTGTAATAGTTCCTCTGTCAAATTTGTCCGCGATGGAGAATCGAGAGGCAAAAGCGGTTCGCAGACAAAGAGGAGCATCAATGATTCGATGCGGTCGCATGGTGTCCTCTGGCGAACTTAGGAAGGATCTGTTGAATGTGCGCTATCATGTGCGGCTCGACAGAAAGGGTTGGATCTACATCTGCCTCAACGAGCCGTTCGAAGGGAGGACCGGCTGATGGGGTGGGGCGTTCGCGACTACCCCACGCCGCCGGAGAACGACAGGGTCCCGGTCTGCCCGGTCTGTGGCCAGGATTGCCGCACGATCTACCGGGCGCACGACTTCTCCGTGGTTGGGTGTGACCAGTGCATCGATTCGCTCGATGCATACATGTGGATGGATGAGTATCTATGAGGAGGCGCAAAGTGGTTCTTACAAAAGCGATGTCCACGGCAATCTGTCTGTGGCATGACAGAAGAGATCTCTGGCAGGATCTCAAAGAGGATATCAGAAAGTCCAGGCCTCTGATTCTGATGTTTCTGATTATTGCTCTCGCCTGTGTTATGGGCGCGAGAGTGAAACTGAATCATGATATGCAGATTCAGACGGTACAGGAAATGAGACTTGACCTTGAGCGGCAGGAGGCAATCCGTGCCTCGATGATTGCGTCAGAGCAAGCCAAAGCCAACGAAGCGGCGGCAACGGCAAGAGCAGACCGTGAGGCAGTGGCAAAGGTTCTCTACGGCACAGCCCTCCACCACAGCGAGGACGCGCAAAGGGCCGTTTGCTGGTGCGTGTTGAACAGGGTTGACAGCTCTCTATACCCGGACAGTATCCAAGCGGTGTGTTCTCAGCCGGATCAGTGGATGGGCTACACGGAGGACGCGCCGGTGATTGAGAGCTTGTACCGGATAGCCGATGAGGTTATCACCGGCTGGCGGAACGGAGGATATCGGGCGATATCACCCGATTATCTATATCTGACATGGGAGCGTGACGCTATCGTATTGAGGACTACGTTCACAGAGACGGCAAACACACACGTTTGGAGGATAGGATAATGAAAAAATATGAATTTACAGGCGAAACTAAATCTTGGTTTGGGCACACGCTCCACCGGATCAGAGCGATGGTGGACATAGAGACGCATGGCGTTTCTGCCGGAGACATGGGCGGTTGGATTGAATCCGAAAGCAACCTTTCGCATGAAGATGATGCGTGGGTGTGCGGCGATGCGTGGGTGTGCGGCAATGCGCAGGTGTACGGCGATGCGCGGGTGTGCGGC
>Ga0265298_10007191_pt1 | contig 13577 bp, 17 predicted proteins | sample AusTroGonzalo_MG_3_FD_193486 | JGI IMG/M metagenome (GOLD analysis project Ga0265298, IMG submission 193486) | Bovine rumen microbial communities from tropical cattle in Woodstock, Queensland, Australia - Gonzalo_01 | ecosystem: Host-associated > Mammals > Digestive system > Stomach > Rumen ...
ATGACATAATGTCCTCCTATTTGTTGAGCTGTTCTTTCAGCTCGTCGATACGCTTCCACTGTGTGTCGTCGTCACGTTCCAGTACTGTGACCCGCTCGACGAGGTTGTTGTGCTTTTCGACTTTCTTCTCGAGCTGTTCGATCCTGTAGACCAGTAGCTTACTGTTCATGAGCGCCACTATCACATTTGACAAGATAGCGAGCCCGCCTGTAATCAGTGCTACCATTACTGCATCTGTCATATAAAGCCTCCTTATGCTATTCTTATCGCATGTATATATGAGCCATATGGATTGGTATAGGTCTGTGTGCCCCCTGTCGGCATTGTCAGACTGCTCCCACTGTTCTGAAGCGCCTCAAGATACCATGTGCCTGATGTCCTTGTCTCATTGATTATCTTTGTCCATTGGAGCTGTGTGTTCGTGCCACTCATATTCTGCGCAAACAATATGACATCTGCATTTGTCACAGAGATGTTGGCAGATGAACTTGACAGCTTTCCGCACCTATATCCTGATGTATTAGACGGAAATCTCAGACCACAGCACACAAGCCAATGCCCCTTTGTCAAAGATATACTGCATATGTCTGTCGCTGTTCCTGTGTTGACTGTAACTGTGGAAGTGTTCCTGACCGCTGATGGGATATATCCGATATAATCATTTGAACTTGTATAGCCCTCTGCATAGATGTGGCTTGAGGCATTCAATTTGTTTACGCTCAAATCTGTGGTGCTTGTTATTGGCTTTTGCGCTCCAATCTGCGCATAGGTCAGATTAACATTCCCTGTCCTGTACGTGCCTTCGGAATTACCTTTGACACCTGTCACTCCCCCACCGCTCGATGTGGTGTCCAGTTTCGTCTTAATGCCGAGCGCCTCTGATAATGATGTCGAAAGCGCTCCGAGTTCCATTTCGTCATACCTGTCTGACAGTACGTCCCATACCACCTTTACTATCTTGAACGTGCCTGAGACGTTGTAGTCAGGAAAGTAGACTTTGATCGTGTCGCATAACTGGCACTTCATCAGGTTCTCGAACTGGTCATATCCCAAGTCCTGAAGCCTGACGAACGAGACCTTGATGTTCTGTACTGGCAGGAACGGGTTGTTCATCTGCATCAGGTCTGTCGCCATTTGCTCGACCTGTGCCTTTGTCGGCTTGCTGTCGAACTTGTCCGTCACGTCCAATGGAACGCACTCATTGTGTCCGCCTGCCGTGATACCAGTGCTGTCGACCTTGTCGCCGATAACATACTCGTCGCCGTTCTTCCAGTACGGGATGACGCTCATGTACGTGCCCTGTGAGTCGGTCTCGTCGCTGAACTCGGTCATGTTAACGCCGTAGCGGATAGCAAAGTTCCTGTACACGCCTCTTGAATTGTGCAGGTACACGCTCCATACATCCCACTCGAACTCACCGCCGTACTGGTCCAGTATCGAGCCCTCGCTCCCTCCGAGCATGGACCTTACTGTTCTCGGCTGTCCGTCGAACATAAGGAAGTCCGCTGTCGAGGAAACGTCCGTGCCATAGTTGAACGGGTTGGTCGGTACTGCGTATGTCTTCATATTTGACATAGCCGCACCTGGCCCGAACGCCGCCATAGCACTCGTGTCCATTGTGAGGTAACTCTGTCTGTAACTGATGTGTACGCAGTGAAACGTGACTATCTTGTCTATCGGCTTGGTGTATGACACGATGTCGAACGGCTGTATGTCACCATTGTCGTCGTGCTGTACTCCGATTATCCGTCCGACCTGTATTGAATCGAATCTCACGCCGTCTGTCGGATATTCAAAGTCACACTCGTATATGCCGTTCCGTTCCTCTGTGACCTTGCAACTGATACAGTCACGAAGCCGTCCAAGACCGTTGGAAGTGAATGCCACCTCGTCTTTTTCGTATAAGATCGGAATCATATAGTCGCTCCTTTATTGAAGTACCACCTGCAACCATAAGCCTTCTTATAGTAGCCTTTACATACGTTTGAAATATTATTATGGCTATAGCCCAACTCTCTCTCGACCGCTCTCAATGATTCCCAAAATACTAACTCCCCACTTGGTAACACTTGGACAACAGGACACCTTGATTTTTGGGAGCTCTTTGTTGGAGCATCCCCGTAATTGCTGTTGTACTTATATGTGCACCATTCAAGATTGTCAGCACAATTGTTAGTCTTGTCCTCATCCTTATGGTTTACGATTGGATAGTCGTTAGGGTTGTCGACAAAAGCCTTTGCAACGAGCCGATGTACAAGTTGCAACCTTTGCGTTCCTAAAGATACTCGGTAATAACCTTTGCTGTTTAGGAACTGCTTGAATAGTTTTCCGTTTTTATTTCTTACGTTCCCGAGGTTGGATACTTCACAGCCCTCATAGCCTTCAATTGGTTTCCAAACTTCCATAATTCCTCCTTTTTCTAAAAAGGGTAAAGTAATTAATTAAATTCGCCACCAACGTGGCACTATCTTGAATGATGTTACTGTGTTGTCATATGTTATGGTGTTCACTCCCGGACTTAAGACAGGAAGCTTTGACCCCAACTCAATAAGATGGTCAAGAGATACAGGCTCGCCACCGCTGTTGAGATAGGATTCACCAATATCACAGTCAATGTATGTTGGTGTGCCAAGCGCTGACTTGGTGGAATTGCCAATTCCCGTGCCCATCCCAAAAGCATCCATCCTTACATTGCCGGGTTGCTCTGACCCTGTTATCGATTGAATACTTATAGCCCACGTTACTGTGTCATCACCGTCATAAGATACTTGGCATCTTATGACAATTGTTGCTAATGTGTAATTTAAGTTATCTCTAATTGTCGCCGTGCTATCTGTTGAAGCTGTCCCCGATGTCCCCTTTGTAAATGTAAAATCATTAAGTGATACTTTAACTGTCAAAGCTTTATCGGATGCCATTGTCCCCGTCTGAACATATTGCGAATCCGATGACAATACAAAATTGTTCCAAGAATATGACCCTAACGATGGTGGTTTACATAAATATGCGAACTTCCCATTAACATATATGTTGTCGCTGGTATTTAATTGTGAAGCGTTAAAAGTTACGCTCTTTGAATATGGCATACTCGCTGTTATAAGTTGATATGTATCATCCCATAATGTTATGTTACCAAGTGTTTCATTGTTTACTGTTATGCCATATCCATTAACATTCAAATCCCCATAGCCCCATACCTGAAGCTGTGGCTTTGCATCAAACAGTGTCGGATTCGTTATCGTGCCATTGTTCGCTACTGCGACAGCCGTGTCTCCTGATGTCAGGAAGCGCTGTGGCTTGCAGGTAAAGGTGATGTCAAACTCACCTGCTTTGAGCTGTGTAGGTGTCACCTCAAGCCCGCTCTTGTACACCGCAAGTCGGTATTCGTCAGGATGATATTCGTCCTGAAGAACACAGTAGCCCTGACGTGAACAGAGCATATTACGGAACGACGATATGCCGTCCGCAAAGTCTTCCTCGTTGTCAGCAAATATCCCTGCAGGATATGTGACCTCGATGTTCTCGAAACGCTCATGATCAAGTGCGAACGCTCCGTTTCGACCTGGTATCGTCACCATTTCGACATCGCGCTCAGGCGCATTGTACACAGCCTCACCTGTTATGTATATCCCGTAGTTGCGGGACGAGTAACCGTCAAATGTCAGCGCTTTGAATAACGCCCCTGTCTTTGCTACTGCCACGCTAAACGCCTCCGTTTCTGCATCTCGATTATCTTCTGCTCGACCGCAAGAGCAAGCTCGTTCACGCTCATATTGTCAGAGCCGTATACGTTCACAACCATTCCACCCTGAAGCTCCGACATCTTGTCCCAGAGCTTGTCCAGAGGAACGACCGCTTCAGGTCCCGCTTCACCGATACCTGCGAGAGTCGGACTGTTAAAGATACCGCCCTTTGCGTACCACTTGATAGAAAGCGACGGGATCTTGCCCTTTACGAGGTCGCCGATGTTCCAGCCCTTAGGACTTATGCTGAAGTGTGGCAGCGGAATATGCGGACTCTTTACGCTGAAGCCGAAGAAGCCCTTGATCTTGTCCACGATACCCTTTATTGCGTTCTTCGCCGTCTCGAACGGATTTACAAGAGCGCTCTTCACTTTCGCGAATATGCCTTTCAGCCTATTGACCGCTGCGTTCGCCGTATTGAATATAGCCAAGAACGTGGCGGAGAATATCGTCGCAAGCGACTTCACCACCGCTCCGACTATCCGGATGGCAGCGCTTATTACTGACAGCGCTACTTTCAGACGTCCGGCAAGCAGTTTAGCCACGAACTGGATGATAGGAGTCAGAGCCTGGAATACCGGCGCGAGCTGATTAGCCACTTCCATTACGGTGTCTTTTATCGTTGCGAACAGCGTCTTGAATACGCCAAGCAACTGTTGGATGACCGGCAGGAATATCTGCCCGAGCGACGTCACGAGCTCCGTTATCGTTTCACGGAACGTCGTGCTCTGTGCCAGCGCTGTGGCCACCACAGCAACTATACCGGCTATCGCAGCGCCTATTGCTATCATAGGAGCCGTTATGCCCGCAAGCACACCGGCTACCGCTCCCGCTGCAGTCGCTAACGCTCCGAACAGTAAGAGTGCCGGCGCTATGGCTGCTACGAGTAAACTAACTCCGCCGACTATCGCAAGGATGACCGGATCTATGCCGGAGATCCAATTAGCGAACTTGCCGACGAGCTCAACTACTTTCTCAAGTACCGGCTCGAGCACTCCCGCAAGTGAAGCGCCGAGCGACTGGAACGCTAATACTCCGACAGACTTTATCGTGTCTATCTGATTATTGAACTCGTTGGCCTTGTCGAGTGTGTCCTGATCAACGAAGTCGAGGCCGTATTTCTGCATGGTCTCGGCTACCCTCTTGTAGGTTTCTCCGCCGTCAACGATGAGCGGATTCAGCTCGCTCGCAGACTTGCCGAACAGGTCCATAGCGAGTGCGTCACGCTCGGTCTCGTTGCCCATTTTGCCGAGCGCTGTGATAGCGTCCTGAAAGACCGCATCATTGTCACGAAGTGAGCCGTCCTCATTCGTGATAGATACGCCGAGTTTCTCGAACGATTCTGCAGCACTCGCCGAGCCCTTTGCGGCATTACCCATCGTCTTCGTCAGCTTGACGTGCGCTTTCGTGATGGTGTTCACGTCAACGTCAACGAGCTTCGCCGCCGCCGCATATAACTGCAGCTGTTTAGTGCTTATACGATACTGCTTCTGCATCGTGTTAAGATCGTCAGCCCACTTGCCGGACTTGTACGCAAGAGCGCCTATGGCACCAGCAAGGACGCCCGCCGCTCTCGAGATCCCACGCATAGCATTTCCCGCTGCCGTCGCTTTAGATCCGAGCTCCTTCAGCTGTTCGGACGCTACCCTGAGTTTCACGTTTCCGACCGCCTGCAACTGCCCTTTGAATGTCTTCAGCTTCGACTCGGTCTCTATGATCTCACGCTGGAGGTTACGGTACTCTTCCGAGTTCTTGTCGACTCCCTTTGCGTCCATCTGAGCCTGAGCCTGCTTCAGCATCTTCAGCCTGTTGCTCGTGTCTGTGATCTTTGCTTTCAGGAGATCCTGTTTCTGTCTCCACAGCTCTATGCTTGTGGGATTGAACTTCAGGTCTTTGTTGACCTGCCTCAGTTCCTTGTCTATGCCTTTCGTGTTCTTGTCTACGTCACGAAGAGCCCTGTCAAGCTGAGTGGTATCACCCTGAAACTCTATTGTTATACCTTTGATGTTTCCGGCCATGTTTTCACCTATCCGAAAAATGAATCAATATCGCCTTGTGTCGCTCTCCGCCTCTTGCCGTGCTTTTCTTCGTACTTCTGCCTGCGCTCGGCCTGCTTCTGCCTGTCGTTATACGCTATGCAGTAATCTACGAGCTGTCCTATCTGCATGTGGCGGATGTCGGCCATCGTCAGCCCTCGCTCTATTCCTGCGAGGATGATGGTGTCGAGGTCGACGGTGTCAGTTGAACGGTTTTGAGCAGGTCGTTCAGCCTCTTCAGATTTTTTGTGCTTACAAGTCCTTTGAAGATGAGCTTCACGACCTCAGGAGCAAGTACGTCAACTGGGAACTCGTCGAACTGACGAACCCAGGTCTTCGGATCTGGAATGGTATCGTCAGCGTTCTTTGCGAGCGCCCATGTGATGTTGATGAAATCCACGAACTCAAGACTCGATACGTGCGCTATGGCATTTATCAGAGCGTCCCCGTCCGCCAGCTTCGCAAGGTCTGTCAGTGTTATCTCGTCCTTCTTGCCTGTCTCCTGCACGAGCCCTGATACGATATCAAGTACTCCTGCGAACATAGGCGTCAGCGTCGGGATAATGTCCGTCCCGAACTGGTCTCTGTAGATAAGCGCCCAGCCTACGTTATTGTCGAGCTGTACGTCCTTATCCCCTATCGTCACATTCTTGATCATATTGTTTCACCTCATTCTACGGAAAAACGAGGCGGGCCATTTCTGACTCGCCTCTTACAAATAAGCCTATTAAGACTCGCTCTCCAGCACAGGTGCCTGTGGATTGTCGAACAGTGTGTCATAGCCGGCGTCGTCTGGAACGAAGCTTGCCATAGATACTCCTGAATCGTTGTCACCTATGCAGGTAACAGCCAGCGTCTCTGTCACTGGCTCTTTGTTCTCCTCGATGGTGCTGAACTCTCTCGTGATAGCACCAAGCGAGCAGTTGTACATGATGATCCTGCGGCTCTCCGCGTCACCCTCAACCTGGAACGCGATGTAGACCTGAGGCTTTGTAGCGTTCTTGACGTTCGCAAGTCCGCCGTTCGTCAGAGTCTTATATCCGAGGAACTGTGTCTTGAAAGAGTCGTCAAACTTTGCTACCTCAAGGTCTCCCTCGAATGAGCCGCCTGAGTATGTGCTGTAATATGCGATATTATCAGCATAGAAGTCAGACTTCTCGCTCTGCTCCTCAGGAGAGAACGACACGGCACCTTTCTGATGATACGGTGTTCCGAGAGTGATGTTGCCCTCGCCGTCATCTACATAGGTCCCGACATGAAGCTGACTGATACCAAACTCAACTTTGTTCGCCATATGAACCCCCTATATCTGATAGTAAATAACGAAGACGCCTTCATCCTCGATGTAGACGTCCTCGCTTTTCTGATAAAGAAAGCCGTTCTCGAGGAGTACTCCCTCGATCCTTGCTTCCTCTGCTTCATCTTTCTCTGTGAAGTAGTACTCAAGCTGATAAGTGTTTCTTGTATGATAGAACGTGTTGTCAGCCTTGAATGTCTCCTGCCCTTCCCCGATATATACGAGATACGGCGGAGACTTAGGCGCGCTCTTATCTGTGAAATGAGAATATGCCACAGGGATTCCTACCCCTGTCTCCTCATCTGTCAGTATCTGATAAAGTGTCATTCCAATTCCCTCTCGATTTCTTTTGGAAGCTCCTGGTTCGCCCACTCTTCGACGGGCTTGATGTGTTTGATCCCGTTGAATCTACCCCACTCGCCTTTCGCGTTGACTATCCTGTGGCCGTTCTCCAGTAGGTGTGTCAACTGCCAGTCGGTCTTATTGTGAACGATGACATCCGTGACGTGGGCTCGTGTCTTCATCTGCTTCAGCCCCCACCCACGAGCATAACTGCCCGTCTTTTTCGGTGAGTTCTCACGAAGCCTCTTCACACACTCTCTCGCCACCCTGTCGTTCGCTACTTCAGCAACGTGGTCAACTCGTTCTCTGTATTCGTCGAAGATTTTATCCATTTGAACCGTCAGAGATTCAGCCATTGTTCGTCCGCTCCTCGCAGATAAGCGATATCTTGTCACGCTGTGCGTTCCAGTCCACCCTTATCACAGTGTAGAAACGCTCGTGATACTCGACGACTTTCTGATCGTTGTAGTCCTCTCGATTCGTAAGCTCGAATGTGATAGACGGTTTCAGCCCTACCTGCGCCGCGTTATAGTACTCTGACTGATAAACTCCGCGAGGCATGACGAACACATCCGTCTTCTCCGTCTCGATGGACTCGTTCCCGTACTCGTCAAAGGTCGACGTGCCGTATGATATCAGTGTCGCTACATCGTCATACATACTAATCACCCCACGTCGTATATCCCGTTGCGTTCGACAGCTGTGCTTTCTGCTCGTCGTATGACTTCTTCAGCTTGTCGTAATCATCAGGAATACCGAATGACATCTTGCAGTACGTGATGACCGCTCTCATGACGAGCTCGTCCTGTTCCTCCGTGACCGTCACCCCTGCGATACCTAAGTCGAGGAGCGCCGCCTGAATGAGGTCCGTCAGCTCATCATCGTAAGCGTCTGTCGATATTCTCAATGCAAGTTTTACTTTATCAAGCATTTTTTCTTACCTCACAAAAGGGACGGCCTCCCGACCGCCCCGTACTTCCTTTGGCATTTACTGCCTGTTTGTGGTGATGTTATTCTTCAGCAGGATAATCGTCCGCTGTTTCAGCTACGTAAACGACTGTTATCACGTTTCCGTTAATCACCTCTGAAAAAGCTACATAATACCCTGTTCCGTTGCTGTATAACTGCGTCAACCAACCGACTTCGGGACTAACATCTGACGCCTTTATTGCGAACCCTGCATCGTGTATTTCCTGCCACGTCTTATCTAATGCGTCATCAGCGTCCACAGTTACTACGAGCACACCGCCACCGCCTGCATTAGCGATACCGTCCTCCATATTATTCAGCTTATTTGCTGTTATAACATCACCTTTTGCCCACGTGTTTTTGTCGTAACTCATCTAATCACCCCGCTTCCGCTTCGTCTACGAGAGCTTCATCAACGAGATTACTGTTAGGCACTGGGTGTAGAGTCTTCGGAAATGTTTACGAGCATTCCAGGTCCGACAACCTCGATAGCCGCATAAAGACGTCCAACGATCTTCACGAGGTCCTTCTCAGCAAGTGAGAGGTCATCAAACTTGAACTTGACGCCGTCTCCCTCAGGAAGGTTGGCCTGTACGCCTGCGAGGTCGCCGACGATGGCTCCGTCCATTCCGGATTTCTGAATGACCTCAAGACCTGCAAACGGATCATAAGCATATCCGGCTGTAAGAGCGGCCTTCTTCAGGTCTGCGATTGTCTGTCCGGAAGCCACGATCACAAGGTCTCTCGCACTGTCACCGAGCTGTGCGATAGCATCAAGAATAGTTGCAGCACTTACAGGACCTGCTACTACAGGAACTCCTACAGCACTCGTTGTCGCTGTTGTTGGCGCAGCCTGGATCTTGCCGATCACGATGTCCGCAGCCTTCTCGACGATCTTGTTTGCGATCTCGTCATAAACGTACTGAAGGAACGCTTCTGATCCGAGCGCAAGTACTTCGTCTGATACTGTGATCCATTTCTTGATCATGGCCGGAACCATGTTCACGATACCGAGCATCAGTGTCTCTTCGTCGATGTCATCGCCACCCTCTTCGTGAATGGCAGCACCTGTCGATGAAGCCTCGAATCCAACCTTCAGATTTCCGGCTACGAATGTCTTTGTAACTCTTGCGAAGATCTTGTCGTTCTCCCAAGCTTCTCTGATCCTGTTCTCAACAAACTCAGGAACAGGTACTACAGGATAAGTCGTCTCGTCGTCAGCGTTCTGTGTAAGAAGTGATCTGCACTCAACGTCCTTGCCTGTCTTTACATACTTTGCGTATGCGTCGATATACTCTTTTGAGCTTCTGACTTCTTTGATAGTCATTTTTCTTTCTTCCTTTCCCTCTTCGATTACTTCGCCGGCGCCGGAAATTACTTCCGCTGCGGCGGCTTTCCTCTCTTCGATTTCGAGATCCAGAGCTTTCTTCCTCTCTTCGATCGCATCAAGCTCGGCGTTCAGCGTCTCAAGCTGTTCCTTGTCAGCTGACTCTGTCTCAATAGCAATCTCTGAAGCTCTTGTCTCGAGTGCATCGAAATCGAGCTCTTTGATTTCCTCAATCGTCATTTCTGTTTACCTCCATTAAGGCTCTCGCCCTAACTAATGCACGGCGTCTCTCGGTCTCAAGTCTCTCGGCTTCGAGTCTCTCCGCTCGAATCCTCTCGATCTCTCCGTCTATGAGGTCTAACGAACGAGCGCTGATCGACGTTCCTTCGTTGGCCGGTAATGATACCGCCGATACGTCATACAGTTTCTTGATACCGGTAATCGTCCTAAGGAACTCTTCTCTTCCATCTTCGGAATCTCTGCTCTCTACTTCGTCAGTAGAAATAGTGAATCCAAAGGACATCTTGTCGGTATACCCTCCACGGATCTCTTCGTAGAGCCCGCGTCCGAGCTCTGTCCCTCCGAGATCTGCCTCTATCAACAACCCCTTCTCGTCAGGCTCGACGGTCAAGGTGTTGTTTCTCATCCTCGCGAACACACGGCCCTCGTGGTCATACTGCATGATCACGTCGCTCATGTCCGCGTCTGCGAACGCATTCGCGTCTACCTGCTCGTAAACTATCTCGTCTTCGTTCTCGTATAACAGGTAAGGCTGGTTGAATGTCGTCGCATAGCCTCTTACGAGCATCTTCTCCTCTTCAGCTACTGCATCAAGACGGAGCGATCTGTACTCGATGTTAGGATTCTTCTTCGCCATCTTCGCTTTCCTCCTCTTCAGCCCCGAGCTCGTCGGTGGCTTTGTACTCGCCCCTTATCGGAGCAACCTGCCCCGCTCCGTCCGGAAGCGGTGCGTAATTGAACAGCTCACGGATCTCGTCTATCAGGATCGCTCCTCTGTCGCCGAGTTCCTTCGCCATCTGTACCTTCTGCGCAGTACTCATGTACTGGAGCCTGTTCGCGTTCGCTATGATGAACGAGCCCTGCGCACGCTCTCTCTCGGAGAACAGCATCTTCGTCAGGGCTTCGCTGAACTGGATCGCAAACGGCTCTATCGCTCCATCGAAGAACGCTTCGAGATCCTCGGCCTTCGCGCTGTTCTGAAGCACGTTCTCACTCACGCCGAAGTAGTTGTACACGTTCTCCTGTATCTGCTTCATCTGATCCGCGTCTATCGCATACGGCCTGACATCTATCTGCTTGATGTCCTTGTATGTGTTAGGGAATAACAGGAACCCGCCTGACTTCGCCTCGGTCGCAAGGTTCGTCTCCGTGAATCTCTCACGCTCTTTCGCAAGGTCTTCAGCACTCGAGAAGTTGTTCAGCGTCGCCATGAATCTGAACGTGGCAGCGTTCTTCACGCCCTCCTGTATGCCCTGATTCTGTATGTGTATCAGCTGCATAGTCTCTCGGAGCGGTGCGTTCGAGTCGCCGAAGAAGTCGTTCTTGTACTGGTGCTTCGTCAGCACAGCGCATTTCTTGAACTCGACCGCTGCGGTCTGCCCATTGCTGAACTGATAGCGGAGCCATATCTCGCCGTCATATTCGACCAGCGAACACATGGACGGCAGTATAGGGAATACTCCCGTTATCACCATTCGCTCGTCGAATACAGGAACGATGAACGCCGTGTTGTTGATGTCCAGTATCGTGCTTACCCTGTAAAGAAACTGACTCCAGGTCTGCCACTGGTTAGGACCAAGAGCCAGCTTGGACTGTAGCGACTGGTTCGCCGTTCCTTCCGTCTCTACCTTCAGCTTCGATATGTGCCTCGCTCTCGCGTCGATCGCGGACCTTACTATCTCGCTCTCGTATATCGCTCCGCCCCAGTTCGTGAACACAGGCGCGTATGCCGTGAGAGTCTGAAAGAAGGACTTCGCTTCCCTGAGCGCGTCCTCTGATTTCTTCGCCTCGCTCGGACGAAAAATCTTGTCGAATAAAGACATAGCCTTATTTCTCCTTGTTGTTCTCAAGCTGCCATCCTATCTCCGAGTACCATTTCTGACGAACGGTCATCGCATCAAGTAAGGCAGCCATTCCGTCGATGTGAGCTGTCGGCTTTATCTTTACGAGCTTGCTCCGCCCTTTCTCCGTGCTCACTTTCAACGCCGAGTTGTATAAGTGGATCTTCAGGAGATCATTGTCTCCTATGTGTATCTTCCCGTCCTTCAGGTAACCTTCCAGCTCCTGTATCACAGGGTGCAGGTTGAATCCCTGAAAGACGTCGTCCATGTGGAAGCCGTATTGCTCCATTTGCTGGACTAAATAAGCCGCTGAGTATCGGTCATAGCCGACCTGAAGCGGGTATATCTCGTATTGCTCGACCAAACCCTTGTACCATTCGTACACGTCGTTGTAGTCGATTATGTTTGCGCCTGATGGCTTTAACAGCCCGCGCTGGATGTAGATGTTGTACGGCACGCCGTCTATCGCCTGCGCGTCTTCTATGCGTTCCGACGGCAAGTAGAACTGAGCGAACACGTACAGCTCGCCCTCTCGCTGTATCACTATCGTCGCAGCCGTCAGGTCTGTCGTCCTCGACAGGTCCACGCCGCCGACACAGTAACAACCTCGGAAGTCCTCAAGATGAAGAGGCTCGCCGTATGACTGTTCGATCACGTTAGATCCAAGCCACGCCAGCGAGCTGTTCTGCTTCAGGTTGCAGTACTTCGTGATGAACTCCGCCTTCTTTGAAAGTGAGCCCTCAGCTACCGCTATCTCCTCAAGCATGTAGTCGACAGATATCGACGAGCCCAGGTTCGGGTTTGCCTTCCGGAGCTCGTTTATGTCGTTCCACTTCCCGATGTCGTCTATCATGTACAGGAACGGCAAAAGCTTCGTCTCTTTCGAGTCTCCTAATAAAAAACGAGTCGACCTCTTCAGCAACTCGTCATAGATGGAATCGTTTATATATCCGGATGTCGTCACGCTCAGGAGTATCGCCTCAGGCCGCGCGCCCATGCCGGACTTCATTACCTCGTACTGTTTCAGACCGGCGTCGCCTTCCCAGCTCGCTATCTCATCACAGATACACAGGCTCGGGTTGAATCCGTCGCTCTTCTTCGCCGAGAACGCTATCTTCTTTACCGTCGAATTAGTCGCCGGTATCGCAAGGTCTGTCTGTCTATGCCGAGGAAGATCTGAATCGTCTTTCAGCTTCAGACCTCTGACATCACGCTCCGAGTACTTCTCTTTCAGCTTCTTGTACTCCGGATCTATCGTGACCATCTGCCATATGTCGTTATAGACAAGGTCGGCCTGTTCCAGCTTAGGTGCTATGCAGAACACGCGGGAACCATACTCGCCCTTCCGGAACTCGTAGTCTCCCGCACCGGACGCGATCTTCGACTTGCCGTTCTTCCGACCGACTACCAGTAGGATCTCACGGAACTGTCTCCGCCCTTTCTCGTCTACTATGCCGTACATGCAGGAGTAGAACGCTTTTTCCCATAGCTCAAGCTTCAGGAGTCCAGGCGCCAGCGGGCCTTCCGTGTGATAACAATGGTGCTCTATCCATTCCAGAGCATCGTTCGCTTTCTTCTGGTCGAAAAAGAAGCGCTTTTCTTCCAGCCCGTGGATGATATACTCGTATACGAGCATTATCCATTTGCCCACAGTCGCTTTTCCGCTCTTTATCTCCTGATAGTACGTGTAAATGTAATTATCTTTGTCCATTCTTGCTTCATTCTGTGCTCATGTCCGGCTATCTTTATGCTCCTTCGGTAGAGGAATGTGTAAATCACCAG
>Ga0265298_10007192_pt1 | contig 13576 bp, 12 predicted proteins | sample AusTroGonzalo_MG_3_FD_193486 | JGI IMG/M metagenome (GOLD analysis project Ga0265298, IMG submission 193486) | Bovine rumen microbial communities from tropical cattle in Woodstock, Queensland, Australia - Gonzalo_01 | ecosystem: Host-associated > Mammals > Digestive system > Stomach > Rumen ...
TGTTCTTTCAGTAACAGTTCTAACTTGTTTAGGTTTATTGATCTTATCAACTATCTTTTTTGTTTGTTTGGGAGTTTCTTTAATTGTAAATTCTTCTCCCCAAAGAGAATTTGCCATCTAATCACCCTATATATTCTTTGTTACTATTTGAAGAAGTATCATCCCGAATATACTTATTATATGCCTCTATGAATGCTTCTTTAGACATTATCAGTTCTGTTATATTTTCACCATATTGAGGCTGAGGAACATAAATGCCATAATCATCAACAATGAACTTAAGCATTAATAATACCTCACAGGTCTCTGTGGAGCTGTTACATTGTTATCCGTAAACTGATGAGTGTTCGGATTAACCATCGTATCTCTTACAGGTGTTGGAATCTGAGGCTGAGGAACATTACTATATGTAGGAGTAGAACTATACTGAGAAATATTAGTAGCCTCAGGATATGGTGTAGTAGGTGTTACATTCGGAACTGGGGCTGCTTCATTATTAGAGGATCTCTGAGGAAATTCACCAGTAGCAATAAATTCAGAAATCTCTTCAAAACTTCTGTCCATTACTGCGTTACCAACTACAGAATAACCTTCAAATAAAGAAGCATCTTTTGGATAAAATTCAGGTCTATATACCTGAGGATTTCCATACAAGATAGAATAAGTAGTATTCATACTGCCTGCTTCACCATTTCTACGAATCTTAAAAATACAGTCACTAAGAGGACCATATTCATCAATAAGGTTCTTAATGGTTACTGCATAAGAAGCAGACCTTTCCCAAATCTTAGCTTGAGGAATAATATTTCCATTATCATCTTTAACATATTGAATAAGATGAATATAAAATCTTTGCTGAACCTTTGCACCGCTCTTACAAAGAGGACAATTATCCATTGGATCTCTTGGATCACGAATACAATTAACCCTTCTATACTTATTTCCTATCTGAATTGGATGCGTTGTAACAAGATCAAATGAAGATGTATCATCATGCATTATTCTAACAATCGCTTCATCTCCATCATTCTTAAGATTAAAAAATCCTACTCTAAAATCGCTTCCATCATTACCAGAATTTATCTGGTCAAAGTTAATTTTAGCCATAATTTATCTCCTTTAAAGTTATATATTTAAATTATAATATAGTTTCTTAAATAAATCAACTAATTTCTAGATTATCAAATTCTTCTTTTGTTAAATCATTTACATCTTTATTTCTGGGAATATTTTTTACTGAAACCAGAATATCGTCAGGCATGTTATTTATAAATCTCTTTATACCTGTATCCCCGGCTACATCTCCATCAAAACATAATATAAAATGTCTTATGCCACTCTTTTTTAAAATTTCATATTGTTCTTTTGAACCTGTTCCTATCAATGCAACAGCAGGATACCCCCATTTCCAACAAGTTAATGCATTTATCTGTGACTCAACAATATACACTGTTGTTATATGTTCTTTTATTATAAAATTTAACAGATAGATCGGTTTCTTAATATTCTTAGGAATAATAAATTGTTTACCTTCTGTAGATCTTTTAAAAACCCCTAACAATCTATCATGTTCATCCCAAAATGGAAATGTAATATATTTACCGTCAGGAGTACTCCCGATTCTAAATTTTCGTATTATTTCCTCATTTAATCCTCTTTTAAACATATAAGGATGATAATAAGCATATTCATCAAGAACGGAATCATCTAACACTTCAATTTTTTCATTATTGAGAGTTATTTCAGGCAAAACTGTTTCTGTAACAAGATATGTATCAGCAAACCTTTCTGTTAACCACTCACCTGCAACAATTACATCATTATTAAAACAATAAGCTATAAGATCAATAAGTGTTCCTGATGCACCGCAAGTAAAACAGTGCCACACTCCATTCATATCAGAAGTGTTATCATCTATAATAAAACAAGAAGGCTTATTTTCTTGACCTCCTTTATGAGAAGGACAAGTAATACATAGTTGATTACCTTTATATATTATATCTTTAAAATATCTGTTATTTGTTTCTTTTCTTAACTGCTGTAAAATGGTTTCAACAGAAGTAGTTATTATCTTATTACCTATTTTTATATAACTCATTAAAATGGACTTTCCTCATATTCTTCATAAAGTTCCTGAGCACCTTCACCTGCTAAAGCATTATTACTTTCCGGAATGTATTCAAAAATTCCTCTATTTAAATCAATAGCAAACTTTAAATTCTTTCCTGTTTCAGAATCTCTTGATTTAACAAGGTTCAATGTTAAAATATTATCTTTTTGTTCAAGAAAAATAAGGATTGTGCTGTCTTGAGATATTCTGTCTGTTTGAGCAATATTTGCGGTTGTCGCACCATTTTCAGTTTTTTCTCTATTTTGCTGAGAGACAGCAATTATTGGTATCTTTTTTAAAACTTGAAGATTTTTTAAATCTCTTGAAATATTCGCGGCTCTTGTTACAGGATCTCTCGCTTTTCTATCATCATCAAGTAATGAATGTTGATCTACAAATAGTATATCTAAATTTTCTTTTTCAATAAAAGCTCTTAATGCTGTTACTCCTGCCGCTCCATCAATCATCGTAGGGGTTAAAACTTTTAATGATCCTGAAAATCTATCTTTTAAAGAATCAATATATAATTTATATTCATTCTGAATATCAACTATACCTTTACTTATACTATAATTTGAAATATGAGAAACTAAAGTGTCAAATCTATAACCTACTTTTCTTTCACTCATTTCTCCTGAATACAAACCAACATTTAAACCCTGTTCTAATGCAGCTACTGCACATTTAAGCAATATCCAAGTTTTTCCGACACCAGGACGAGCGGCGATAGTAGCTAATTCCTCATCTCGTTCCCATCCTCCAATAAGTTTATCTAATTCAGGAAATCCTGTTTTTATGTAATATTTATTAAATTGATTACATCTTTCTACATAATCATCATAACGAGATGTATCTCTAACTATGTCTACTGCATCAAGATGTTTTGCTTGTATAGCAACCGTTGAACATTCTGAATATAAATTTAAAGCTTCATCAGTTTTTCCTTCATTTAATAACTTCCTAATCTGATTAAATATACCCGCTAACTTACGTTTATTTCTATCTTCATAAAGTGCATCAATAAGATAATTATAAGATTCATCTACTTGAATAATATCAAAATCAGGAAACTTTGAAAGAAACGTAGCTTTATCAGGTACGTTATTATACTTATCAAAATGTTCTTTTATGAAATTAAATTCATCAGTATAATCACTAAAAAATTCAGAAGTCAGATTATTAGTTATGATAAAAGAAGCATCTTTTGAATCAAGAATCTTATTAAGAATCTGTAACTGAATCATACTATTTTCAACCCTCTTTTATCTTCACCTTGAAATTTTAAACATGTAGAATAGTTAATTATTCTACTATATAACCTGTCCCCTGCTAAATCACGAAGTTCTTCAGGAGAAACATTTGAAGTAAATATGTTAGCTTTATTATAACACATTCTGTAATCTATGATTGATAACAAATTTTCATGTTCAAATGAAGTAGCAGATTTTGTTCCTATGTCATCCCATATAACAACATCTGCTTCAAATATGTTTTCCTTTACAAAATTTGCATAATCATTATAGTTACTGATGTTATCTTTTATTGCAAGTAGATATCTTGGAACACTGAGAAACAATCCCTTACAAATTAAATCAGTTTTATACCATATTGAATTAAAATATGACTGCATCAAACGAATGGCCCAAGCAGTTTTACCATTACCTGTTATATTAGAATATAAATAAAGATTATTACCTTCTTGAATAAACTTTTCAATATTATTTTGAAACTCCTTAAGTTGAATAAATACATCTTCATCTACTCTTGAAGCATCAAGCCTCAGATTAAGATGTTTACGTTGTTCACACGATAACATAGACAAATTATATAAAGCATCTAACTTGAAAAGCTTCATACAAAATATCCCATCATCACATTCTTCTTTATTAGTTTTATATTTCTTACACTGTTCTTTTAACCAACACTCTGTGCTCAGTATCAATTAAAAAACCTCCTGAGCTAAATCAATTTTCTTCTTCACTTCAAAATCTTTATTTAAAGTTACTGGTATTCTTGCTACTTGTTTTTTCTTATTTTCTTCGTAGCTATTTATAGCCCACTGAATATCTCTATATCCTCCTATTGAAGCTATATTTAAGATTTCAATAGCAGTATCAAGATTTCTATTACAATAATCATCAATCAGTTTCTGACCTAATTCAACTGATTTTTTTGACATCCAACCTTGTTTTGCAAAAACTGCATCGATCCATGCAGAATATGAATCTCTTAACTCACCATTATCTGTCTTGATATATGTTTTTAATTCATCTTTAATTATATCAGATTTTGTTCTTTTCTTTACAATCTTTGGAACAATTTCTGATAAGATATTTTCATTATTATCATTATATAAAGATATAAGAATTGGGTACTCTATATGAATTCTGTCTTCCATCTTAACTTTAAATAATCCTATCTTTATAAAGATATTATCAATATTTTTTTGAGATTCAACATTTAAAGTGGTTATTTTCTTTATCTCATTTCTATTGATTTTGATATAATCAAGATTATCTTCTACAATATTACTAACACCGTCCAGATGTATAATAGTATTCAAATATACTGCTGCTTCTAATCCAAACATGTTAGCAATAAAAACATTATAACTATTTTCTTTATAGATCTGATTAAGCATCTTTAATCCCTCAACAATGAATGTAATACATCATCATGTCTTAACATATTTATTACTCTGTTCATATTAGAATGAATTCTATAATGAGGCATATTCTGAATATAACTAAATGCAGAAACAACTTTATCTTTATCTAAATTATATTCATGTGAAAATCTATATAAATACTTATCATCTACTTCTTCTACATATTTACAAAATTTACTAATATTTATATTATAATCTAACTTACCTGTTCTGTCAACTATTATATTTGCATTAAATAAAGCATCAAGAAAAAAGCATACAAAATAATCTTTTTTATTGAAAAATTTGACAACATTTTCTTGAATATAAGAACTTAGTGTTTCATAAGTATCATGATAAGGAAAGAAGAATCCTTCTGAAGAATTTTCTTCAAGAGAATCTAAGCTAAGTAAGGTATAATTTAAACTTCTCTTATCATGTTGAGTATATTGATAAAATGTTGCTCTACATGAAGCGATACAAACGGTCATCGCTTTTTCTGGGCCTTTTGGGTCATCATACAAACTGTTGTTTGGATCTTTCCAAACTCTTTTCTCAAGAGCATAAGTCAGACCTTCAATTAACCAATCATAACAATCTGTTTCATTTGCAATCTTAACCTCTTGTCTATAATAATAGCTACCTATAAGATTCCAATATTTACACATCAATGCACCAAAGTATGAACTTGCCAAAGATGTGTTTTCATTTTCTATATATAAATTAGCTAATTCACTCTTTGACAATGTTCTCCACTCTGGCACTAGATTGGCACATTCAATATATATTTGTTTATATTCATCTAACATTATATCATTCCTGAATTTATTTTTCTATTTATATGATAGAATATAAATCATCTTAAATCAACTATTATCTGCTTCAATCTTTCAAGAAGTTGAAGAGGTACTTCATTATCAATAACATAATTTGCTATAAGTGATTTATCTTCAACTATCTCTTTAACTCTCATATCAATAGTATCATTAGCCCATAAATAATAAATAAATACAGGTTTATTACTACCAATACGATGTATTCTATCTTCAGCTTGCTGATTATTTGCTTGAGTCCATGCACAATCAATAAAAATAGCATTATTGGCAGAGGTTAATGTAATGCCTGTTCCCATCTTTGACCATGTAGCAAGCATAATCTTATAATTATCATCATTTTGAAATTTTTCAATATTATCTGAAATTACATTATCTTTTATATCACCAGTACATAATAATACTTTATACTCAGATAACTCATTTTTTAAAACATTTAAAGTTTCCTTAAAGGTAGAATAAACCACAACTTTTTCATTGTTGCTTATAATTTGATCTATTAAATCTTTACATCTTTCTATCTTAGATGAAGAAATATTTTCTGTAGTAAGCATAGAAGGACAAGCGGTAGCTTGTCTTAACCTTGCTACCATAGCTAATAATGAAGTTGTAGTAATACTAACTTTATCTACTTGACCAACGATACCTTCTACTATATTTTTATAGAATGCTTGCTGTTTATCATTCATATCCACTATTTCGTGAATAATATTCTTTTCAGGTAAATCAAGTAAATCTTTTGTTCTTCTTAATGAACATTTGTTTAACTGTTCTTTTAAAATATCTGTATGCTTATACCCTAAAATTTCATTATTAAATGGTCCTCCATAATTAACATAATAATATCTAAAAGTAGTATAATTAGCCTTTTCTTTACCTATCCACTTTAATGGCACATAAGCATCTAAAGGGCTATTAGTAAGTAAAGTACCTGTAGCAGCAATTTTATATTTTGCTTTATTAAGTTTAAGAAAATTCTTTGTTTGAATTGCAGATGGAGTTTTACAACAATGAGCCTCATCAAGTACTATCATATCAAAGTTATTTTTACCACTATTAATGGCTTTAATTATATCATTGTTACGAAGAGTTTCGATATTAGTAATAATAAAAAATTCAGATAATTTTGAATTAAGATCCTCTAATCTTTCTTTAATCCCTGCATAATTTATAATGCCTTTTTTATTTACTCTTTCTCCTAGTATTCTACATGATAAATTAGTATGCTTTTCTACTTCTTTTTTCCAATTAGTTTTAAGAGTATTAATACCACAAACTATTAAACAATGCTCAATCTTCTCTTGTTTTTTAAGTTCTTGAGCAATATAAAGGATCTGTAATGATTTACCTAAACCAGGAGCATCAGTTAATAACCATTGTTCATGACCTTTTTGAAGTCCATATCTAATTCCATCTAGTTGATAAGGAAATGGGGAAGTTTTAAATTTTGGAAGTTTAATATCTTCAAAATTATCAAACTTATCCTTTAATAATTCTAATTCAATATCATCATAATTATTAAATTGATTAAGTAACTTTGATAACTCACTTGTAGGAACTTCCCATGTCGTAGTTTTTTTATCATATATAGAACCATCAACTTGTTTAACTATACTAACAAGTTCTGGATTATAATTAAAATTTACAAATAAAGAAGTTTCACCAGGACACTTTTTTGTTACTTTTTCTTTAATAGTAATCATTATTCCTCATCTAAAAATAAAGTATTTTTCTTAAGTGAAGTTACATAATTCTTATTGAAATTATGCACTGTATCTTCTTCTACATTAAATTTTACATATGCAGAAACTTTAAATGGAGTACCACAATAATCACATATATAGTTCTCTTTAGTATTCATGAGGTTACCTCCATCATACAATATCTTATGAGAAAATCCTTCCCTTTCAATATTCTCTGGTTTACCAAGAAAAACATTAGGAATGTATATCTCACCTGCAGTATATTCTGCACCACAATTTGGACAAGTAATTATATCAATTCTACTCAATTATAACAACTCCTTATAACGATGTTAATTTTATTATAAAAGGATTATACATAAAAATCAACTAAATACACAAAAAAATATAGAGTAGACAACTAAATGCCTACTCTATAAATCTACAATACACTATTAACATATTTAATTATATATAATAATATATATTATATTGTACTTTTATCATGTACCATTCTGTAATGGTAAAATTTCTCCACCATCAACACCAAGAGCAAATGTATATAGAAACTTTAATCTACTTTCAATAGGTACGACCCAGCCATAAGTTCCACTTGAAGGTAGCTGTTCTTTTTCAAATAATTTTAAAGAATAATCAGCTTGAGGTTCACTTCCTTCTGCAGTTAAATCAGTATCAGAGAAAGTTAATCCTTTATAATATAGAACATCTTGTTCATAACCTGTTTCATTTATATAATCATCTTGACCAGCTAATTCTACATAATTTGGATCTGTAGTTTTATCAAGATATATATTTGCATATATCTTTTGTGGATCAGTACCTGCAAAAGAATCAATAATATTCTGAGCTGTATCTACATAAAAGTAGTAGCCATGTACATTAAATTCAAATGGTTCCTCAGGATTAAATCCTTGATCTACATAATCTCCTGTTTCAGGTTCAGGAGTAATTACAAATCCATCAGTTTCAATTAACTTGTTAACAATATTTGCTAATGATGCTTCTGAAATTAACCGTGCAGAAACTTGTTTATTCATCCTTCGAGATGAAGGAAATACATATATACTATCAGTAGGTAAATAATTTCCCATTAGTCAACCTCTCCTGTTAATAACTGTAATGACCATTCAATTATAGCTTGAGATCCAGGACCTATTAAACTTAATTGCTCTGCAGGCATATCAAGGTACGCCATATCAAAGTAACCACTTTGTACACCATTAACTGTACCATTAGATCCAGAAATTAAATATAATCTAAAATCAGTTGTTTCTGCTTCAGATCTACTTATTTTTCTAATTAAAGAGTTACTACTTAAAATAGCAGTTAACTTTGCAACATATGTTGATTCTTCTTGATTATTTCCATAAATATATCTTCCTTCTTCCCAACTCTTACCGGATAAAGGTAACTTATTAAGAAGCAATGTGTGATCTTTTGAAAAATCATTTTGATCTTTTGCACTCCAACGTAAATCCATGAATTGAGGAACATCTTCTCGAGTAATATCATTTCCTGTAAGAAAATTACAAAATCCCCTCTGTAATGCGGGTAAGCCCTTATTATGATTTCCTACAGTAATTATCTTATCATTTATTTTTACTTTAAAATCTACATGACCAACATATAATAAATTAGTTAAGTTACTCTGTTGTTGCAACGTTTATTCCTCCTCTAAAGGTTCAGCCCAAGGTTCATGAGTAATAGAATCCTGACCTATTACATAAATAGGATAAATACAAGATTCCCAAGTAGAACCGTTATAAATATAATATCCTTTATATGGATCATCAACATCTTCACCATCTACACTTGCTACTTTTGATGCATCTTTATAAACTACATTATATAATTCTGGTGATGTAATTTCTGATGTATTCTTAACATTAGGTAGTAATTTCATATAATTCCAAGTAGATGATTTATATAAATATTCTTTCTCATTGTAAACAATTATTGTTCTATCATTAACAAAAGTATCTGTATCAAATTTGGTTGAATTATTTGAAATGAAAGTAGCTACACTATCCTCAGTACTATAAAAAACACCTAAAAATTGTAAGTTGTTACCTGGAGCAAATGAATTATTAGTACCATCTGTATAAATCAAATCACCAAGTTCTCCAAAGGTGTTAGTAATAAGATTAACAGTATCTACGCCACCTATCAATCTCTCTTGTTCATTAGTACCTGATTCAATAAATCCAGCATCCATAAAATCATCTTGTGTAGCAGATCTTAATACAGCATTAATATTATCAGATATATACAATATTTCTGCATTATCATCAAATAATAAAGTTGTTAACTCGGATTGTGTACTATAGTAATAGAAATAATATGCTGTTCCTGCAGGTAAGATATATCTAAATATTTCTTCCAATATAACAGCATCTTGTAAACTAGCAGATATTCCGATTACTATCGTATGATCTGGAACTGTATAACCATTTTGTAACAATAAAGGAGTTTTTTGAAATGTTACAGTAACAGGACTTAATATATTGTTTATCTTCAAAAATGTGTTTACTGCATATTCTATTGCTTTTCTTGACCCTTTATTCTTTACCATGATAGGAAAACCAGATAGAACATACCTTAAAGTATTTTCATCAAAATTATGAAGAGTAAAAAATCCTAATTTTGTTTGGAGCAGCTGTAAAAAACTGCTCCTTATATTTCTTGTATTGATTAAATCAGTTATCGTTTCAATATCAAATAACATACCGTTAACGATTGTATCATATAATCTGCACAGTAGCTGAAAATCCCTTGACTCTTCACAATATATTGGAGGAGTTCTATTTTGTATTCTCAATAAACTCATTAACTACCTCCTATTAATTTATAATAGCTGTAGAAAATTCACATATTGTAAATGGATTATATATATGATTAACTAAGTTAAAAGATGCTGCTGCAGCAGGATCAAGAATTTGATCATTTTCATTTACAATATTATTATATTTAAATACATGTAAATTATCTAAATAAGTCATCAGATGTTCAATCTTATCAAACTCTGCATCAGACATTACCTTATTTGATTTTCCATATTGAGTAGGTTTAACATACTTATAACAGTTATCAATCAGCACAGAACTCTGTAATGTATGACCTTGTAATGCAACAGTTAACGTATGTACATTATCATCTGTTAATACCATTCTAAGATAATGAATGCCTTTTTCTTTCAACTCGGTATAATCAACACCAGAAGCAGCCTCATCCGCATACATAACCTCTAAAGGAACATCATCAAGAAGAACTTTTAATGATTCTAATATATCAATATTGTTTTTAACTGGAAGTATATAAGTACCTTGTGGAATTCTAAACTGAATCGACCTTGAAGATTCATTAGGATTTAGAAGCACTGCAACTGCGCCTGTACTTGTATAAGTTACTTCTCCTGTTATACTTAATAATTCAGTAAAAGAATATATTTTCAGATATTCAGTTACTATATTTCCGGATTCATTATAAACTTCTTTTGTAGTTCTTACATATTCTGTGCCGTAACAATTTATATCTTGAGACCCCATTATTACTGTGGGATAATGAACAGGATTATTATTAACAATAATAAGTGTATTCCCATTACTCGGAGCAGAAGATAACGTTAACCCTAAAGAAGTTAAATCTACAGCAATATTACCACTATCAGTAGTCCATTTCCAAGTACTGTTACTACTATCATAAGTATAAGTATATGTTCCTGCAAGTGGGTTCTTTACATTCCACACATCATAATCAATAGAGCATGTTCCTGCATAAGTAGAATCAGTACTAACTTCAACATAATAAGTTCTATTGTGACCTATAATATCACTTTTCGGATTATTTTCTGAATCAACAAGATGAATAGATTGATTTGAAAGTAGATATTGTGGGGTATCAGGACCAAAATTCAAAGACAATAAGGATCTGCCATTCCAACCAACAGTACCATTTAACATTACACTGTCTACTGTAACCCAGTTATCAGCATCTGCATCTTGACCAGCAAGCAGATATTTTATATCAAAATTGCTTAATCCTAATCCAGAAGGAGTTGTACTGTCTTCAGGTATATTTAAGGTATAACCATCTTTTGTAAAGGTTAACTTATAAGAATATAAAACAGTTATAGTTATCGTTGCACCATCTGTTAATGTAACAGAAGAATTTAATGTGATTCCTACATCACTTAAATCTTCTATAGGAGCATCTGTATCGCCATTTATAATCCAATTCTGGTTTGATAAAGAATATACTAATTCATACTCTCCAGCACTTATAAATTCTTTATACCATTCTGTTGGATCAACAGATTCAACTAAATTTGTTATAGTACTAGTATAAGTTAAAGTATAGAAATTTGTTTTTGGATCTTGTGATGTTATACTTACAGAACACCCAGAACCAATATTAGTAAATGCATTTTCAGTTATTGTTAACTGATCATTATCTCCTAAAGTAAACCAATTACCTTCAATTACTGAAATGCCGTTAAGCAATACACTCGATACATCAATAGCATTTACTGACCAATCATTATTGATGGTATTCCTTACAAGTAAAGTGCCTTCTCCAAGAATCTCATAATTTTTCTTATAAGCATCTGTATATATCAGATACTCACCAGCTCCGAGCATTCTAGAAGTTTCACCACTATAGAACAAAACATATTTATCTTGTTTAAATGAATCAGCTTGTACATCATTTAACACCCAATATAGATAATATTGAGATAAACGAGTTATAGTAAATTCATTTACAGTTTTTAATTTAATTGTTTTTGAACCAGATAATATATTCTTTGCTGCTGTTATCTTTGAAACATCTTCTGAAGCAGATATGGACATGAGAGCATCCTTTGTCCAGGATGATTCAACAGTATTTCCTTGAGTATCATAAATTACTAACCCGTTCTTAACTGCGATTGTATCATTCTTCTCATTTATAGTTTTTAAAGAAAGTGCAAATGAAGGATTAATTATAGAACCGTTTCCATAACAATGATACTTGTATACAACACCTGCTTCATCATCAGATTCAGTCCAGTAGAAAATTATAAATTCATTATTTCGTAACTGATAACATGCATTTGCAGGTATATTTTCTGTAACATAATATTCAAATTTTACATAGTTGGAATATGATGCTAAATCTATTAAGTTTGGAGCATATAGTTGTAAACTTTCATTATCTCTTAAAGTATAAACACTATTCTGAGGAGTAAAAGATATTGATACATCTCCGCATATCTTTGCAATATTTCCTATTATAGGAGAACCTATATCAGGATCAACATTTGCAATCTGATTTAATCTGTAATCAAAAGTTTCATCTTTAATATAGAATGGAGTTGAACCAACTAAAATACTCTTAGCAATAACATCATATTTAACTTGATGCCCATAAGATAACTTAACTTTAAACTGGTCTCCTTCTTCTACATCTGCTGTTATGGTTATACCATATTCCGCTAAATCAACAGGAGTATCATCCAGTTCCCATTGAGCAACTTCACTATCAAGCTTATATTCAAAAATCAGATTTCCACTTGCAGAAGGGAACATACTTGCTACATAAGTATTAAAAGTTGTAGCATTAACTGACCCTCCAGTAACATCACTACTTACTACAGTTGGATCTGAAACTGATTTTGTAAATGAAACAGTTATTTTATTTCCTTTTGCAGGAGTACCTGTATAAGAAATACCAAATGCTGATATATCAACTTTCTGATCTCCTACAAACCAATCACAAACCTCATCAACAGATGTACAAATGAAATGATGTTTCTTATAACAATTTTCAAGACCAACTTTTTCATAGAAAATTGTTGGGTCAACATCAACAGTTGTTACTCGCCCTTCATCTCTAGAATTTACAGGCTCATAATGTAACCTCTCGTATGTAGATCCGTCACTTCTTGTAACATATGTATTAGAACAATAATAGATATCATCATAAGATTCACCGTTTATATATTCCGATTTAAAATATGGTGGAATAGATAATGTTGCTCCATCAACAGGATTAACTGCAACTAATCCATAGTTTGAAGGATTAACTTTGTGAAATTCATCATCATACCAAGCTCCAATACCAGTACCTGCATCTACTTTGTATGTTAATTTACTATCAGTTTCATAATAAACAGCTTCTGTACTATAATTTATATTAAATAATGAAACATACTTAATACGAGGATCTGCATTACTTATTATATTATATATAAGATCATAAGCAATTGATTCACCAAAATCAACTTGTTTTGAACTTAAGTTATTAT
>Ga0265298_10007194_pt1 | contig 13575 bp, 14 predicted proteins | sample AusTroGonzalo_MG_3_FD_193486 | JGI IMG/M metagenome (GOLD analysis project Ga0265298, IMG submission 193486) | Bovine rumen microbial communities from tropical cattle in Woodstock, Queensland, Australia - Gonzalo_01 | ecosystem: Host-associated > Mammals > Digestive system > Stomach > Rumen ...
TCAAAGGCGTCCAGCTGTTGCCGTGCATCCTTCAGTCCTACTTCCTCAAACCGCTTCACGGCCTGTTCGTAACTGAGCGCCAGTACCACTCCGCCCAAGTCGAATGCAATATTTTTAATCATAGATAGTTAATTATCTCCATTTAAAGCGTTAGAGTGCTGCAATCTTCCTGATCTCCTTCAACATGTTGAATAGCGACGAGTCCTTGCGGGCCGTCTGCATGTTGTACTTCGTCTGTAGATACATCAACGAGTCCGCAGGCACATCGAGGACAGCCTCAAACATCAATGCTGTCTTTGCGGTCAAAGGACGACGACCGTTCAGAATCTCATTAACTACTGAATAAGTCAGTCCCATCGAGTCGGCCAACCGTCTCTGACTGATGCCACGCTCCTCTATCTCATCTTTCAGCACCTCTCCAGGATGGGTGGCAAATGCTCCATAACCTAAATTTCCCATACGTTATGTACCTCCTTATTTTTTATAATGATTTGACAATTCCGTAATGTTACAAATGGTAATACCTTCCGACTCGCTCGACTTGAACTCTATGCGATACTGGTTGTTTACGCGAACCGACTCCGTTCCCTTTTTGTCGCCGCCCAATGCCTCATAATGCAGGGCATGATACCTATACAAGTCTTCTGTTTTATCAACAGAGTCAAGGATATTCACTACGCGAACATAGCGTCTTACTATATCCGGTTGGTAGCGGTGTTTTTTATCCTTGGTTACGCCATTGTAGAACAACTCGCGTAAGTAATCCTTTTCGAACTTTATTTCCATATTGCTACAGGTTTCGCCTGCAAAGATAATGATTATTTTCAATATTCGCAAATTTTGCGAACTATTTTTGTGTAAAGAAAGAAAAATCCCGCTCATTTGAGAATGAACGGGAAAATATTTCTTGTTAAAGATTCTAAAGCGCTATTTTTACACAATAGGGGCTGCTTATCGCTCGGGGCCTTCGTGCTTATCGCTCATGGTCTTCGTGCTTATCGCTTGTGGGCTGTCTGCTTACTCCTCGTGACCTGCATGCTTATCGCTCGTGAGCTGTAAGGGTGGGCTTCGGGTACTTTTGCTACCATAAATATTTGCAATTGCAGGAATAATGCATCTTTTTTTTCTTGAAATATTTGGATTTGCCTTAAAAATGTTGTACCTTTGCATGCTGTATGAAAAGGCTTTTAAATGATATAGTGAAAGGATACAATAAAAAGCGATACAGATACAGATGATACACTTAATTTTGTAAACCCCTCGCGTACCGCACGCGCACGCGGTACGCGTAAAAGTTACATTTTTATCTGTTATCTGTGTATCTGTATTTGTATGATATGTCACTTTAGACTTGTTCCGATGATGGTTTAGAGTTGTTTCGCAGTCATCTACGAGGTGTTCCGCAGTCACTTTACCCCTGTAAAGTAACATCGGAACAGTTGCAAAGTGACTCATCTTCAGGTCGAAAGTAACGTTGGCACGACCCGAAAGTGACATATCAAAAAACGAATAGTTGTAAAAGGCGTCTCTGTTTGGTCGAATAATCTCTGACCTGAAGTGCAAAGTGTGGCTTGCGCAATCCGCTGTGTATTCTATCCAACAACTAAAGAAAATCTTAATCCCAGTGCATTTGCAATGAGCATGAATGTAGAAAGCTGCATGTCTGTCTGACCTTTCTCGAGCGATGATATATATTCGCGTTTCTTGCCAATACGCTCGCCCAACTGCTGCTGAGTGAGTTTCTGACGCTTACGCTCATCACGCAGTAATTCGGCATAATACCAAGCTTTGGCCTTTGCCTCGAACTCAACACGGGTAGGAGAGCCAGCGGGGCCATACTTCTCGTCGAAATGCTGTGACCCTGTTTTCAGCTGGGCTAGTTTTTTCTCATCAAGTTTTACCATCTTCTTGTCCTCCATCAAATATATTTTTTCAAAATTTGTCGAGCGATTTCTATCTCACTCTTATACTGTTTTGTGCTCTTTTTCAGAAACGAGTTTAAGAAAAGAACACGCTTACTCTCCATGAACGAAGGGGTCTCAATTGCGAAAATTATTGTGCGGTACTCATTATTGCCAACAGAGACTCGTGCCTCGTAGAATTCTGTTTCCTCCAAGTTCTTTACAAACTTCTTGTTAACCACGTATTGAGTCTTTATTATCATCTCCACGTAGTCATACTTGGCCTTTGTCTTCTCGTCGAGGCTGTCGTAGTATTTGTCGTACTCCAAAGAGTGGATTGTTTCCCTTATATCTTCGTTCATGCTGCAAAAGTAATATATTTATTACAAATTACCAAATAATTTGGAAGAAAAATATTCATTGCTATAGTAGAACGGTTCTCTCATAAATCAGGATTTTATCACGATCGGCCTGATTACTCATCATCCTATTTGGTCATTATTCGTTCGCAAATTTACGAAAGATTTCGACTTTACAAGAGTTCTGCTACTTTTTTAATAAAAACTCAAAAAAGTATTTGTATTTTTTACTCGAAATATTTGGATTTGGCTTAAAAATGTTGTACCTTTGCATGCTGTATGAAAAGGCTTTTAATTGAGATAGTGAAAGGACACAAAAAAACAGTGACGAGTGACGATGTAAAAGTAGATTTCTGAAACTCCTCGCGTACCGCGCGCGTATATGCGGTACGCGAAGACTTTATATTTTTTTATTTCATAACGTCACAACGTCACTCTGGGAAATTAATGGAAAATAAAGCCAGAGTATTGGAAAATACTATGGGAGTATTCTCACAACTGAAGGTATGAGTGTGGCGTTGCAATGGAAAATAAAGCGTACTTATTGCGCGAGAAGAACTTGTTATTGTTTCTTATGCCGTTTATAGCATTTCTCGAAGTTGCAAAGGCCGCAGGTGTAGTCGAGTCGGCGGACTTCCTTGCCGAGGCCGATGATGCCACTGACACTTTTGATGGGCAGCATGAGTGACGAGTCAGTAAGACGGACACCACAGGTGTGGCCTTCGAACAGCGGGAAGAGCAGTTGCTGTTGCGAGACGTGCCAGCCGCAATAGCCTGGCGAGAAGCGATTGGTATGGTGCCATCCCAGTTTGTCGATGCTTTGCTGTACGGCAATCTCCATTTGGTCGGCACACTTCTCGGCAATGACGGAACCTAACGAGTCGGCTATGAAGACGCGCACCATGTCGCCCTCCTGTTTCAACCGTTGCTGGTAGGCCTCGAACTCGACACCGCTGGTACATATAAATAAGGTATAGGCCTCAGAGCCTCTGAGTTGGCGCTCGATAATCCGTCCGATGTCGAAAGCTGGCAACTTCTGGCATACGAAGAAACAGAACTGAGGGCGCAGCCAGCGCCGCACATCGTCGATGATGGCTTGCGTCTCCTGCTGCGTCGTCTCGTCAGGCCATGTATCATGATAGCCCATGACTTCATAGACGTCTTTTTCTGAAATGGATAACTGGTTGTAAGCCAGAGTTTTGATAGTCATTGCTTATTCCATTCGTTTAGAGCGTCAAAGAAGGCGTTGATGTTTTCGATAGGCGTATGTGGAGGCGTGTCGCATCCACTGCTCAGTACAAAGTTAGGATAGGGTCGCATCTTGTCGAGCAGGTCGAAAGCTGCCTCACGCATCTGTTCGGGTGTGCCGTCCTTAAAGAGCGAAACGGGGTCGAGATTACCCATAGCGAGGGCTGTAGGAGGCACGTCGCGGATGACTTCCTCCATCTGGCATTTGTTGCCGAAATGGTAGGCCGCAGCGCCAGTGGTCACCATCGCACGGGTGCAGTGCCCCTGATTGCCGCAGTTGTGTAATATGACGATGAAGTGGTCGTCCTGTACGCGGTCGACGATGCGCTTCACGTATTGCGACGAGAACGTGAGACAGTCGTCGTTAGATAACAAGCCCGCAGCAGGCTCGGCCATCAGTACGCCATTGGCCCCCGTCAACTTCAGGGCCTCGCAATATTTCTCGATAAACTGCGTACACTTATCCAGCAAGACATGGGCGGCTTCGGGATGATCGTAGATGAGTACCATGATATCCGACATGTCGTAGAGGCGGCCTGCCAGCGAGAAGGGACCTATGCAGCCTGCGAATAGTGGGGGAGCCTCCTCCATCCCCCTCCAAAGGGAAGGGGCTTTTAGATCACGGGCTGCCAAGAGGTTGGCCTTTAGGTATTGCGGTATGCGGCCTGCAGAGAGCGAAGGCACCTGCAAGTCGTAGATGCTTTGGACATCAGGCAACAAGCGGCTGGCAACAGCAGGTACGGCATCGTCGCTGAAGGCTATCTCGGCACCAAAGGCTTCGGCCTCGGTGGTCAGATCCATGATGGTACACGCTGCTGCACTGGGGAACTGCTTTGCCAGCGTCATCACGGCCTGGTAATGGATATTGCCGTCGCTGACAGCCTGACGGACGGTATGTCCGTTCTGTTCGATACCCGGATGGGTCATTACAGGAATGGCCGCCACCTCCCGTTGACGGATGATGTCGGCCACCCATTGTCTCATGTTATTTTTCACTTATCGTTTCTCGCTTTTCACTTTTCACTTCACAACCTTTTTGCCATCCTTGATGTAAATGCCCTTGGCAGGTGCACTTACCTGACGGCCATTGAGGTCGTAATAGCCGTTGGCTGTTGCCTGCTTGCTATTAGCCTTTGGCTGGCTGATGGCAGTGATATCGGCTACGCTTGCGTGAACGATTTCCAGATTCTCGGCTGTTGGAGTCTGCTCTTCCCAGCTGAATCCGCAACGGGTGGGCAGGAACGACAACTCTTCGGTAGTGCGAACCAGCACGCTCTCCAGAATCTCGACCTTCTGCTGGGCGGGAATGCCATAGAGACCATTCTTCTGACGCTTGCTCCAACTGCTGGCAAACGATACCTGATTGCCACGATTGTCAGTCATGCGAACCGTCTTGATTTCAGTGTCGATACCGTTAGCCTCAGTATTCTTGGCTCTCAGATACTGGCGCGTGGGCGAGAAGATGAGGTAAGGCATACCAGCCTCGATACCCTCGTTGGTGCAGTCGACAAAGAGCAACTGCAGGGTAGAACCTTGCTGACGGATAGCAGCCAGCTTTTCAACCTTGATGTCCTTGGCTGTTGCAGCCAACTGTTCGGCAGTTAACGACATAGGCAGGCACAACGTGTTGTAACCAGCAAACAGATAGCGGTTTACCTGTATGGGCATATCCGTGTCCTGTACCTGTTCCACCTTCAGCGTCTGCGTCTCAGTGTAGAGGTTCTTCACTTTGTTCTGTGCTGTGGCTGTCTGCGTGCAAATCATTGCAAGAGCCATCATGGAGAGTACAATCTGTTTCATAAGCATATTAGTTTTAATTTGTTATTTCATTCTTTCGAGTGCAAATATAGTGATTTTCCTTCAATCTTCCAACAAAAGTCGTCGTTTTTTATTCCAAATGATATAAAAATTTGGAGAATAGGGAAAAATGTTGTACCTTCGCAGGCGAATTAACTGATTATCGATTATGAATATAGCAATTGTAGGAACTGGTTATGTAGGTTTGGTGAGTGGCACGTGTTTCGCTGAAATGGGTGCGCATGTCACCTGTGTTGATGTGGATACACAAAAGATAGAAAAGCTGAAAAACGGCGTGATGCCCATCTACGAGCCTGGGTTGGAAGAGTTGGTGAAGCGTAACGTGGAATACGGACGCTTGCAGTTTACCACCGACCTGACAGAGGTGTTGGACGATGTGGAAGTGGTGTTCAGTGCCGTAGGTACACCTCCCGATGAGGACGGAAGTGCCGACTTGAAATACGTGTTGGCAGTGGCCCGTCAGTTTGGTCAGAACATCAACAAGTACACTATCCTTGTGACGAAGTCTACCGTTCCCGTAGGTACTGCCAAGAAGGTGAAGGCTGCCATTCAGGAGGAGTTGGACAAGCGAGGTGTGGATGTGCCCTTCGACGTGGCCTCGAACCCCGAGTTCTTGAAGGAAGGTGCTGCCATCAAGGACTTTATGAGCCCTGACCGTGTGGTGGTAGGTACTGAGAGTGAGAAGGCCAAGGAGGTGATGACGCGATTGTATAAGCCCTTCCTGATTAATAACTTCCGCGTCATCTTCATGGACATCCCCTCTGCTGAGATGACCAAGTATGCTGCCAATGCCATGTTGGCTACGCGTATCTCGTTTATGAACGATATTGCCAACCTCTGCGAACGTGTGGGGGCCAATGTCGATGCCGTTCGTAAGGGTATCGGTACGGATGCCCGTATCGGCACCAAGTTCCTGTATGCGGGTTGTGGCTATGGTGGCTCATGTTTCCCCAAGGACGTGAAGGCCCTGATGCACACGGGTATCGATAACGGCTACCACATGGAAGTCATCGAGGCTGTCGAGCGTGTCAACGAGAAGCAGAAAAGCATTGTTTATGATAAGATTATCAAGGCAGTGGGTAGTGTGAAGGGTAAGACCATTGCCATTGTTGGCTTGAGCTTCAAGCCCGAGACTGACGATATGCGCGAGGCCCCAGCCTTGGTGGTGATTGACAAACTGCTGAAGGACGGTGCCACCATCCGTGTGTTCGACCCCATTGCCATGGACGAGTGCAAGCGTAGGATAGGGGATAGCGTCACCTATTGTAAGAATATGTACGATGCTGCCGACGGTGCCGACGTCTTTGCCTTGATGACGGAGTGGCGCCAGTTCCGACTGCCTTCATGGAATGTCATCAAGAAGGTCATGAACGGCAATGTCATCGTCGATGGCCGAAACATCTACGATCGACAGGAAGTCGAAGAACAAGGCTTTGTATATACAAGAATAGGAGAACGTTGAGTTCTCCTATTTCTTTTTCTACTTCGGCTTTACTCAGAAACTTTTATATATAACTGCAAAAATAGTACCAAAATGATAAATAATGACATCTTTTTGGCAAATGCATCATAATGACAGAGCTTGACGCATATTATATTCAAATCTTATATTATGGTATAATTATGTTTTTCTAAAAAATATATAATATTTTGCAATTATCCGATATATTTTGTATATTTGCAGCAAAATAATCACAGAAATATGTCGAACAATCAACAGAACGTGATGCTAAACAGGCTGAAGGCAGCCTTGGCAGAACAAGGTCGGACAAACCGCTGGCTGTCTGAACAGCTTGGCAAATCGGAGAATACCGTTTCCAGATGGTGCGCCAATAAGGTGCAACCATCCATACAACAGTTGAATGAAATAGCAAGTGTTTTAGATGTTGATGTACGCAGTTTAATAACCTCAACAAAGGAGATATGATAACAAACAATTCAATAATAGATGATGCATATAACCAGCTTTCCAATGCTTACTATGTTAAGCGCGACAGGAAGTCGATTGAGGACAGTTGTAGATATTGCCAGAGTTTGGGAATTCCCAATTTCCAAGAACTGGCAAATGCAGAAATGACAAAGTTATATTCATATCGTCACATCAAGACCTATCCTGTACTTACATCCATAGAGTGTTTGCCTCCTGATGTGTTGGGAATGTATGCGTTGGCGTGTATGGAAGTTCTGTTCAATATGAAAATAGAAAGTATCAGGCGAGATTGCCAATATGCATATCAGACGCTTTCACAGTCAGTTCAGTTTCAAAGCACTGATGTATTGTACATACAAGACAAAAAGCGATTGACTGTCGGTGACTTCCTGAAAGTCGTCAAATATGCTCTTGCTCTTGTGGATATTGTTTATCCTGACAATAAAGTATCTTCAATTGCAAATCCCATCGTATGGGCTTTACAGGGCATTGACGATACACTCAATAATAAATCGAAAACTGAGTTGACGAATCATTCACTTCATATTGCTACCGACTTTCTTGCATCAAGTGTGAAGGAATCTCTCACTGATACAAATACAAAGAGAAATGTTGCCGTTTCGGCATTGATGGTAAACTTAGCAATAGATTTTTTAGTAAAAGATAATAAATAAGAAAGATTATGGAAACCATTATTATTGGACAAGGTTATAACATTGAGGAAAATTCCTCTGTTGGAAAAGAATTAATCAAACAATTCGAATCCAAGGTATACGACAGTTTTACTTGCCTCGTAGCTTTTGCAAGTAGTGGAGGGGTCTCTACTCTAACCAAATACATAGAGGAAGGGAAAGCGAGAGGAATGAAAATCAAAGTGGTACTTGGTGTTGACCAAAAAGGGACATCTAAGGAAGCCTTAGAAGAAGTGTTGACATGGAATGTTGACGCTCGAATTTATCACACCAGTTCGAATAACATCTTCCACCCCAAAGTTTATTTGTTTGAGAATAGGGATATTTTTACTCTGATTGTTGGCTCAAACAATCTCACGGTTCCTGGTCTTGTGCAAAACATAGAGTGTTCGTTACTGATAAAAGACACTATAGACCCCTCTTCTGTTCATGATGATTTCTACCGATATTGGAAAGGGATATTAGATGGGACAGAAACACATCTATATCCTCTTACCCAGAAGTTGATTGACGATTTATACACAGATAGGATTATCACTTCTGACGTAGAACGTGCCAAAAGATATGATGATGGAACAGACAAGAAGGATGCGACAAAGAAAGAATCCATAACCTTCGGTAAAGCTGAAATTCAAAAATTTCCAGATGGATTCCGTCCAAAGAGGTTTGCGAAAGTCAAGCAATTGAAAACCACAAGGAATGCCACAAAAGAAGTTGAGAAATCAGTTAGAATTGACAATGCAGTCTTGATTGCAGAAATACCTAAAGCTGGCAGCCGATGGAAACAGGCGAACTTTTCAAAAGAAGTATTTGAGAATTATTTTGGAGCTAGAAAGAAAGACAAGTCCCATCAAATCAAACTAACCAATATAAAGAAAGATGGAACATTGGGAGAAGTGGCAAAACGGGAACCTGTTTCTCGTAAAAGTAATAATTTCAGTTATGAACTGAATTGTGATGAGACAAAACTCCCTTACCCCTCTGGAGCTGATCGTCCTATAGGTATTTTCATAAAAGTAGATGATTCTAATTATTTGTATCAGCTTTTAATGCCTTCTGATGATGCCTACAAAAAGATAAAAAAATATCTATATATGGAGACGGCAGGCCAAAAGGGCAGAAAGGGTTTGATGAGACGTTATGTGGCTGATGTAGAAGCTATTCATGCTTTGTATCCAGAATTGATTATCTAATATGGATTACAATTTCAGGACGCTCAACTATCTTGGCAGCAAATTGCGACTTCTTGATTTCATTGAGGAGAATATTCGCAATGTAACCCCTGATGATGCAGGGGTATGTGATTTGTTTGCTGGTTCTGGTTGCGTTTCATATAAAATTTCAAGGTTGTTTCCTGTCGTGGCATGTGATATTCAGCATTATTCGAAAGTCATCTGTGATGCATTATTACAACCTGGTACACTTACGGAAGAAACGGTTAAGGCATTCATTTCAGAAATAAAGGGTAGCAAGTCTTTATTACGCGATGCTTTTGCTCCTTTAATTGAGTTGGAGGAAGAGGCCATTAGAAATGAGGACCTTGAACTGTTGACTGACATAGTAGAACATGGTTCTTTAGAGGTGTATAATCTAGAAAAAACAGAATCGAAGATTGCTCCTGTTCAGAATCAAGTCCATAAAAAGTTGGAAAAAACAGGACTCATGGGTAAGGAGTCGCTTATCTCTCGATATTATGGCGGTGTATATTTCTCTTATAGCCAAGCCGTTCAGTTAGATGTTATTATGGATGCTATTAGAAACCATTCTAATACAGCTGATAAGAATGTGCTATTAGCAGCCCTTCTCAGTACCACTAGCGATATCGCCTGCACTGTAGGAAAGCATTTTGCACAACCAATTAAGGCACGTGACTCGAAAGGAAAGATCAAGAAGCTTGTCTATAATAAAGCGATAAAAGATAAGACTATTGATGTTCTTACGCTCTTTGAGGAATGGTTAAATAAATACGTTTCTCTGCCAAAGGGAAAGTGTAACAATACGATTCTTCAAGGCGATTATATGGAGTGTCTTAAAATGCTGCCAGACAATGTTAGAACCGTCTATGCAGACCCTCCCTATACTCGTGATCACTATAGTCGTTTTTACCATGTTCTTGAAACAATGGCGCTTGACGATGTACCTGAAATATCAACTGTTAAGATACATGGAAGTACGCATGTCAGCAATGGAATATATCGCAAAGATAGACATCAGTCGCCATTTTGCATTAGGAGCAAGGCACCAAAAGCTTTCGAAGAAATGTTCAAAACGGTATCTGCTTCCGGAAGGAATCTGCTGCTTTCATATTCACCATACGATGAAACCAAAGAATCTCATCCTAGAGTGGTAACCATTAGCCAGCTTATGTCGTGGGCAAGTGATTATTTTAACCATGTAGAAGTGGTTTCTGCAGGTCATTTTACTCATAATAAACTCAACTCCACAGTGCATTTCTTGGAGTCATCAGACGAGGCTGAAATACTGATAGTTTGTACAAATAGATAAGATGCATATACAAGATAATATAAAATTCGCATTCAATGCCACCTATTCTACAGGCAACAAAGAATGTCAGAACATCCTAATACATGGAGACAACAAGGATGTCTTGGCGGAATTATGGCCAGAATTTGCAAACCGAATTAGGTGCATATATATCGACCCTCCATATAACAATGGGGAAACATATCATTATTATGATGATAATGATACTCAAGGGAATTGGCTGAGAGATATGCGACGGGTGCTTAACCTCTTAAAACCATTATTGTCAAAAGATGGTAGCATTTGGATTTCAATTGACGACAGCGAAATGGCTTATTTGAGAGTAGAGGCAGATAGAATCTTCGGCAGAGAAAACTTTGCCGGTACTATTATCTGGCAACAACGAAAATCACGTGAGAATCGCGCTGTTTTCTCTTGTAATCACGAGTATATCCTTGTTTATGCAAAAGACCTAAAGGAGTTTAAGAAAAAGAGAAATCTACTTCCCGTTGATGAGGATTATATCAATAGTAAGTACAAGAATCCTGACAATGATCCACGAGGCCCCTGGCAATCAGTTACTGCTAATGTACAATCGGGGCATGCCGTTCCAAGTCAGTTTTATACGGTAGTTTCACCAACTGGTGTTAAGCATGATCCTCCCAAAGGCCGTTGTTGGATATATAATGAGGAGCGCATGAAACGTGAGATTGCCGAGGGAAACATATGGTTTGGGAAAGATGGAAGCAATACCCCACGTGTAAAGAAATTCTTACGCGATGCGAAGATAGGTCTTACGCCGGAAACAATTTGGCTGGCCGATGAAGTCGGAACCTCTGATAGTGCAAAGAAACAGCTGATGTCTCTGTTTCCTGATAAAGAGAACATCTTTGAAACACCCAAGCCAGAAGAATTGCTAAAACGCATTATTGAGATTGCGAGCGATGAAGGTGATTACGTCCTTGATTGTTATATCGGCTCTGGCACTACAATTGCAACTGCTCACAAACTGAACCGTCACTATATTGGCATTGAAATCGGCAACCAAATGTCAGAGTTGGTTGTCAAGCGTATGAACAATGTGATTGAAGGAGAAAATAGTGGCATATCTGAACTTGTAGGATGGCAAGGTGGAGGTAATTTTGTCTTTTACGATTTTGACAAGAGAGCTACACAGTTAAAGGTTGAAACAGTCATTCAGCCTGCGGCACGCATAGAACCACTTGCAAGACCTAAGAAAGTTGCACACTACCAACAATTAGATTTCTTTGACGTTTTGCAGCGTTACCCTGAATACATCGTTGAGAATGATGTTGCACGTGAAGACTATGTAGAGTACAATTCAGAAGATGAGCCTCATGGATATGTTGTTAAGGCTGCAAAAAATGTACTAGTATGTAATGTCAAACCTGATAATGAGGATTATTTCCTCAAACAGTCTGCCAAAATATACTATACTGGTAAGTGGTTTCCTTCAACTGTTGCATTGAATAAGCTCTACTATTTCATGCCATATATTAAACGCAAGGGCATACGCGATCTCTATCTTATTAAGATTGCGCGTATTGGCACTCGCAAGGAAGGTCAACCTGATAACGACCCTAACGATCTCAGACTAGTATTTGAGATTCAGTTTGTAAAACAATTATTTGAGGATTACCAATCTATTGAGTTGAAAATAAGAAGAACCTATACAGATACAACTATAATTGAATTATTACAAAGTATAGCAAATTATGGGCAAGACAGTAACAACATATCTGATAGACGGAGATCCAAAAGGGACTCAATACGTGTTCGTCAGCAACAAGATTTGCCAGATGTATGTGATTCCTCGTTCTAACCTTTCGATTCTGAATGAACGACAGGAGTTGCAGACACCAGCATTTTATATCTTGTTGGGTGAGGATGAGGCAACCAAGCCAAAGGCATATATTGGTGAGACGGAGAACTTTCGTGAGCGAGTGAAAGATCACGACAGTAAGAAAGCGTTTTGGCAAAAGGCTCTGCTGTTTATCTCCAAAGATGCAGCCATGACTAAGGCAGATGTGCAATACTTAGAGCATCGAGCCATCGCAGAGGCAAAAGTCTCAAATACATTTGTGCTAAATGAAAACAAGCAAACGCCTAAGGCACCTAATCTTCCTGAATACAGGAAGGATGATATGGAGGGGTTCTTTGAGGATGTAAAATTCTTAACGTCTTTCATTGGTTGTAACATCTTTGATATTGCCAAACCGAAAGAAGAACACTTGTTCTATACAAAAGGGCGTGGTTGTGATGCCAAGGGTTTTTATGACACCAATGGTTTCACTGTATTAAAGGGTAGCATCATTGCAAAATCGTCTGTCCCATCGTTTACTTGGAAAGAGAAACGTGAGAATCTTCTTAAAGATTATACCATCAGCAATGGTGACAAGTTGGAATTAGAGTCAGACAAGACTTTCCCAAGTCCCAGCACTGCTGCCGACTTCTGTATAGGTAGTAGTAACAACGGCTGGCTCGTCTGGAAAGACAAAGATGGTCAAACATTAGATGCTGTGTATAGGAAACAATTGGAATAAAAGTTGTAACTTTGCAAACGAAATATGGCAGAAAGATGTTGGATGTATGATGTCTGATGGCTGATGGGAAAAATGTGGCAAAAGACATGTAACATTTTCGAGTTTTGGATATTATCTGAATAGGAAGCTGATGTAAGAAGGATGAAGAAAGATGGAATTACGAATCTACGGATTCACGAAATAAGAACGTTATAGAAATAAAGTAAGACGAGATATGACGAAAGAGAATAAAGACTTATTGATGAAGTTGCTCCAGCAACATAAGGCGCTGGGCATCTCTGATCAGATAGACTTCGACAAGTTCTATCTCTACTCCATCATTACGCACTCTACAGCCATCGAGGGCAGTACGGTGACGGAGGTAGAGGCGCAACTGCTGTTCGATGAAGGCATTACCAGCAGCAAGCGCACCATGCTGGAACAACAGATGAATCTCGACCTAAAGGTGGCGTACGACTATGGACGTGAGTGGATTAAGCAGCATGAGCCTATCACTGTGGATTGGCTCGTCCTATTGGCCTCGAAAGTGATGGCTCGTACAGGTAGTGAGTATCATTCGATTGGTGGTGACTTCTCTGC
>Ga0265298_10007195_pt1 | contig 13574 bp, 11 predicted proteins | sample AusTroGonzalo_MG_3_FD_193486 | JGI IMG/M metagenome (GOLD analysis project Ga0265298, IMG submission 193486) | Bovine rumen microbial communities from tropical cattle in Woodstock, Queensland, Australia - Gonzalo_01 | ecosystem: Host-associated > Mammals > Digestive system > Stomach > Rumen ...
AGCGTTTGAGTTTTTTCATATACCAAATCAGCATGGGGATCGTCATCGCAAACGATCCTAAGTCACTGGCGGGCATCGCATACCACACACCATCCAAATCCAAGAACAATGGGAACACGTATGCCATTGGCAACAACAGGAACAGTTGTCGAGAGAGCGAGAGGAAGATGCTCACCTTCACCTTTCCGATACATTGGAAGAAATTGGTGATGGTGGCCTGTGAACCTACGACGAAGAACACCAACATGTCGAGCTTGATACCTTTTGCAGCGAGATCAAGCAACGTTGCATCTGTAGTAAAAATACGGGCAATCTGTCTTGGGAAGAGCATCGAGAGTCCCCATCCCACCAACAGGATGGCCGTAGCACATGCAATCGCCAGCCAAAGACAGCGGAACATACGGTCGAATTTCACGGCACCGTAATTATAGCCCACTATTGGCTGCATACCCTGAGTGATACCGATGATGAACATAAAGAACATCATCGCCACAGAATTGGCTATCGAATAGGCACCCACGGCCATGTCACCGCCATAGCGCACAAACTGGTTGTTCATGAAGATTACGATGATACAGCTGGTGGCATTCATCAGGAAGGGAGATATACCGATGCTGATGATATTCCTTACCAGCACACCTTTTAACTTATAGATACCCCGCTTCAGGTGCAGCAGTTCCTTCGGATTGGAGAATATCCACATCTGCCAGCAGAGTGCCATCGACTGGGAACAGATCGTAGCCAATGCTGCACCACGGATGCCCCAGCGGAACCACCATACAAAGGCAACTACCAACAAGACATTCATGCCCACCGTAAACAACGTGGCATACATCGCATGACGGGGTTTGCCTGCTGCACGCAGCACGGCATTCATTCCGAAATACATGTGAGTGACCATATTGCCCAGCAGGATAACCACCATGAACTCACGGGCATAAGGCAATGTCACCTCAGAAGCACCAAAGAAAAGCAGGATCGGGTCGAGGAACACCAGACTGACCAGCATGAACAGGAATCCGATGATCAGGTTCAATGTGACCGTATTGCCTAACAGGTGCTCAGCTGTCTGATAGTCCTTCTGTCCCAGTTTAACACTGATACACGTCGAAGAGCCGACACCCACCGCAGCACCGAAGGCTGCACTCAGGTTCATAAAGGGGAACGTGATACCCAGACCCGCAATGGCTTCCGGCCCCACGATCTGACCAATCATGGCACGGTCAATGATGTTATAAAGACTCGAAGCCGTCATCGCAACGATAGCGGGCAGGGCATACTGCCAAAGCAGTTGTCCTACGGGCTTCTGTCCCAGTTCGAGTGCGGCTTGCTTATTGTCCATATTCTATTGTTCCTCTCTAAAACGGTGCAAAGGTAATAAAAAAAAGTGAAAAGAGAATAGTGTTATCCATTTTTTTTATACCTTTGCAGTCGGAATGTGTATTAACTGCCTATTCAGACTTATAACCTGCCTGTTGGTCGCCGTCATCTGTCAGATACCGTCCAACGTGAGTGCCAGTACCAGGAAGAAGTATCCCGGAGGGAAGTGTTATATCTGGCGCTACACACTCAAAGACAAGCAAGGTTCCTCCCATTCACTCGAGCATCCGGGCCGTTGGCTGTCGCATAAGGCCATTGAGCGACGTAAGCATCAGGGAATCACCTTAGATTCCACCGACTTACCCGTCAGTGCCAAATACCTGCGGCAGATAGAGAACAGTCTTAATCAACGACAGCAGGGAGAGAAACGTTCCAAGGCAGAATGGGTGATCGTCGGTACCAGTCGGTGGAACAACACCGTCCTTGTACGTTCCAACGACACCACCCTATTAAATAATCTGGCCACACTTGACTGCATTACCCAGTCCCAGTGCGTGTGGACATCTCCCGATTCTATCGATCGTTACGTCAAGCACACCTATCACGAGACTTTCAACCCCTGGGATAGCATCAAGGGAGTAACCTACGGCAACGGCAAGGATCAACTGGAGATGCTCCAGGGGCATCGTCTGCACAATATCGGGCTCCGAGGCAAGGGAATGACGATTGCCGTGCTCGACGGGGGATTCCAGAATGTAAACGTCATCCCAGCCCTTACTCGGGCGAACATCATAGGTACCAAAGACTTTGTCTATCCCAACAGTCCTTTTTTCTATCAAGAGACGGATCACGGCACAAAGGTACTTTCCGCTATGGCTGCCAATGTGCCTAACGTACTCATCGGCACGGCCCCCGAGGCCCGCTATTGGCTTTTGCGGTGTGAAGACCAACAGACAGAACAGCCCGTCGAGGAAGACTACTGGGCTATGGCTGCCGAGTTTGCCGACTCCGCAGGCGTCGACATCATCAATTCCAGCCTCGGCTACAATGACTACGATACTCCCAACTACTACCACCAGCGTGACCTCGATGGTCAGACGGCACTCATCAGCCGCACTGCCTCTATGCTCGCAAAGAAAGGCATCATCCTCGTCAACTCCGCAGGAAACAGCGGCATGGGACCGTGGAAGAAGATCACATTCCCTGCCGATGCTAACGACATCCTGACCGTCGGAGCCGTCAATATGGAGAAAAAGAATGCGCCCTTCAGTGGTGTCGGCCCTACCCAGGACGGCCGTATGAAGCCTGATGTCATGGCCCTTGGCAGCCCTGCATCACTCATCTCTGGCCGTGGAAGCATCGTCAGGGATATGGGCACATCGTTCTCCACACCACTGGTAACAGGACTTGTGGCCTGTCTGTGGCAGGCTCTGCCCGAGAAAACCGCCTTGGAAATCATTGAACTGGTACGACAGACCAGCAGTAATGCCAAAGAACCTGACAATATCTTCGGCTATGGCATCCCCAATTTCTGGCGTGCCTACATGATTGGAAAGGCTGAGAAAAACGAGAAAACAGAAGTAAAAAATGAAAAGTGAACGACATTTCACCCTCTGCGAACTCAATAGCTTGGTACGCGAGGCGATTGAGAACGAGATGCCCAATGAGTATTGGGTAGAGGCAGAACTGTCAGAATGTCGTGAATCGAGGGGCCACTGCTATATGGAACTCATCCAGAAAGATGAGCGCACAGCCACACCGATAGCTAAAGCCTCTGCCAAATGCTGGGCCACCAAGTGGATGCTCATCCGCCCAGGCTTTGAGCGAACCACTGGGCAACAACTCCACGCTGGCATGAAAGTGTTGTTGAAGGTCTACCCACAGTTTCACGAGGCCTACGGTTTCTCCTGGATCGTTACGGACATCGACCCTACCTTTACTCTTGGTGATATGGCCCGCAAACGACAGGAAATTATCCGACAGTTGAAAGAAGAGGGGGTCTTCGACTTGCAAAAAGAATTACAACTGCCACTGTTCTGCCAGCATATCGCTGTGATATCGAGCCAGACGGCAGCAGGCTATGGTGACTTCTGCAACCAACTCGCCGACAACCCCTACGGCTTCAAGTTCCAGACACAACTCTTCCCAGCCATCATGCAAGGCGAGGGCGTCGAGCAGAGCATCATCGATGCGCTGGAAAATATTTATTCGAGGAGTGAGGCGTGTGGAGTGAGGAGTGAGAATAGTTTTGACTGCGTGGTGATTATCCGAGGCGGTGGTGCCACGAGTGATATGTCAGGCTTCGACACATTGGCTTTGGCAGAGAATGTCGCCAATTTCCCTTTGCCCATCATCACTGGCATCGGCCACGATCGCGACGAGAGCATCCTCGACATGGTCTCCCATATCAGGGTAAAGACACCAACCGCTGCTGCATCCCTCCTCATAGACCATCTGAAGACGGTGCTTGACACCATCAACGAGGCCCAAGCACATATCACCCGATATGCCCAGCAAAAACTCTCGACGCTCAACACCCAACTCTCAACGATCGCCGAAACATTGCCAAGGGTTTTCTCTACCGTCAAGACGAGACAAGAAGCCCGTCTCGATGCCTTCAACAGTCGTCTTCCTCTCCTCCTCGAACGTCGTCTGACGGCTGAGCGCCACCGCCTGCAACTCATCGAGGAGAAAGCCAAGAGCCTCGACCCAGCCTTGCTCCTCAAGCGTGGCTACAGTATCACCCTCAAAGACGGCAAGTCAGTCCGTGATGCCTCTACCCTCCACCCTGGCGATGAGATAGAAACCCGTCTCGCTAACGGCCTGATCCACTCCACCGTGCAATAAGATTGTTAAATTGTTAATATGTTACTATGTCTATAAAACAAAATACTATGTCTAAAGAAGAAATCAAATACGAGGCCGCCTATGCGGAACTACAGTCCATCGTCACCAAGATGGAGAACGACGAACTAGACATCGACCAGTTGTCGGAACAGCTGAAACGCGCTCAGGAACTCATCAAGCTTTGCAAAGACAAACTGACCAAGACCGACGAGGAAATCAAGAAAATCCTTGCCGAAAAGTAAGTTTTCGGCGAAAAATGTTGTGAATGTGGCACGAAATGTGTACTTTTGCAAGCAAAATCGAAACTTTAACAAATTAAACAGATATGAAGAATTTAGATTGGGGTAGTCTGTCGTTCGGCTACATGAAGACCGACTACAATGTACGTTGTTACTATCGCGATGGTAAATGGGGCGAGATCGAGGTCTGCTCCGACGAGTATCTGAACCTGCACATGGCAGCCACCTGCCTGCACTACGGTCAGGAGGCATTCGAAGGTCTGAAGGCCTATCGTTGCCCCGATGGCAAGGTACGCATCTTCCGTGTCGACGAGAATGCAGCCCGTCTGCAGAGCACCTGCCGTGGCATCATGATGCCAGAAGTAAGCACAGAACTCTTCACGGAGATGGTGAAGAAGGTGGTGCGCCTGAATCAGGAGTGGATCCCCACCTACGAGAGTGGTGCCACCCTGTATATCCGTCCGCTGCTCATCGGTACCAGTGCCCAGGTGGGTGTTCATCCCTCCAAGGAATATTGCTTCCTGATCTTCGTCACACCCGTAGGCCCGTACTTCAAGGGTGGTTTCGCTGCCAACCCCTACGTGATCATCCGCGACTACGACCGCAGTGCACCTCTCGGCACAGGTAAGTATAAGGTGGGTGGTAACTATGCCGCCTCTCTCTTCGCCAACAACCTGGCTCACGAGAAGGGTTATGCCTGCGAGTTCTACCTCGACGCCAAGGAGAAGAAATACATGGACGAGTGTGGTGCTGCCAACTTCTTCGGCATCAAGAACAACACGTATGTTACGCCTAAGTCAACCTCTATCCTCCCCTCTATCACCAACAAGTCGTTGATGCAGGTGGCTGAGGATCTCGGCATGAAGGTAGAGCGTCGTCCCATCCCTGAGGAGGAGCTTGAAACCTTCGAGGAGGCAGGTGCTTGCGGTACTGCTGCAGTGATTTCGCCTATCTCTTACATCGATGACCTCGATACAGGCAAGCGCTACTCCTTCGGTGAGAAGCCAGGCCCGATGTCTAAGAAGCTCTTCGACACCCTGCGTGGCATCCAATACGGTGAGATCGAGGACAAGCACGGTTGGACGACTGTCGTCATTGAGTAATAACAATGAGAGCATTACCTTCACTCGGCTTTGGAGAGGCCATCAAACTGGCGTCCAGCCGCCTTCTCGACTTCAACGGCCGCAGCCGCCGTTCAGAGTTCTGGTGGTGGATGCTTGTTGTGATGATTGTCAACTGGATAGTAAACCTATTCTCAGGCAATCTTCTGGTCGGTACTATTCTGTCCACCATAGTCATGTTCTTTGGTCTGTCCACGACTGCACGCCGTCTACATGATACAGGCAAGAGCGCCTGGTGGGTGTACATCAGTTATGTTTTAGGTATTGTGCTCAATTTCATGGTAGCCACATCTTCCGCCATGAACGAATTGACGAAGAAGGCAATGAGAGGCTCACTCAACGAAAAGGCCATCGAAAAATTTCTCACCAACAATGGGGATGAATTCTTAGCGATCAATGGTCTGGCCTTTCTGATGGGCATTCTGGCGCTTATCGTCGTCATCATGTGCTGCATGGACAGCAAGCCGATTCCGAACAAGTACGGCGAGTCACCCAAATACGTTAACGAATAAATAGCGCATGGGCAAAGGCAAATTGGCGAAGTTCGCCGATATGGCATCTTATGAGAACGTGTTCCAATACCCCTTTTCGGTAGTGGAACATGTTCCCTTTGAGATGAAGGGACACTGGCGGGAGGAGTATTTCCATAATGACAACCCCATCGTCCTCGAACTCGGCTGTGGCAAGGGCGAATACACTGTCGAACTAGCCAAGCTCTACCCTGATACGAACTTCATAGGCGTCGACATCAAGGGTGCCCGCATGTGGACAGGTGCTACCCAGGCCCTTAACGAGGGACTGAAGAACGTGGCCTTCCTCCGCACGAACATCGAGATCATCGAGCGCTTCTTCTCGGAGGACGAGGTGCAGGAGATCTGGCTCACCTTCTCCGACCCCCAGATGAAGAATCCCCGCAAGCGCCTCACCTCTACCTATTTCATGGAGCGCTACCGCAAGTTCCTCGTCGACGGCGGCATCATCCATCTGAAGACTGACTCCAACTTCCTCTTCACCTATACTACCTACATGGTGGAGCATAACCACCTGCCCGTTGAGGAACGAACAGACGATCTCTATCACGCCTCTCACCTCTCACCGCTCACCACTCGCATCTTAAGCATCCAGACTTATTACGAGTCGATGTGGATAGCCCGTGGTCTGAACATCAAGTATATGAAATGGCGACTGCCCCACACTGGCACTCTCGCAGAACCCGACGTTGAGATTGAACTCGACGACTACCGCTCTTATCACCGCACCAAGCGGAGTTCTCTTGACAAAGCGAAATAACGAAATAAATAGAACACCATTATGAAAAGACTATTTTCGATTCTGCTGGCAGCACTTCCCATGCTCGCTGCCGCTCAAGTATCAAAGAATGTGACGGTGGATGCCGTCGGAAAACTCTCCGAACAGATCGGAAACGATGAAAAGTTCAAAATCTCTGAACTGAAGATCAGCGGCCCGCTCAATGCTGCCGACATCAAGTTGTTCCAACAGATTGTCAACCGTACCAAAGCCAGCGAAAAGAAAGGCGAATGTGTGGTCACCAGCGTTGACATCTCCGAGGCAGTCTTTACCGAAGGCAAGACGGCCATACCTACGAACACCCTTCCCAACGGTCTCTTCCAGGGAGCCAGCAAACTCACGAAGGTGGTCCTACCCGCAGGCATCACCAGCCTCGGCAAGAGCTGCTTCGAAGACTGTTCATCGCTCACCCAGGTCCAGATTCCAGAGAGCGTGACCATCCTCGACGATGAGACCTTCAAAGATTGCGAAAACCTGACCTCCGTCACGATCCCGCAGAGTGTCACGAAGCTTGGCGATGAAGTCTTCGAGAACTGCAAGGCCCTCACCGCCATTGAGATTCCAGAGGGTGTGAAAACCATCGGCAAGCAGGCTTTCAACGGCTGTAAGTCACTTACCAACATCAACATAACCGCGAAGATTAACAAGATCGACAACACCACCTTCAAGGGCTGTGAGAGCCTCAGCGCCATCTCCCTCCCAGAGAGTGTAAAGTCCATTGGCACCGATGCTTTCCGCGACTGTAAGAACCTCACCACCGTCGAACTGCCCGAGGACTGCGAGGAGATTGGCAACTCTGCCTTCGAGGACTGTCAGAGCCTGTCACAGATCGACCTGACAAAGGTCCAGAAGGTGGGCAGCAATGCTTTCGAGGAATGTAAGAGCCTAACGGCCGTCAACTTCGACAAGCTTTCGAAACTTGGCAATGGCGTGTTCAAGAACTGCGTTGCCCTCAATAATGTCGCCATTGAAGGCAATGTCGACGAGATCGGTTCCAACACCTTCCAGGGCTGCACCAGTCTGGCCACAATCAATATACCCGCCTCGGTGAAGACCATCGGCAACAGTGCCTTCGAGAAGTGCCAGAGCTTAGGCCAGATCGACCTGCCCTCAACTCTCACGAAGATCGGTTCTGAAGCCTTTAAGGAATGTGCCGCTCTCCATCAGGTTGTTGTCCCCACCATGGTGAAGAACATCGGCAGCAGTGCCTTCGAGGGCTGCGTCACACTCGACAGCGTGGCCATCAATGGTATGATTACGGAAATCGACAGCAAGATGTTCTACCGCTGCAATGCCCTGCGCTACGCCATCCTGCCTACATCGGTCAAGAAGATTGAGAGCCATGCCTTCCAGGAGTGTACCAGTCTGCAGAGCATCGACCTGCCCATCAGTCTGACCAGCATCGGCGATGATGCCTTCGAGAAGTGCAGCTCCCTGCAGAGCATCAAGCTGCCCGTAGCCGTCACCAGTATTGGCAGCGATGCCTTTATGGAGTGTACCATGCTCAGTAAGGTGGAACTCTCCACGGCTCTGAAGAAGATTGGCGGCTCAGCCTTCGCCAAGTGCCCGTCGCTGAAGGAAGTGATCCTCAACTCCCCCACTCCTCCATCCATCTCCAAGAGCACCTTCAAGGGTAGCATGCCCGCCTATATCATCCCACGTGGCAGCCTGAGCGTCTACATCGCTCATAAAGACTGGAAGTCCATCACCGGCTATCGCGAAAAGTAAAATTAAAGATTGAAAATTGGAACTATATCCTAAACTCATCATGGACGCGCTGGCAACAGTGACGTATGCCGGCACGAAGAAAAACCTCGTGGAGAGTGGTATGGTGGCCGACACTCCGTCGGTCGCCGCCCCCGCCACGGAGGGAGACCCCTGGAAGGTCAAGGTTGTACTGGAATTTCCCCGCGACACCGACCCCTTCCTCAAATCCACTGTCAAGGCCGCTGAGGCAGCCATCCACTACCACTGTGGCAAAGACATCGAGGTCGAGATTGTCACTGAGTTCAAGTCAGCTCCCCGCCCCGAGGTGGGCCAGATGCTGCCAGGCGTGAAGAACATCATTGCCGTCAGCAGTGGTAAGGGAGGTGTCGGCAAGAGCACCGTCTCTGCCAATCTCGCCATTGCCCTTGCCCGTTTAGGCTATCGTGTAGGACTGCTTGACACTGACATCTTCGGCCCATCGATGCCCAAGATGTTCGATGTGGAAGACGAACGTCCCTATGCCATCAAGAAAGACGGGCGCGACCTCATCTGTCCCATAGAGAAATACGGTGTGAAACTGCTGTCCATCGGCTTCTTCGTCTCTCCCACCACCGCTACGCTCTGGAGAGGTGGTATGGCCACGAGTGCCCTCAAGCAGCTCATCGCCGATGCAGACTGGGGCGAGCTCGACTATTTCATTCTCGACACGCCTCCAGGCACCAGCGACATCCACCTGACACTCTTGCAGACGCTCCCCATCACGGGCGCCATCATTGTCTCGACGCCCCAGCAGGTGGCCCTTGCCGACGCCCGCAAAGGTATCGACATGTATCGCAACGAGAAGGTCAACGTGCCCATCCTCGGTCTCATCGAGAACATGGCGTGGTTCACCCCTGCCGAGTTGCCTGAGAACAAATACTACATCTTTGGTAAGGAAGGCTGCAAACAACTGGCTCAGGAGATGAGCGTACCCCTACTCGCTCAGATTCCCCTTGTGCAGAGCATCTGCGACAATGGCGATGCCGGCACCCCTGCCGCCCTGACCAGCGACACAGCCACGGGCCTCGCCTTCATCAACCTTGCCCAGGCTGTCGTCACCGTCGTCAACCGCCGAAACAAGGAACAGCCCAAGACGAAAATCGTCGGAATGAAATAAAGACAAAGAATCCCGAAGCACTAAACTTCGGGATTCTTTGTCTTTTCTTTTAATGTTTGGCGGACCTGACGCTTCTTCTGGAGGACGGCCATGCGTTCCTTGGAGTGACGGCGCGAGAGACGCATCTCAAAGCCGTAGACGATGTAGGCCATGACGAGATAGAACACCACGAGCGCCCAAAGACAACGCACCTCGAATACAACATCACCGAGGGTGGCACCCATCGAATTGAGACGGGTGTAGGCCCGGATGCCAAAGGTGCAGGGGAAGAGCCAAGAGACGCCCTGCCAGTAGCCCGGGATAGCGGACTGCGGCCACGAGATGCCGCTCATGAAGAGCAACGGCAGCGAGAGGAACACCACGAGCAGCATGACGTTCTCACGGTAGTGAACCAGACAGGACACCGTCATGCCGAAGAAGACGCACGACAGCAGATAGGGTATCATCATCGCCAGCAGATCCTGCCAGGCGGCGAGTTGCGGGAAGTGGAATATCCGCGGCACGACGAGGATGAGGAACGTGCCCATGACGGCATAGACCATGAGATAGCAGAGGGCCTTGCCGCAGATGATGCGCATGACTGAAGAGTAACAGCGGTGGATGGGCACGAGGTCGCTGTAACGGCTGCGCTCACGAGCCGTACCTGCCGCCAGACCGATGCCGAGCACGAGCGTCTGCTGGATAATAAGGATGAGCACTGCCGGCAGGACGGAGGAGCCATAACCGCCCTGGGGATTAAAAATGGAGACATCGGCCACTTCCATCGGGCTAGTGGTGATCAAGTCTTCACGGACGGTATAGTTGCCTGCCAGTTTCTTCTGTATCTCCTTTCCCATCTCCTGCGAGACAGCCATTGCCGTCTGGTAGATGGCCTTGTAGGTGAGCATGAGCGCCATGTCGCAGTAGACGCTGACGGTGCCCTGCTCAAGACGGTTGAGGTGGGTGGCAAAGTCCTCGGGGATAAAATAGATGCCCTTCACCACCTGACGGCTGACAAGCGACTGTGCGTCGTCGAGGTCGACGGCATAGTAGGCAACATGGACATCGGGCGAGGCATCGCACATGCGGATGAACTGGCGCGACTGATGGGAGTGTGACAAGTCGACCACAGCGACGGGCACCTCGTGAACCACCTCATTGTTGTAAATCCACGAATAGAGCATGGGATAGAGCAACGGCACGACGAGGCAGAACAGCAATACACCCTCGTCGCGGATCACCTGCGAGATCTCAAACCGCCAGACGTAGGCGGCATCCTGTAACCAATTGAGTGCTTTACGGAATATAGACATAGGTGAGCATTGCGTTTTTGATCTTATGGATGACGAACCATGGCGAGAGCATGAATGCCACAAGCGCCACGAAGTGGAACCACGCGTCGAGCAGTGGGAAGCCGTTGAAGACGGTTATCTGATAGAGCATGTAGTAATGGCGCAGGGGGAAGAGCCACGTGAGCGACTGCAACGGGCCGTCCATGCCCATCATCGGAAAGGCGGAACCGGCCATGGAGAAGCCGAGCATCGCCCACAAAGAACAAATACTCATTGACATGCGCAGCGAGGGCATCAGACCAAAGATGAAGATGCCAAAGCCGATGGAGCTGAACACCTCGAGCAAAGCCAGACGGGTGATTTTCCACAGACCGCCCTGATGGGGGAAGTCGAGAACGCAGTAGATGTAGTATTCGTAGAAGAAGATGAGCGTAAGGAAGATGAGCGCCTGAGGCAGGAACTTGCCGAGGATGGCGACGATGATGCTGTTGTCGGCCTTGCCGAGCCACTCCTTACCACGTCCGAACTTCAGCTCCATGCCCAGCGAGTAGGCAGAGATGAGGAACATGAAGAGCATCATCACGCCTGGCACGAAAACGGTGGAGAGGTAGACATTGTAGCTGCCCCAGGGATTGGCCACCTGATGGAGGTCGATCTTGACGGGCTGGAGAAATGCCTGTATCTGCTGCGGCGACATGCCTTTGGCACTGAGCGTGGCCTGGCCGACGCCTGCTGAACCGAGGGTGGTGATAGTCTTCAAGTCTTTCATCACCATCGAGCCGCCTGAGAGCGACACCTGGCTGTAATAATACGACACCTTGGGACGGCGGGCAGAGAGCAACTGGTCTGTCGTGCCTTTCGGGATATAGAGGAAGCCGTAGATCTCGTTCTCCTGGATGGCGTGACGTGCCGATGCCACCGACGGGTAATGGGCCACGACCTGTGATCCCTGGAAGCCGTCGAGCTTCTGCACCAGTGAACGACTGGTGGAGGTGTTGTCGAGGTCAACAACACCCACAGGCATATCCTGTGGCAGACCGTCCCTCATCAACGTGGTGAAGAACACCATCGTCAGCAGGGGGAAGATGACCATACTGAAGAAGTAAATGCGATTCACATACAGAATCTTACATTCACGCCGAGCTACCGTCCAGATATTGATCAAATATCTCATCAAGACTTTAATTCTTGATAATTAAAGACATGCCGGGACGGAGACCATCGAGTTTCTCGACGGGACGGGCCTTGACCTCAAAGGTCTTCAGGTCATACTGGCCGTTGGCCTTCGTGGCCTTCCACACGGCATAAGAACCCTGGTCCTTCAGGTAGTAGACTTTCATCTTGATCTCCTTGTTGAAGGCTGGCACAAATACGGTGAACTCTGAGCCCACCTGCATGCCGTTGAGCTGATCCTCGCGTACGTTGAACGTGCCCCACATGTCATCCATCACAGCAATCGACATGATGGGAGATCCTGTACCGACAAGCTCGCCCACCTTCGGATAGATGTTGGCAACCTCACCCTCCTTCTGTGCAATCTGCACCGTCTCGTGGATATAACTGTTCACCTCCTGTACTGCACCTTTGGCACGACCTACCTGAGCGGCAGCAGCAAGCTTATCCTCCATACGAGCACCGTTGACGGCCATATCGTACTGACTCTGGGCAGCCTTCATCTGAGCCTCCATCGCCTTGTAGTTGGCATAGACCTCATCGCGCTTCTGGGCACTCATCACACCCTCGTCGTAGAGACGCTGAATACGCTGATAGGACTTCTCGGCAATCTCATAGCCAGCCTTCGCCTGCTGGAGCACACTGTAGGCGCCCTGGATCTGCTCCTTACGGGCACCGTTTTGGGCTTTCAGTTCAAGGGCGGCTGCAGCACTCTCGGCACTGCGGGCCTGCTCCATCTTCGCACGCACGTCTGGGGCGTCGAGGATGGCGAGGGTATCTCCGGCCTTCACGTAGTCGCCCTCACTCACACGGAGTTCGAGGATACGACCAGGCACCTTACTTGACACACGGTATTCGGTGACCTCCACCTGACCCTGGATGATGTCGGGAGTACGGTCGAGGGCGAGGAATCCGATGATGGCCACGATGATCACGACTGCGATAAAGCCGGCTACGGCGAGCAGAATGTTGTTATGTTGGGTTTTTGCACTCATAATGCTATTGACTTTGAACTTTGAACTTAAATTTTAGACTTTATGATTAGTTATTCCAAGATACCGAGGGATTTCTGGAGGTCTACCTGCGAGAGACGGACGTCGATCTCTGCGTCGATCTTCTGCGACTGTGCCTGCAGCCAGGCCGTCTGAGCCTCCATCACGGTGGTAGGACTGATGACACCCTCCTGGAAGCCGAGGTTGGCGGTACGCAGGTTCTCGTCGGCACGGGCGATATTTGACTGTGCCATTGTGAGTTTCTTGTTAGCCTCGTTCACACGGAAGGTGTTCTGGTTCACCTGTAACTCTATCTTTTCACGGGCCTCCTGCAACTCGAGGTTGGCAATGCTGGTGGCGCCCTTCGAGGCACGCACCTTATACATCACGTCGCCCCAGTTCCAGATGGGCACACGAACTAAAACACCGACATTCCAGAA
>Ga0265298_10007196_pt1 | contig 13574 bp, 16 predicted proteins | sample AusTroGonzalo_MG_3_FD_193486 | JGI IMG/M metagenome (GOLD analysis project Ga0265298, IMG submission 193486) | Bovine rumen microbial communities from tropical cattle in Woodstock, Queensland, Australia - Gonzalo_01 | ecosystem: Host-associated > Mammals > Digestive system > Stomach > Rumen ...
TGCTGTTTGCTCTTACTAGACTTGGTAGCCAAAAGAGGTCCCTCTCTCAACCCTCGAAGAAGGTAATTTCGAATATTTAATTATCTTCAAATTATTGTTAGAATTTTTAACCGTACTCTGCCAAATGAATGTAGGTAATCCGAACCAAAACTACTGTGTGAAACTATCAATAATTTGGATGATTTGATGATGAAAATCACAACAAAAAATGTGCATTGTTTCACTCGATTCTCAATGCACGAAACAGCTTTTGAAAAGAGATTTTTGTGGCAGTAGGAAGATGAGAAAATCTGGTTTCATTCATTTTGTCAAGCGAGAAAAGAGACCGGCCGATGGCCGGTAATTGGTTTTAGAATCACTCTTCACCAGCTTCTAAAAGCTCCTTCGTTCAGTGCTTCTTACAGCAATCGCAGGAATCACTAATGTCTGTGATGACTACCATGGATTTCTTTCCTGGACAACCAGGACAGTTGCAGCCACAGGAGTTCTTCCCCCTGAGCCTGTTGCGCACGAGAACGACGATCGCCCCGATGGCCATGAGTGCTATCACAGCGAAAACCTGGAGATCTCCTGGCGTCATGCTACGGCCTCCGTAGTTTTTCCCAACTGCCTGAAGGGATCCTTGGCCACCAGAAGGTAGATCAGGATCACCGCATCCAGAACCGCGAACATGTACGAGAACCAATCTATCTGGTCTCCGATTATTGTTCCATAGACCACATAGACTATCATGGCGACGAAGTACGCAAGCAGACACTGATACGCGACAGCGATTCCCGTGTGCTTCCACGAACCTAGCTCCCTGTGAATGGCTCCGATCGCAGCGAAGCAAGGTGCACAGAACATGTTGAACGTGAAGAACGAAATGATGGCGCTTTGTTTGAACATGGCGGCAAGGATCTCTCCCACATCGTCCGCCTCATCGCTCACCGCTTCCAATACGATTGCGAGAGTTCCGATCAGATCCTCCTTGGCGATAAGTCCTGTGAGTGATGCGGATGCAAGCTCCCAACTGCCATCCCATCCGAGCGGTATGAACAGATAAGCAAGCACTCCTCCGATCGCAGCGAGTATGGAATCGCCCATATCCTCATCGGGATCGATGAACTCGAAACTGAGAGTGAAGTGTGACAGGATCCAGATCACGATGACGGTCAGGAGGATGATCGTTCCCGCCTTCTTGACGAAGGCCCAGGTCCTATCGAAGACGGACTTGGCAGACGAATACAATCTAGGCATGTGGTATGGAGGAAGCTCCATGATGAACGGTGCAGGCTTGCCTGCAAGATGCTTGAACTTCTTCAGAATGATTCCGGACAGGATCACAAGCACTATTCCTCCGAAATATGCGAAGAGACCCACCCACCAGGCTCCGGCCAGTGCGGCCGTGATGGCTGCGATTATGGGCAGCTTTGCTCCGCAGGGCATGAAGGTGACGGTCATCGCGGTTATGCGGCGGTCGGCATCGCTCTCGATGGTACGGCAGGCCATGACTCCAGGCACACCGCATCCGGTACCGACGATCAAAGGTATGAAGGATTTTCCTGAGAGGTTGAAGTATCTGAAGATACGGTCCATGACGAAAGCGACACGGGCCATGTATCCTATCTCCTCAAGGATTACTAGACAGATGAATAGTATGATCATCTGAGGCAGGAATCCAAGAACAGCCCCTACTCCGTGGACGACTCCGTCCACTAACAGGCCCGTCATTACCTCGCCTGCGCCGATGCTCTCGCACCACTCTCTGAGTCCGGGTTCGATTATCTCTCCGAACAGGACATCGTTTACCCATCCTGTTGCCCAAGCACCCGGAGATGTCCCGAGCTCTCCATCGTACATAGCGATGAAGTACACTGCAGCGATGATCGCTGCAAAGATCGGTAATCCGAATATCCTGCTGGTGACTATCTTGTCTATACGGTCCGAGAGTGTTCCTTCGGTCTTCCTTGGTGCCTTGGTGTAAGCGCCGGAGACTATCTCGCTGATCTTGGAATACCTGCTATCCGCTATGATGGAATCGGCAGAATCATCGTACTCGACCTCCAATGATTCTATCTCCGAAGCTATGGAAGCCCTCGCTTCCGGCGCAATACCGTTGACGGCGGAATCATCCTCCAGAAGCTTGAACGCGTAGAACCTTATGCTCTCGGCAGGAACCTTGTCTTCCAAGGCCTTCTCTGCCGCTGCCTCGGTGGACTCGATCTTGTCGGCATAGATCATCTTCTGAGGGACGGTCTTGTTCTCTGCCACGGAGATTATCTCCTTGACCAGGGAATCTATGTTATCCTTCTTCGCCGCGGATATGGGGATGACAGGGACACCCAACCCCTTGGAGAGTCTCCCTACATCTATCTTATCGCCGAGATTCTCCACCTGGTCCATCATGTTCAACGCGACGACCATCGGAGTGCCCATGTCCATCAGCTGAAGCGTCAGGAACAGGTTCCTCTCGAGATTGGTTGCATCCACGATGTTGATGACAGCATCCGGCCTCTCGTCTATTATGAAATTCCTCGACACCACTTCCTCCGGAGAGTAGGGAGAAAGAGAATAGATTCCGGGCAGGTCAACCAGTTCGGAATCTGTGCCCTTGATCTTTCCTACCTTCTTGTCGATGGTTACTCCGGGCCAGTTACCCACACGCTGGGATGCTCCGGTAAGGGCATTGAACAACGTGGTCTTTCCGCAATTGGGATTTCCGGCCAATGCAATTGTAAAACTCATTCTAAAATCTCCTAAAAACTTTGAACAGTATACCGAAGGTCATTCGACCTCGATCAACTCCGCATACTCCTTCCTCAAGCTCAGCTCGTATCCGCGAACGGTGATTTCGATTGGATCCCCCAGTGGAGCGACCTTGCGGACATAGATCTCCACACCCTTGGTGATTCCCATGTCCATGATGTGACGCTTCACGACTCCCTCTCCGTTGATCCTCTTCACCTTCACGGTAGAACCGACAACAGCTTCCTTCATCGTGCTCATTCTATCAACTCACGAGGTGACATTGGATCTTTCCAGCCATCGCCGCATCGAGGGCCACCCTAGATCCTTTCACATCCACGATGACGTTACCTTTGACAACATTGACTATTCCGATCTCTGTCCCTATGATGAAACCCAGTCCAGCGAGGTACTTCTTCACATCATCTCTGCCAGATATCCTCTGTATGGTTCCTTGCTCACCCATCTTCATGAACGACAGCGGGATGGTGGGGCCGCTGTAGTCATCCATCTGTTTTTCGATCGTGAGGATCGCAGCATCGCTGAACAGGCTCATATTTTAGGTAATCCTAAAAATTCTATATATATTTTTGTTAAACCTAAAATTAATTAGATATTACTAAAAATATTTTTGATAATAACAAAAAACAAGGCTGATTCAATCAAACATGGTTGGACATGCCATCAAAAACTCATTGTGAATTCAAATGGTCTCTCTTTGACAACCAATCCTTGAGTCCCTTAGGCGGCTCCAGGATCATGATTGCAACCATCACCAGAATGATTCCGATAACGTCCTTGAGTCCGAAACTATCGCCGAACACCACAACACCGCACAACGTGGAAACGATAAGGCTTGATGTGATAATCACGGAAACTGTGGCCGGGTCCACACGGCGTATGCTGTAGACGATGAAATAATTAGGAGCTAGAGTACACAAGATTCCCATTGATAGGATAAGAATGGGATAGATAGGGTCGGAAGATGCTGTCTCTACTAAAAGACCGAAATCGGTCAATGGTGCTGCCAGCAACGCGCTGAAAAGGAAAAAGTAGAACATGGCGGTATTCTCGGAATATCCCTTTTCTCCGACGTACTTGCTGCCTAGGGTGAATGCGGCCAAAGTCATACCTGATAACAGTCCGATGACTATTCCGACTGCCTGTATGTCCTTCTCCCCATTCATGACCCCAATTATAAACATGCAGCCGATGAAGGCCAGTACGGCAGCGATGACCTTCCTCTTTGTGATCTTGTCCCCGAACAGGAAGAATGCGAATACCAGAATGAAGTACGGGCTGGTCATCTCCAGGACGGCGGCCACCTCCAGAGGAAGTGTCTCCTGTGATTGGAAGACGCAAACATTGGATGCCACGTTGAATGCTCCGAACAAAAGGAACATCCACAGATCCTTCGGTCTCACCTTGAACGCTGAGCGGTCGATTACAAGCAGTATGAGGAAGAAAGCTACCGCGGTCACGCCTTCGCGACAGAAGCATATCTCCATGGGTCCAAGACCTGCTATCAGCAGGTCCTTCGAGAACATGTTCAATATGCCTGCCAGGATGGCAGCCATAAAGACCCAAAATACAGGCGGAACCTTCAGATTCACGGGGATTCAACCTTGGCTCAGACTATGTTCAGAGTATCGAGGAACCCAGACATCTGCAGTATGGACATGACGTCCTTGTTGACGTTCTTCAGCTTGATGCCTTCCTTTTCCTCCATCAGCTCGTCCGCATTGAGGATAGTCCTCAGTCCGGCCGACGATATGTAGGGTACGTTGGCCATGTCGATTACTATCGCCTTCACAGAGGGCGCCTCGGTCTCGATGACCTCGTCCAACTCCGGCGCGGTCACATAGTCGATGCTTCCCATGGGTGTGATCAACAGCACCCCGTCCTCTATCTTCTTGTCTATCTGCATCTTATCAGAATCCTCTCTTCATTGTAAGAATGTTGCAATCGTCATCTCTAGAATATGTGACCTCATCCATCATCTTCCTGACGATGAAAAGTCCGAATCCGCCCACCTTATGGTCCTTTATCCTCTTCTCTATGTCAGGATTGTCCTTGAGGAGAGGATTGTACTCTGGACCCTTGTCCTTGAAAACGACCTTGGCCTTGCGATCCACTACAGAGACCGCGACGGCGACCTCTCCACCCTGTCCCTGATATGCGTACATGTCTATGTTGGCCAGTATCTCGGATGAGCAGACCTCCATATCCTTTATGACGTTCTCGGGACACTTGAGGGAAGCCAATGTCGAACGGATGTATGACATGGCATCGCTGTAGGAGCCGCGGTCGAGAACGAAGTCCTCGAAGACCAGATCGTTCTCCATATACCTGTTCATGCCGAAGACCAGCATCGTCATGTCATCGTATCTTTCCACGCCGTTTACGAATTCTCTGACGTCGTCCTTCACGGATTTTAGGACCTCGTCTGAAGTCCCGCTGGATCTGACCAGGGCCTTCTCGAATCTTTCGGTACCGTATCTCGAACCGTCGGGTCCAACGGCCTCGGTGACTCCATCTGTGTACAGGACCAAGTAATCTCCTGGCTGGAGGGTCACTCTGTGCTCCTTGAAATCCACCCTTCTCTTCCTTCCGAGGATGAAGTTGGGAGGATCTGAGAGCTGTTGGGCCTTACCGTCATGGATCAAATATGGAGGGTTATGGCCGGCGTTGACATAGGACAGCCTTCCATCCTCCAGGTCGATTATTCCCAACCAAGCGGTGACGAACATCTTCTCACGGTTGGAATCGCATAGCACAAGATTCGTCTTCTTCATAACCATGTCCGGCTGCAGGCCGTTGGCGAGATTGCTGCGCAGCGATGATTTGGCGCTTGCCATGAACAGGGAGGCTGGAATGCCTTTTCCCGACACATCCGCGATGACCATCGCCAGATGCGTGTCGTCCACCTTGAAGAAATCGTAGAAGTCCCCTCCGACGGTCTTCGCTGTCTTCATCAATGCCGAGATGCTGAAATCCCCATTGTCGGGTATGTTCTCAGGGAGCATTCCCATCTGGATGTCCGATGCGATGGTCAGTTCCTTCTCCACAGCGGCTTCCCTGACCGCGGTCTCGTTGTATCCGACTATAATCCTCAATCCTCTGCTGGTCAGCCATATCGAAAGCATGGCAACCGACATGAAGAGGATCACGCTTGGGATCGTGTACTGCAACATCTGCTCCTTGATACTCTCCAAGCCCCAGTTGTAGATGATGACTGATGCGTCATCATCCCCTTTCAGGCCTACGTAGTTCAGGTCGACCTTGTCCGCAAAGAATGATAGGACAGGTTGGCATAACATCAGGATTCCGCATATGATCGCTATGATTATCTCGAACGCTCTTCTGTAATAAAGAGCGGAAAGAATCAGCGGCAGGATGAATATCAGATAATTGCTGCCAGTCACCACCTCTATGACCAGCGATGTTATCATCACCGAAGCCATGAGGCTGTATCTCACCCACCATCCCTTCGCATCCGAAAGATAGCAGGCGATGAAGGCGGCCATCAGGATTACCGAGCATAGGAAGAACGCGAAGTATGTCCAGTTGAGTCCGGAGGTCTCTATGACATGCGTCCACAGCATCACATAGTACAACATGATGAAGACCGACAGAGCACCGCATATCAGGGCCACGATCCAGTTAGCCTGCTCCTCGTTCCCCGGGAGGTGGACATTGCTGGACTTCCACATCATGAGGACTCCTCCTTCCCCCAAGATGGCTCGTAATCCGATTGGTTGTCGCCGTAGAACAGGGATGTCTTAGCTAGGTAGAAGAAATACCCTCCGACCGAGGAGTAATAGATTACACCGTATTCATCCACATAGTACTTGTTCAGATCGTTGCCGTAGATCTTGCAGAACGTACTCCCATAGAATGAATGTAAGAATATGGCGCCAGTGTACTTCGAATGATCGAACCTATCGCCAAACAGTACTTTGTCCAGGAAAGATTTCTTTGTCAGATGATCCTCTTCGGTGGTTTTCTCTCCTGTTTTGTTATCACAGGCGGCGATCTCGACGATGTAATCGTCCCCATCGATCTCCTTTATGGTGTAAGTGGTCTCATATCTTTCCGACCAGAGGACATAATAATCCCCGACCTCAAGATCTGTACGGATCTCCCAACCACGGTCGGGGAAAGCGAATGTCAGCGCTCCGAGTATCAGAACGACGATGATGGTAACGACCATGAGGGCTGTCTTCCAATCGAGCTTCTTTCCCTCTGAACCGATTGCCCATTTCAATCTCAGTTCCATACTTCAAGGCCCCCTTGAACCTCTGGTCGAACACCTTATGACGTGTTAGAACGCTTGAATCCTATAATAGGGTTCCTTGATGGTTGTCAATATGCTCGTTGAAGATGCTTGACTGTTCGATTTTGTATCGGAGGATAAACATTCCGCCTAACATGAAAGTCAGAGAGAAGAAGGTGGACCTCTTCGAGCTGTTCTATGACCTGGTCTTCGTTTATGCTATCTCCAAGGTCACACTCATCCTAGAGGAACCCGTGGACGGTTCGGCAGCAGAAGAATGATCGCTGGGGTCTTCGACCCTAAATCTATTAATCCTCAAGTTGCCATCTGCAGCCGATGAAGTTCGGCTTTACGGCCCTGGTCAAGGCGATAGGGATGGGTACTCTGTTGCAGGAGTTGCTCTACTGTCTGATAATGAGTCTGATCTACGTCTACGCAGCGAGCTTCGGGTTCGTGGAGTTCGCCAGCAAGTCGGACTATGCATTGGTCCAATTCGGTATGATAATGACATGGGGGGTCATCGATGCCATCATCTTATACGGCATCGGGCTGGGAGACTAGCGCAGACACTGCCGTCTGATGTCCAACGAAGTGAACATGGACAAAGAAACCAGGCTTGACAACATTATGGATGAGTTCTCTAACACTCCCCTTGATATCCTGGATGACAAAGACAAGAGGGAGGTCTGCGAAATCATCCTGACAAAGAAGATGCAATCCGAAGAGTCCGCAAAAGGAGACAGACGCGATCTGCTCGTATCCTCATTGGGATGCATCCTCATATCCCTGGTCGCACTCATCCCCATAATCCTTCCAGTTATGGTGATTGATGATATGAACGAGGGTCTCACGGCAGTCTCGGCCATGACCTCGCTCATCCTCTTCATAGTGGGGTACAAGATAGCCCCCTATATGGGAACCAACAAATGGCTCACCGCATTCACCATAACCGGTGTTACCCTTGCCATCGCCCTCATCTCCGTATTCACTGGCGGATGAGGGGATGTACAGAGAGGGCTGATTGGATATTAATACAATCTAAATCATCTATTGACTCATGAACAGAAAGCCCATCCTGGCCATTGCCGTCGTCATGATATTCCTTTTGCCTTCTACCGCGATTATGCTGCCTGCGTCATCAGCGGAGGATATTGAGGAATTGCCGTCAAGCTTCGACCAGAGGGATCTGGGGATCGTGACACCTCCAAAGTATCAGAACCCTTGGGGCGTATGCTGGGCATTCGGCGGGATCGCAGCTGCTGAAACATCGGTCCTTAACATGCTCGGTACGACATGGGAGGAATCTGGGTTGGACTTTTCTGAGAGACATCTCTCATACTTCTCCAACAACCACATCGATGAGAGCGTCTGGCCATCTCAGGCTGGCGAGGGCGTATACATATTCGATGACTATCAGAACGCTCCTTTCAGTGGAGCATGGCCGTATCACTTCTCACAGCTGTACTCGACCGGAGTAGGGCCCCTGTACGAAGAGATCTTCCCGTTCAAAGGGGCCAAAAGCCTCGACACACTCCAAATGTTCACGGATCCAGATACCGTTGACGATGCTCTGAGGTATATTTACTTCGACAGGACCGAAGATAGCATCCAAGAAACGATCGACGGATACACTGATGAACAGAGAAAGGAGAAATTCGATCAATGGACGGGATACGGTGTGGAGTTCCCGGAAGGTGTGGATGAGACCAACTTCACGGCAGAGGATGTCGTACCTGCCCTTACAGAATACTCCATCGATAGGTACGGAAGGCACAACGAGTACTACAAGGGTGATGACTGGAGCTTGGAACCGTCTTCGCGCCAATACACAGAAGGATACACAATGGTCGATGGCAACTATCTGAAGAATTATCAGGTCTTCGAGGATGACAAACTGGTATCTTTGGATGACGATCTCATGGACGATATCAAATCCGAGATGTACAAGGGCCATGGCATGGTTATGGCCTTTAATTATGATAATATGGGATACAATAGCAAACTCGGGACCAGCTATCAATGTGCGACGAAGGAAGCCAACCATATGGTCCAGGTCATAGGCTGGGATGATGACTATCCAGCAGATAACTTCTCATTCAAAAAAGGAGACACCACCTACAATCCCGAGGGCAATGGCGCATGGCTGTGCAAGAACAGCTGGGGGTCAGAGACCTTCGGCTACGATATCAACGGAAAGACATGGTACTTCAAATGGGGAATTCCAGATGAGGATGGCAAGCGCACAGGCTACTTCTGGTTGTCATATTACGATTGGTCGATCCAAGCTATGGAATCGATGACTTTCACGGATGAACTTGCGGATGAGAACGGTCTGATCTACATGTGCTATGACTATCTACCGGATGTAGGAAGGCACAACTGGTCCTTCGATGACACCGTTGTCAAGACAGCGAATGTTTTCGAGAGCTACTATTGCAAGATAGAGGCCGTATCGATCACAACATACGGCTACGACAGCGATGTTACCGTCAGCGTATATTTGGATGTCAAGGATACTCCGGAATCCGGAAAGCTGGTCTACAGGACTGAGCGCACTATCCCCTACGCGGGGATCCATGTCCTTTACCTAGACGATTACATCGAGACCGTGAGCGGACAGAGCATCAGCGTGGTGGTCGAGGAGCGCTCTCCCGATTCCTCGCATATCTTTGGGTGCTCGACAGCGTATGGGATGGAGCTCGCCAAAGAGGAAGGCCAACCGCAATACTTCGTCGGGATCATCAACGAAGGCGAGAGCTACCTGTTCAAGAATGGTGAATGGAGTGACTGGTCAGGGGCTGTGAAGGAATACGAGGAGAAATATCCAGGATATGTCTTCGATAACTTCGGGATCAAGATATTCGCGATACAGAACCTCCATGAAGGAAACTCGCTCTACGATGCAATCTTAGTCATGATCATCGTACTGGCGATAGGAGCGTTCCTGTTCGCCCGCAAGAAGAACTGATGCCTTATCTGGCCTTCCCGGATTTCATCTGGGCCAGTAATGCTGAGAATACCTCCGTCAGCCTGTCTGAGATCTCCTCAGGAGTGTATGTGCAGAGGCCGTTGACGCACATGGTAGCGATGCCATGGGTGTAGATCCACATATGCTGGAAGAGCCTGGCAGCGCCCTCCTTGTCCATGCCGTAAGGTCCTTCGATGGAATCGGAGATGTTGCATACTGAGTTGAACGACTCCACCATGGAAGGCACTGTCAGCGATTCCTTGGGCTCGCTCATGAACAGAAGGCGGAACAGCTGAGGCTCATCCTGTGCGAACAGGATGTAAGCCTTCCCTACTCCTTTGAAGGGGATGTCCTCCTGGAGCCCCCTGTTGGTGTATTCAGCATCCAGCTCTATCGCCTTCTTGATCACTTCGTCCTTCACCTCATCCATGTTCTTGAAAACGGTGAAGATCGGCCTGGCGGAGCTTCCAAGTCTCTTGCTGAGCTCTCTGGCTGTCAGAGATTCCATACCGCGATCCCTCACTATAGAGAACGCGGCATCTACGATTTCCTCTCTTGTGAATTTGGCTTTTGGGGGCATGGTTCACCTTTTTAAACCAAGTGTTTTAAAACAAGTGTTTTAATACACCTGTTTTATTACAAGTGGTATAACACATAACTAGTAGAAAAAGGAGGCTGAAGATGGACAAAGCAATCTGTGTTGATGCATTGTACAAATCTTACGGGGACTTCCCCGCAGTCAAAGGAATATCTTTCGATGTGGAGCAGGGGTCGTTCTTCGCGTTCCTCGGCCCTAACGGGGCAGGGAAATCGACTACGATATCCATGCTGTGCTCACTTCTCCCGAAGAACTCGGGAGACATTCGGATATTTGGGAAGGATCCGGAGGAGGCAAGGTCCGAGATCGGAATGGTCTTCCAGGATAACAAGTTGGATAACAGACTCACCGTCCGCGAGAACCTGGAGGTCCGCGGCGCCCTATATGGTTTTGAGAAGGAAGATCTATCAAAGAGAGTTGAGACCGCTCTGGCGAGATCCGGTTCAAATGAATTCGCAGACCGCCAGTATTCTCAGCTATCGGGCGGACAGAAGAGAAGGGCGGAGATCGCCAGGGCCATCATCCACGACCCCAAGATACTCCTTCTGGACGAACCCACGGCCGGTCTCGATCCTCAGACAAGGAAGCTCATTTGGAACAACATATATGATCTGAAGAAAGGAGGCATGACCGTCTTCCTTACCACTCACTACATGGAAGAGGCTGCGGATGCCGATGACATCGTCATCATAGACAAGGGGGAGATCGTCGCCCACGGAACCCCATCGGTGCTCAAGGAGAGATACAGCTCCGATTACCTGGAGGTCCTGCCGAAGGACATGGACAATGTGAAATCAATCCTCGAGAAGGAAGGATTGAAATACGCCGTGCGCTCGGATGTCCTCAGGATCCCTCTGGATAACACCATGAAGGCCATCCCCGTCGTAAACCTTCTGGAGGGCGAGATAGAATCGTTCGAGGTGCGTACAGGTACCCTCGATGACGCTTTTATTAACATCACGGGAGGGATCGCGGAATGAACGGAATGCTCATGCTCGCCAAGAGACACTGCCTGTGCTACTTCAGGGACAAGGCATCCGTGTTCTTTTCTCTGATGGCTGTGCTCATCGTCCTCATGCTGTACCTGATCTTCCTGAGGAACCTGCTGATCGACAGCATGCTCTCCGGCGGCCTTGATTTCGCTTCGGACGACCAGGTGTCCAACCTCATCGATTCATGGGTGCTCGCAGGTATCCTCGGAATCGTGGCCGTGACATCATCGGCAGGATCGCTCCAATGCATGGTCGACGACAGGATATCCGGAAGGAACCTCGACTTCATGATCACACCGATGAAGCCCTGGCAGCTTACCAGCAGCTATATCATAAGCACGTTCGTGGTCGGACTTGTGATGAGTGCGATAACCCTCGTCATCGCACTGGTGTTCCTGTTCGCCACCGGATGCATACTCGAGACCTCATCGATCATCATGTGCGTCGTTCTGATCGTCCCCTCCACGCTGTCGGGATCCATCATCGTCTTCGCTCTGATATCGTTCATCAAAAGTCAAGGAGCATTCTCCGGATTCTTCACGGTCCTGAGCACCATGATCGGATTCCTCACAGGAATCTACATGCCCATGGGAAACCTCCCTGGCGTGATGCAGGTCATAGGTACCCTCATGCCCGCGACGCAGATGGCGGCCTTGTTCCGTCAGAACCTGTGCTCCGGATCCATGGCGGATGTCTTCGGACCATATGACCCTGCGGAATTCAGGGAAGAGATGGGAATGGATCTGTATCTGGGAGACTTCCAGTTCACCCCTGAGGTCTCCATCATCTACGTCATCGCGGTGACTGCTGTGTTCTTCGGAATAGCAGTCTTCATGATGAAGAGAAAGTGAAAACTATCTCCAACCAACAAGCGGGTCTCGGCCCGCTCCTTTCTTTTCTCGATTGTATAATTGAATGAAAACCGATGCTTTTTTCTTCTAAGGACTCGGTCCATAATCATGGCCGAAAACACCTCTGGCGTCATGAAGAATCAGACGTCGATGCTAGTGAGGAACCTCAAGCTAGTCCACTTCGATAGGATCCTGGTGGCCTATTTGGTCGTCTATTTCATCTTCTCCCTGTTCATATGGTATTGCGACCCGGATATCAAGGACCTGTCCGATGCGCTGTGGTTCACCTTCCAGACAGTCACCACAATCGGTTACGGGGACCTTCAGGCCACATCGGTCCTGGGAAGGATCCTTACCGTCATCCTTGCCATCTATTCCATCGCCATCGTGGCCATCTTCACCGGGATCATAGCAGGATTCTATGTGGAGGTCGTGAAGACAAAGAGGAACGAGGACATCGTTGACTTCCTCGGAACGCTGGAGAGGCTGCCTGAAATGGACCATGACGAGCTTGTCAGGATCTCGGAGCGTGCGAAGTCCCTGTCAGAGAGAAGGAGGAGCTGATTCACCTAGGTTTTATATGCGAACCATGGACATTTCTTATCATCGATATCCGGAATTCGTGAGGCCAGAGCATGACAGAATTGGGTTACAAGGAGAAGATCGCCATCACGGCGATCTCGATAATCGCGCTGTTAGCCGTCGTATTCGTCGTATCCAATTTCATGGACGATCCCGGGGATCCGACAGACGTTCTGCCCAATTACACCGTGACCGGCGAGACCGATCTGGAGGGCAACATCTACCTATCTTTCGTCTACACCAAGAACATCATAATGCTGGACGGGAAGGGCAACCTCGTCTGGTTCAAACACGGCGAGTCCCCGGAGAACGGTGTGAACACCGGATATTGGGATTTCAAGAAACATGTCATCGATGGGAAGGTCTACTACAGCTACCATGACCAGGACAGCACCCAGGACAAGTACGGTCTGGAGGGATATGCTCCCGGCGAGCGTGTCATCCTTGATTCCAATTTCAAGGAGATCAAGCGCATCACATTCGAGGAATCAGATACCGTCTACAAAGGCCACCCCCTTGACGGCCACGACTTCTACCTCTTCGACCTGGACCATTACATCATGTCCGGTTACATCAAGGA
>Ga0265298_10007199_pt1 | contig 13570 bp, 10 predicted proteins | sample AusTroGonzalo_MG_3_FD_193486 | JGI IMG/M metagenome (GOLD analysis project Ga0265298, IMG submission 193486) | Bovine rumen microbial communities from tropical cattle in Woodstock, Queensland, Australia - Gonzalo_01 | ecosystem: Host-associated > Mammals > Digestive system > Stomach > Rumen ...
ATTCTGCTTCAAGAACCTCTTGATTTTGTCCGTCTGCAGGTTAATGCTCTCGTAGAGCATAGGCAGGTCGTTACCCGTCACCTTCGTACCGATACTCCACGTCACCTTGTCGGCAGGCACTTCGCGCTCAGCCAGTCCCTTCACCGTCACATGCCGGTCCTTGTTGGCAAAGTCATCGATGCCAGCCTTCACGAACCATCCCAAACAAATGATGCCTACTGCCACCAGGGCAGCTGCCACTAAACGATTCTCTTTCATACGCTTTATGGTTTTAAGTTGTAATTCGGTTGCAAAGATAAGCATCTTTTCCTTTCCCCACACAAGAAAATCCCTATTTTTTCGAGAGGGTTTCCCTAATGTTACGAAAAACGCGTCCCCACCCCTCCTTGCAACGTTAACAAAGTTTAAGAGGCAATAAAGCGGTAGTAAACAAAATAATTCATATATTTGTAGCCGAATAACAATCTATAACCCAAGGAGATATAACTATGAAGACAAGACTAACCCTGACCCTACTGCTGTTGTTAAGCATATTCTGCCTCGTGGCATGTTCTGAGAAGGAGGAAGAAAACTCCAACCCCATAGGCACTTCGAGCCTGCAAGTGACTCCCGGCAAACTGAGCTTCACGGCTGCTGGAGGTACTCAGTTGCTGACGGTCAAGACCACCTACCCCAAATTCGGATTCTACGAAACGTCAGACTGGATAGATGCCGACTTCAAGGATGACCCTACCTATAACTATATTACGGTTACGGCCGAGCCCAACACCAAGTCGGAGGCCCGCTCGACGACAGTCCGTATTGACGGTGCCGACGAGAACAGCAAAATCGTGGAGTCTGTCAACGTCAAGGTCGAGCAAGAAGCCGGCGATGGTGACACAGGCACTGAATTCACCGTCAGCCCCAATGGCGGTACTGTGGAGGAGGGCGACATTGCCATGAACTTCTCCGAAGGTACGTTCAAGAGCAACACTAATGTTGCAGTTTCCGAGGTTGAGAAAGGCTTCATTGGCGGTGAGATGGAACTTTCAAAGTTTTATAAGGTGAAGCTGTCGGCAGGTGTAAGGCGAGGCTTCACGGTTGCCGTAAAAATGCCAAAGTTGTCAGACGAAAGGCTTGTGAGGATGCAGTTTTCCATCATGGGATGGGCGCCGAGTACTAACGAGCATCTAATGATACACCGATACATGGGTGTAAAATATACCGATGGGGCCTATGTTGCCGAAATACCAGAAATGGAAAGTCCGGATGATGCAGGCGAGACAGAAGTCTATTTCGGTGTCACCACTTGTGATTTAGGCGAAGAAACATCTTCTGCAAGGACTCGTGCGGATAACATGGTTGGAAGAACAGACTATGGATTATACAAATATCTGTTGTTATTTTCCGACAATAAATTCAAGGACATCTTTTATAATATGAGGTGGTCCTGGATTCCCGAGGCAATGGATCAATTGGAGAAGCTCGGTTTCAAGAAAGAAGAAGGGAGCAAAATAGAATACTATTTGGTGAACTTAGGGGAGAATCATGACGGCTGTTGCTTATTTAATCCATGGGGGAAAAAGTATTCTGAAGTTTATTTGAATTACACAAAATTAAAAAACCAAGATTATAATTATATAAGACAGACCATCATACATGAGACTTTCCACTACTACCAGCAGTTCTATGATACGCGTTCTGCACCAAGATATGCCGTGGAGGGTTATTCAACTGCCACAATACTTGAGGAAGCTTCATCTACATGGTCTGAGAGGTATTATGGTTATAAAATACCGAACTTATCAAGCCAGACACAAAGTTATGCCTACATATTCGTCCCAAGTATTAACCCTGTCTATACCGATATCGCCGACGTTCCAGCAGCTCAAGCAGAGTGGAAGTTCCGCTTTACAAACGTCGGCTATGGAGCGGGTATTCTATTAGAATATCTAACCCAGAAATATGGAGAAGGCATCATTAAAGAATTGTGGGAAGACAGGAAAACGGGTGATCCATTCGACACTCGTGGCAGAATAGAAAAGATTGCAAAGAAACACGGGCTTGACATCTTCACACAAAGTGCATATAAAGATTTTCTTGAAGCTATTGGCACCAGAAAGGTCTATCCTCCTTCTGAATCAATGCATTTTGATGGTCTGATTAATCTGCGGCAAAAGCATGACACGATAGGTGAATTAAGAAAAACCGTCAAAGACATAAAGCCTGTCTATTTCACTAATTACGTTTATGGCTATGGCGCGCTGATTGAAGAGTTGACAATATCCAGGGACTTCAATAATAACCCGAGTCACGGGTTGGACAATGTCAACGGCATGATAGAGCAGACCAAGGAAGGACTTAAGACCTGGGTGTACAGGCTTGATCAGGGTGGTCAATATACCTATTGTGGCGTTACAAAGAAGGGGGCACCATTAGCAATAACAAATGATTGGTTCAGAAAAACAAAAGAAGGAAATTATGCTGATTGTAAGGTATATATGATGACCATCGCTGATGACTTCAAGACCTCCAAGGAGATTCTGTCGAGGACGGTAGTGCAGATGGCGGAGTTCCCCAACTTCACGAAGGCCAAGCTGGACTACTGCTATACAAGCAGTAAGGGTGACAATATCTGCTACTGGATTCCGGCATCGGGCACCAGTTACTACGCAGACGGAGAAGACTGGGTGCCAGTCACCACCACGTTCAATCCCAAGGACTCCACCGTCACAATATCTGGCAGCGGCACCCTGCCAAAGTACGCCACCCCCGGTGGCGAAGATTACACCAATAGCGCCAGTCAGACCTATAGCTTCAAGTTTGTCATGGATATCAGGAAATGGGGGGCAAGCACTGTCGACAATCGGCAGTTTACAGGAAACGTCACATGGACGACGACATCTAACACGACCTATAAAAGCGGACGATGGAATAAAGATGAACGCACCGTCTCATTCTCCCTCAAGCCTGTCAAACTGATGCGAATAGGCGATGCCAACGCGTCTGAAATCGAATTCGCAACGGTTGCCAAGAACTATGATGTATTCAACAGCTACAGCGAGACGCTCGTCACTTCCGGTTATAGACCACCAATAGGTGAAGACCCGGAAAAAAATTACACTGAGACAGAGAACTTCACCCCGGCGAGTGGCTGTGATGTCCCGTTCACGATTTACCTCTACACGGAGCCCAAGAACACCACTCGAAGGAGGACTAAATCCCGTAGGTAGTACTGAAGGGTTACTTCTCCACCAGAATGCAAATATGGCTATACCTAATGAATCTCCGGGAAACCCAGTGTTTACATCAGACATCAAACAGGGGCCGAGTAATTTTTGCTAGGGGCCGGGTATTGCGCAATACTCCATGAGTTTCGCGCGTATCTCAATGAGATAGAATCGTATCTCATGGAGATAGAACTGAAAGTCGTGGAGTTTTGGAAATTTGGCATGATGGCACTATATGAAAAAATAGAAAACGTCCCCACGGCAATGCATGCTGTGGGGACGATTGTTTATAGTGTCAACAAACTTACTTAACCTCCCAGATATCGTTGGTCTCCAGAAGCTCAGCGAAGTTGTGATACTTCTTCTGGCTGCTCACCTCGTCGAGCTGTGCATAGACAGCATCATTATAGGTGGGAGCATCGACATCGCGGATGACACCAAGGGCTATGGGGAAGCCATCCTCAGGCGACATCAAGGCGAGCTTCAGCTGCAGGGTATTGTCCTGACAGTGGGCATCGTGAACGAGGACATCATCAATGGTGTAGCCGTCCTTGCCAATCTCGACGACCTTCAGGCCGAAGCCTTCCTGTACGAGACCGAACTCGTTGTTCTCGCCGAAGACGAGCTTCTCGCCGTGACGAACGTAGATGGCGTTCTTCTTACGGCCCTCGTTGTTGTAAACCACATCGTGGCAGTGGTCGTTGAAGATGACGCAGTTCTGCAGTACCTCAGTAACCGAGGCACCCTTGTGATTGTAGGCAGCCTGCAGCACCTCGACGGTACCCTTGGCATCGGTAGCCACGCAGCGGGCGAAGAAGTGTCCGCGAGCGCCGAAGCAGAGCTCGGCAGGACGGAACGGATCCTCGACAGTGCCGTAAGGACTCGACTTAGAGACGAAGCCACGAGGCGATGTGGGTGAATACTGGCCCTTCGTAAGACCGTAGATACGGTTGTTCAGAAGGATCATGTTCAGGTCGATGTTACGACGGTTGGCGTGGATGAAGTGGTTACCACCGATAGCCAGTCCGTCGCCATCGCCACTGACCTGCCAGACGGTGAGGTTGGGGTTAGCAACCTTAGCGCCGGTAGCGATAGCGGCAGCACGACCATGGATGGTATTCATGCCGTAGGTAGCCATATAGTGGGGCAGACGGCTGGAACAGCCGATACCAGAGATAACTGCCACGTTCTCAGGAGCTACGCCAATCTCGGCCATAGCCTTATGGAGTGAAGCCAGGAAGAAGTGGTCGCCGCAACCAGGGCACCAACGGGGCTGGCCTTTCTTGAAATCTTGTGCTGTATAACTCATAATGGTTTTACCTTTTTTACTTTTTTACCTTTTTACTTCTTCAAGATATCCTCGAATGCGTTGACTAATTCTTCGACTACGAAGGGCTGACCCTTGACCTGATTGAACTGGAAGGGAACGAAGTTGTCGACCTTCATGCGCAGGTAGCCGGCCAGCTGACCCATGTTCTGCTCGGCCACTACCACCTTCTTATACTTAGAGAGCACCTCGGCTGTGTTCTTGGGCAGCGGGTTCAGATACTTGAAGTGGGTCTGAGCCACCTTGTAGCCCTTCTGACGGAGCTCGTCCATAGCCGAGCGCAGATGGCCGTAGGTAGAGCCGAAGCCTACGATGAGCAGGTCGGCATCGTTGACGTCGCCATCGACCTCGAGGTCGGGTACCTGAATCTTCTCTATCTTCTGCTGACGCAGGCGAGTCATCAGGTCATGGTTCTCGGGATTGGTAGAGATGGCACCTGTTGCATTGTCTTTCTCCAGTCCACCAAGGATGTGGGCAAAGCCCTTGCGACCAGGCACAGCCCAATAGCGGGTGCCGTTTTCAGCACGCATATAGGGAGTCCACTTTCCCTTCAGTTCCTCAGGAACGTAAGGAGGATTGATGGGGTCGAGCTTAGCCATCTCGGGCAGTTTGAAGGCACCAGAGCCGTTAGCCACGAAGGCATCGGTAAGCAGCACGACGGGCGTCATGTGCTCAAGGGCAATCTTGGCAGCCTGGTAGGCAGCATCGAAGCAGTCGGTAGGGCTTGTGGCAGCCATCACCGGCATGGGGCTCTCACCGTTACGGCCGAAGAGGGCCTGCAGCAGGTCGGTCTGCTCTGACTTCGTAGGAAGACCTGTAGCAGGACCACCACGCTGTACGTCGAGCACCACGAGGGGCAACTCCATGATGACGGCGAGGTTCATGGCCTCAGACTTCAGGCAGATGCCAGGACCAGAGGTTGAGGTGACACCAAGCGCACCAGCGAACGAAGCGCCAAGTGCAGAGGCACAACCGGAAATCTCGTCCTCACACTGAACGGTGATAACACCACACGACTTGTGCTTCGACAGTTCGTGGAGCACATCGGTAGCAGGGGTGATGGGATAGCTTCCAAGATAGAGTTTCAGCCCAGCCTTCTCGGCAGCGGCGATGAAGCCGTAGGCTGTAGCCTTATTACCCGTGATGTCCATATAGCGTCCGGGCACCTTCTCCTTAGACTCCACACGATAGACGTTGACCGTCGATGAGTGGGTATTGTGTCCGTAGTCGTATCCGGCCTGGATAACCTTGATGTTAGCCTCTGCGATGGCAGGCTTCTTGGCGAACTTCTCCTTCAGGAAGTTGGCCACAAGGTTCAGGTCACGGTCGAAGAGCCAGCAGACGAGACCGAGGGCAAACATATTACGGCACTTCATCATGGCCTTCATGTCCATACCTGAGTCGCTGAGACAATCCTTCACCATCGTTGTCAGAGGGCACTGAATGACGCGATCGGGGTCAATGCCCATCTCGCCGAGATAGTCCTCCGTCTGGAACTGGGCTTTCTCCAAATCCTTGGGACCAAAAGAGTCGGTGTCGATGATAATCGTAGCACCCGACTTGGCATAGCGATACTGCGTCTTCAACGCTGCTGCGTTCATGGCAACCAGCACGTCGCATTTGTCGCCAGGAGTGAATACCTTGCCGGCACCGATGTGTACCTGGAAGCCAGAGACACCCGTCAGCGAGCCTTGCGGGGCGCGGATATCAGCGGGATAGTCGGGGAATGTTGAGATGCCGTTACCAACGGTGGCACTGACCGTAGAAAAGATGTTTCCGGCCAACTGCATACCGTCGCCGGAGTCTCCTGAAAAACGCACGACCACCTGGTCGAGCTCTTTCACTTCTAATTGTTCTGCCATAACATTATTGCGTATAAAATTACTTTCTTAAAATTCGGGCGCAAAATTATTCATTTTTACTGGAATAACCAAAGAAAACGAGCAAAAAGTGCATATTTACGGCAAAAAACTTGCAAATATGCACTTTTGATACTATAAATATGCACAAATTGTTATTCTTTGTCCAGAATACTCATCAGTTCCTTCATGCCCTCAGAGGCGCCCTTCTGTATCTGATGTACCCGTTCGCCTGCATTGATAGGACTGGGATCGATAAGATATATAGGTGTCGAAGGGCTGGCATAGTGAATCAGCCCGGCTGCCGGATAGACAGCCAACGATGTGCCGATGATGATAAGGATATCGGCTGTCTTCACCTCCTCGGCTGCCACCGAGATATTGGGCACAGCCTCGCCGAAGAATACGATGAACGGACGTAGCAGTGAACCATCACCGGCTTTCGTGCCAGGCTCCACTTCACAGTTGTCGGGTGTAAGCGTTATCTGGTAGCGTGGGTCGTCAACGTCACGACTGGAACAGACCTTCATCAGTTCGCCATGCAGATGGACGACCTTCGAAGAACCAGCCTGTTCGTGCAGGTTGTCGACATTCTGCGTAACGACTGTCACGTCGTACTTCTGCTCGAGCTGAGCCACCAGTTTGTGACCTTCGTTGGGCTTCACGCCCCAGCACTTCTTACGGAGCATGTTATAGAAGTTCGTCACCAGTGTGGGATCGGCCTCCCACCCTTCGTGGGTAGCCACCTGACTGACGGGATACTCCTCCCACAGTCCGTCGGCATCGCGGAAAGTCTTCAATCCACTCTCCACCGACATACCAGCACCTGTCAAAACAACAATCTTTTTCATAAGCAAAAAGTAAGCAAGTCGATTAAAAATGTTGCAAATATACACAATTAAGATAAAAAGGTGTCGGCGTTTAACTCCTTTTAACTCCTTTAACTCCTTTAACTCCTCATTTTATTGTACCTTTGCCGCGATTTTCGAAAAATTACACATTATTATTTAAGAGAAAGATATGGATAAAGTTAGCTACGCCTTGGGCTTAGGCATAGGGCAGCAGTTGGCACAAATGGGTGCCGGCGAGTTGAATATCGATGATTTCGCACAGGCTATCAAGGACGTTATTGCTGGAGCAGAACTGAAAGTTCAGCACCGTGAGGCCCAGCAGATTGTGCAGGAATACTTTGCACAGCAGGAGAAGAAAATGAATGCCCAGCGTGCTGAGCAGGGCAAGGCCCAGAAAGAGGCCGGCGAGAAATATCTGGCAGAGAACGCCAAGAAGGAAGGCGTTGTCACCACAAAAAGCGGTTTGCAGTACAAGGTCCTCACTGAGGGCAGTGGCAAGCAGCCTACAGCAAAAGACACGGTGAAGTGTCACTACGAGGGCTTCCTCATTGACGGTACGGTCTTCGACAGCAGCATACAGCGTGGTGAGCCGGCCACATTCCCCTTGCAGCAGGTTATCGCCGGTTGGACTGAGGGTTTGCAGCTGATGAAGGAAGGCGCCAAGTACCGCTTCTTCATCCCCTACCGTCTAGGATACGGCGAGGGTGGTGCAGGCGCATCGATTCCTCCTTTCGCCACATTGATCTTCGACGTGGAGTTGATTCAAGTCATGTAATTCAAGTCATAACGAGTAATATCAAACAATAAAAATAAAAACAACAATGAAAAAGTTAGTGATTGTAGCCGCTATGGCTATCACAGCTGCCGGCTTCACCGCCTGCGGCAACCAAACACCGAAAGCAAGTCTGAAAACTGATGTTGACACCATGAGCTACGCCATTGGTATGGCACAGACTCAGGGTCTGAAGGACTATCTCGTCAATCAGCTGGGTGTCGACACCGCTTACATCGGCGAGTTCATCAAGGGTCTCAATGAGGGTGCTAATGCCGGTGACAGCAAGAAGAAGGCTGCCTACTATGCTGGTATCCAGATTGGTCAGCAGATCAGCAACCAGATTATGAAGGGCATCAACCGCGAAGTATTCGGCGATGACTCTACAAAGACCATCTCTCTGAAGAACTTCATGGCTGGCTTTATCAGCGGTACTACCGGTAAGAACGGTCTGATGACCATGGACTCTGCTCAGGTTATCGGTCAGCGCCTCATCCAGAGCATCAAGGCTAAGGAGCTCGTGAAGACCTATGGTCCTAACAAGGAGGCTGGTGAGAAGTTCCTTGCTGCCAACGCTAAGAAGGACGGTGTGAAGACTCTGCCCAGCGGCGTTCAGTACAAGGTTATCAAGGAAGGTACTGGTGCTATCCCCTCTGACACCTCACTGGTTAAGTGCCACTATGAGGGTCGTCTGCTCAATGACACCATCTTCGACAGCTCTTACAAGCGTGGTGAGCCTATCACCCTGCGTTGTAATCAGGTTATCAAGGGTTGGACTGAGGTCATGACTCACATGCCTGCCGGTTCTATCTGGGAGGTTTACATTCCTCAGGAACTGGCTTACGGCGAGCGCGAGCAGGGCGACATTAAACCTTTCTCTACTCTGATCTTCAAGATTGAGCTCATCGAAGTTAATCCTAAGAAGTAATCATGAAGAAGTTAATGATTATCACAGCACTCGCTCTTGTGGCGGGTGCTGCTTTTAATAACGCTGAGGCTGCTAAGAAGAAAAAGCAGCAGGCAGAGAAGCAGACCGCTGAGGTCGTTGCACCCGTGGTACTGACCACCAGTTCCGACTCTGTCAGCTATGCTGCCGGTATGGCCATTACCAATGGCTTGGTTAACTATCTCGTACAGCAGCAGGGTGTTGACACAGCCTATATGGCCGAGTTTGTCCGCGGTTTCAAGGAAGTCGTTGAGAATGGTGACAATCCCCAGAAGAAGGCCTATGCCGCTGGTATGGAGATTGCCAATCAGGTGAAGGACCGTATGCTCCCCGGTATGAGCAACGAGTTCACTGACTCTCCCGACTCTATCATTGCTGCCCTCCTCTATCGTGGCTTCACTGATGCTCTCACCAACGATAGCACTCACTTCACACAGGCTAAGGCTGAGACTTACTTCCAGGAGAAGCAGGCTGCCGACAAGTTGGCCAAGGAAGAAAAGCTCTACGGTCCCAACCGTGAGGCTGGCAAGAAGTTCCTGGAGGAGAATGCCAAAGCTGACGGTGTTATCACCACCCCCAGCGGTTTGCAGTATAAAGTGCTTGTCAAGGGCGAGGGCGAGGTTCCTAGCATGACTGACAAAGTACTCGTAAACTACGAAGGACGCCTCATTGACGGTACGGTCTTCGACGCCTCGAAGAAGCACGGCGACAAGCCCGCTTCATTCCGTGCCGACCAGGTCATTAAAGGCTGGACAGAAGCTCTGACTATGATGCCAGTTGGTTCGAAGTGGCAGCTCTTCATTCCGCAGGAGCTGGCCTACGGCGAGCGCAATGCCGGACAGATTAAGCCCTACTCAACGCTTATCTTCGATGTTGAGCTTGTTGGTATCGACAAGCCACAGTCTAAAACTGAGGTGACAGAAACACCAACAACTGCCGCCAAAGCAAAGAAAAAAGGTTCAAAGAAATAACATCAACACAAAGTGTGCCACGAAAATGGCACACTTTTTTCATTTTTTTTCATTTTTTGTTGCAGGTATCAGCAAAAATGCTTACTTTTGCTGACAAATTGTAAAATAACCTTCTTGGAAATGGAAAAAATTGATAAGCTGGACAAGAAGATTCTGAGTATCTTGTCGAAGAATGCGCGTATCCCGTTCAAGGATGTCGCTGCTGAATGTAACGTGTCACGTGCTGCCATCCATCAGCGCGTACAGCACCTCATCGAGGCCGACGTCATCACGGGTAGCGGCTTCGACGTCAATCCCAAGAGCCTTGGCTACAGCACCTGTACCTATGTAGGCATCAACCTGGAGAAAGGCTCTATGTACAAGGATGTCGTAGAGGAGCTGCAGCATATTCCCGAGGTCGTGGAGTGTCACTTCACAACAGGTCCCTACACCATGCTTGTCAAGCTCTATGCTCGCGACAACGAACAGCTTATGGAGTTGCTCAATGGTCGTCTGCAGGATATCCATGGTGTTGTGGCTACTGAAACACTCATCTCGCTGGAACAGAGTATCAAGCGCGAGATTCCTGTTCACATCGAGGAATAGCTATTACCCAACAGCCAACCGCATGAAGCAGTTCAACCTTCAGGCATTTGTTGACGGTGTGTATGCCCAGTTTCCCGCTGCAGGACAACGTCCTGTCATCGGCATTACAGGCAACTACGCAGACCTTTGCTGCACTTTAGGCAAGGGCTATTATCAGTCTGTCATCAATGCCGGTGGTGTCCCTGTAATCATTCCCCCATCGGCTGACCACGAGGTTCTTATGAACACCCTCGACCACATCGACGGTCTCATCCTCAGTGGTGGTGCCGACATCAACCCCTTGTGGGCTGGTGAGGAACCTGTTAGCGGACTACACGGCATCAACAGCGAGCGCGATTTGCCAGAACTACTCATTACACGTCTGGCCTATAACCGTCAGCTGCCCATGCTGGGTATCTGCCGAGGCATCCAAACATTGGCAATGGCCTTGGGTGGAAAGGTCTGTCAGGACATCACTTCTGACATCAAGCACTCGCAGGATGCCGACCGCTCTGAACCTACTCATAGTATCAACGTCATAGAGGGTTCTACCTTATATAATATATACAAGGACAGTCTCTCACCTCTCACATCTCACCCCTCACCTCTATTCGTCAACTCCTTCCACCATCAGGCTGTCAGCGAGGCTGGCGATAAGTTCCGCGTGGTAGCAACGTCACCCGATGGTATCATTGAGGCTATTGAGAGCACAGAGTTCAAGAGTATTCTTGGTGTTCAGTGGCACCCGGAGTGTATGGGCGACAGCGGACAGCCGCTGTTCCAATGGCTCATAAGCGAGGCTCAGGCCTATCGCAAGGCCCATGAGGTGCACAATCGTGTGCTGACGCTCGATACTCACTGCGACACACCCATGTTCTTCCCTCAGGGTATCCACTTCGAGCAGCGCGACCCACGCATCCTCGTTGACCTCCATAAGATGACAGAAGGTCGTCAGGATGCAACCATCATGGTAGCTTACCTGCCACAACCCAAGGATGGTGAGCCCTTTGCCAAGAATGTCGCCTTCGATGTCGAAGGTCCCACGCAATATGCTGACCTTATTTTCGACAAGATAGAGGACATTGTCAAGCAGAATCAGCAGTATCTCAGCATAGCACGAACTCCTGCCGACCTCTGGGAGAACAAACAGCAAGGCCGCAAGAGTATTATGCTCGGTATCGAGAACGGTTTGGCTCTCAATGGTGAGATACAGAACATCAAGCACTTTGCAGACCGTGGTATCGTCTATATCACCCTTTGCCACAACGGCGACAATGATATTTGCGACTCAGCCCGCGGATCGAACACCCATGATGGCGTCAGCGCCTTCGGTCAGCAGGTTATTCAAGAGATGAACCGCTTGGGACTGATGGTTGACCTCAGTCATGCTGCCGAGAAGTCGTTCTACGATGCTCTTGATATCAGCCAGACACCCATTGTCTGCAGCCATTCGTCCTGTCGTGCCCTCTGCGACCATCCACGCAACCTCACCGATGACCAGATGCGTCGTCTGGCAGCCGCTGGAGGTGTGATGCAGGTGACGCTCTATAATGGTTTCCTTGTACGCGACGGCGAAGCCTCTATCCTTGATGCTTTTGCACACTTGGAGCATGCCATCAAGGTGATGGGCATCGACCATGTAGGTCTTGGTACTGACTTCGATGGCGACGGCGGTATCCGTGGCCTGTGCGACTCTTCCGAGCTTCTGCAGTTCACCCGTCAGCTCCTTGCTCGCCGCTACTCGGAACAAGACATCCAAAAGATCTGGGGCGGCAATTTCCTCCGCGTCATGCAACAAGTGCAGCAATCACGTTGATTGCAAGGAAATTACACCTCTACCACCTATGATACGCTACACGAAAAAAGAAGAAATATGGAATGCGTCATCCCATGGTGGCGGCATCCTGTTGGGCGTTGTCATTGGCATCATCTTCCTCGTATGGTGTTTTCAAAGCGATAATAACTGGGCTCGTATAGGCGTCATCCTCTACCTTTTCGGCATGTTGGCGAGCTATGCCGCCTCCACCATCTATCACTCCATCCGCCATCATTCCAAGTGGAAGGAACGACTTAGGAAGTGGGACCACGCTGCCATCTACTGGCACATTGCGGGCTCATACTCCCCTCTGACGTTGACGGCATTGCGCGACCAAGGCTATTGGGGGTGGAGTCTGTTTATCTTCGTCTGGTCATGTGCCATCGCAGGTACCATCGTGAGTTTTATCCGCCTGAAGGAGCACTCCAACCTTGAGACCTTCTGTTTCATTGGCATGGGACTCTCCGTGCTCGTTGCCTTCAAGCCCTTATTGGACGCCGTATCTACTGCTGCCGTTGTATGGCTGATTGCCGAGGGTGTAAGTTATATCACTGGAGCCGTCTTCTACTCGCTGAACAAGCGCAAGTACATGCACTCCGTCTTCCACTTCTTCGTCCTGGCAGGCTCCGTCTGTCATATCATCGCTGTTTGGGACGTATTGATGGAATATCTATAGCTATGAATGGCAAAAAAAGTGCGAATTGTTTTGTAATACCATCGAAAAACAGTAATTTTGCAAGCAAAATTTGCAAATTTCTATAAAATTATGGCTTATACACGTATGACCGCTGCCGAGGCTGCAGCGTTGATTAAGAATGGCGACCACATCGCCATGAGTGGTTTTACTCCTGCCGGCGTGGCCAAGGCAACGACGAAGGAGCTGGCAAAGATTGCTGTGGCTGAGCACGAGGCTGGCCGCGAGTTCAAGGTGGCTATTTTTACGGGTGCTTCCACTGGCCAGTCGACTGATGGTGACCTGGCTAACGCACAGGCTATCCTCTATCGTGCTCCCTACACGACCAACCCCGACTTCCGTAAGCACGTCAACATGGGTGAGATTCCCTACAATGACCTGCACCTGAGCCACATGGCACAGGAGTTGCGCTATGGTTTCTATGGTCCATTGGATTGGGCTATTCTTGAGGTTTGTGACATAGAGGAAGCAGGTAATGACTACCACGTCTATCTGACCGCTGCCGGTGGCATCAGTCCTACGGCTGCACGTCTGGCTAAGCACGTCATCCTGGAGCTGAAC
>Ga0265298_10007200_pt1 | contig 13568 bp, 9 predicted proteins | sample AusTroGonzalo_MG_3_FD_193486 | JGI IMG/M metagenome (GOLD analysis project Ga0265298, IMG submission 193486) | Bovine rumen microbial communities from tropical cattle in Woodstock, Queensland, Australia - Gonzalo_01 | ecosystem: Host-associated > Mammals > Digestive system > Stomach > Rumen ...
AAGGCCAGTACGGGCAGTTGGCCGTGGCGGCCATGGCGGCGAAGGCCTCATCCGGGTCGATGGCAGCGCCCTTGACGAGGGCGTCGGCCACCACGCTCACGGCATGATAGCCTGTCATGCACCAGCCCTCGTTGCCCATCAGGCTCCAGACAGGGAGCATCCCCACCGGATTCTGCCGCCAGTGCGCCAGCATGGAGAGGACCATGTCGGTGTTGCGGCTGCTCTTGAGCAGGCCCAGCAGCGGATGCTCGGCCCGGTAGGTATCCCAGACAGAGAATACTGTATAGTTGGTAAATCCTTCGGCCTGATGGATTTCTCCGTCTACGCCGCGGTAGCGCCCGTCCACGTCCATATAGACGGATGGATTGATCATCGTGTGGTACAAAGCGGTATAGAGGCTCGCCTTCTGGTCTTCCGATCCTTCGCACGCCACCACGCCGAGTTCGCGTTCCCAGGCCTGCGCAGTCTCGCGTCGGACCTGCTCGAACGACTTTCCGCCAGCCTCCGCAGCCAGATTCTTCAAAGCGCCCTCCTCCGAGACGCCCGATAGGGCGACTTTTACCTCCAGGTCGGGGCAGGAGCCGTCGAATTCGAAATACGCCGTAACGGCGCGGCCGGCAATATCCGGGAAGTTGTGGTGGATGTCGAACTTGCGCCAGAAACCCCGGTACGCCGGATTCTTCCGGTCGGCATAACCATAGTTGACAACGGGTTTGGAGAAGGAAATGGCAAAATAGGTATAGTTGCCCCGCGACCAGCCATCCGTGATCCGGTAGCCGACCAGCAGGCTGTCGCTGAGGACCCGGATACGCGACCAGAGGACCTTGCCGTCATAATTGTAAATGCCGTGAAGCAGGTCCATGACCAGTCGCTGTGGGCTGCCTTCCGGGAAGGTGTAATGATGCACGCCAACCCGCTGTGTCGCGGTAAGCCGGGCACGCACGCCACTGTCCGAAAGTGTCACTTCGTAAAAACCAGGCTCTGCGAACTCCGTTTCGTGGCTGAAACGCTGCCGGTAGCCGCTGTCAGGATCCTCTGCTGTGCCGGGATTGAGCTGCAGTGCGCCGGTCTGCGGCATGAGCAGGATGTCACCCAGATCGGAATGGCCCGTGCCGCTGAGGTGCGTGTGGCTGAATCCGACAATAGTGTTGTCGGTGTACTGGTAGCCTGCACAATAGTCATAGACGTGCGCCTGGTATTTTCCGTTCACATTGTGGGGGATCGTATCCGTGTCGGGCGATAGTTGCACGGCGCCGAAAGGTGCGCAGGCGCCCGGGAAGCAGTGCCCCATGCCCGTGGTCCCGATCATCGGGTTGACATATTTCGAGACTTGTGAGAAGGCTGGAAGTGACAGCGACAGTGTTGCCAGCATGCAGATCAGCGGCAAAGCGAATCTCTTCATAAATTAATGAATTTCAGTCAGTTCTCCCGTTACTGAGTCGATGATGAAGCCGCGCACGACGATGTCTTTCGGGACGAGCGGATGGCTTATGATGGTTTCCACGGTCTTGCGTACGGAAGCTTCCGTGTCGTGGAAGCCATCCAGCCACCGGACGATGCCTTTTTTCTGCCATGCTTCGAGAACCCTTTCCGGAATGCCGTATTGCAGCATGTGGGGCTTGAACGCATCGAAGCTCATGTGGCAGGCCCCGCAACCCGTATGATGGACCACCATCACCTCTTTCACGCCCAGCTCGTAGATGCCCACGAGCAGCGAACGGATGGCCGAATCGGTCTCCGACAGGATCAGTCCGCCGGCATTCTTGATGATCTTTGCGTCGCCGTTCCGCAGCCCCAGCGCCCGCGGCAGCAGCTCGGTCAGCCGCGTGTCCATGCAGGTCAGCACGGCCAGTTTCTTGGCGGGATATTTATCGGTGATGAGGGACTCGTAGCCTTTTTCCGCCACGAATTGCTTGTTGTACTGAAGGATGTCGTCAATCATGGGAAATGGAGATGGCAGGGACATTAATCGGACCAGCGGAATCCGAAGGGGACGCGCTCAGGGGCGTTGATGGCCTGCTGGGCGCGGATGCTGTTGAAGGGGACGGGACCGCTGATGAATTCGGGAACGTTGTAGGAGAAGAAAAGATCGCTGTAGTAGCTGGCCGGATCGCGCTGCGGCAGCATGAAGGGTTTGCCGGCGATGCCGTTCTCATCGATATGGGCGATGTACAGGCGGGTGAAGAGGCCGTCGTCGCGGCGGCTCGAGAACACGAACCAGCGGGAGTTGGAACTCCAGTTGTGGTAGCTGTCGGTGTCGGAGCTGTTGACCTCGTCCAGCGGACGGCGCTCTCCTGTCTGCAGATCCAGCAGCCACAGGTCGGATTCGTGGTGCCAGATGGAGAAAGTGCCATAATCACAGAGGGTGTACATCAGGTAACGTCCGTCGAAAGAAGGCTTCGGGAAGCAGATGCTCTTGCCTTCAGCGGCTGCATCGATCAGCAGTTCCACATCTTCCCCGATCGTGCCGGTTTGCGGATCAAAACTCACCTTCATGAGGTTATAGCGGGAGTTGGGCAGTTCGCCGGGAATCTCCACCTTCGCGGCGGCGGTGAAATACAGTGTTTTTCCGTCCGGCGAGAAGGCCGGGAAAGTCTCCCAGATGTCCGCTTGTTTCACCTGCGGCGCGGTAATCAGTTCATTGCGTTCCACGTCATAGACTTGCAGGTCGGAAGCCAGGTCGAACACCTCGATGAGTTTGTCGGGCTGAACGTGGAAACCCTGGCGGGTACTGTTGGTGGAGAAGGCGATATATTTTCCGGAAGGGTGCCAGTAGGGATAGACGCAGAAGCCCAGCGTGCTGTCGGTACGCGTTTCATAGGCCGTGATGCCGCCGTTTTTCAGCATAAGCGTAGCGCCATGGCTGCCGCGGATGTGCAAGGTCATGGCCGAGGGATCGGTGTGGTTGTAGGCGTGGCAGTTCACGCAGCCGTCAAAGCGGGTATTCTCGATGAGCGGTCGCTGTTTGAAGGAGGCAAGTTCCCGTTCGTAGATGCCCATCTTGCTGTAGATTTCATAGCCCGGCTCCAGCAGGCGGTAGGTCAGGCCATAGTCGATGCCGTCGGGCGAGACATAGAAGGAGAAAGGGGCGTAGCGCGTCCATTTCCCATCCTGCAAGGCGCTGACACTTACTTGGATTGAATCGCCTACGCTCTTCTGGAGCAACTGTTTCCACTGCTTTTCGCTGAAACACGTGGCTCCTTTTTCCCGGCTGCGAACTTCCGTACCGTCGGGCGCGGTCAGCTGCACGTCAAGCGCCTGCGCGCCCTTGATCGTAAAATCGAGCGGAGCGATGGTCGCGGGCACGGTCACGCCGACATAATCGGGATAGATGTCGGGCAGTGCTTCGGTGGAAATGGCATCGTGCGCTTTCGGATGACAGGCCGCCAGCGCGAACAGAGCCAGAAGGAGTATCGTCAATCGTTTCATGTTTGGCTAGGGTTGGCTGGAGCGGTAGCGGTAGTAGTAATAGAACCAGTAGGTGTCCCCATATTTTCGCTGCATTTCGGCTTCGGATGTCTGTGCCTGCAGGTCGGCGATAAACTGGCTGATGCGCCGGGCGTGGGCCATGGAAATATAGGTCGGAAGCCCTTCGAAATTGTTGTGGGTCAGGACCCAGCGTAGCAGAAGCGCTTCCTGGTAAGCCTTGGGCATGGCCGGCGCGTCCACCATGCTGATGCACTCCACGAAACGGTCCAGGTCCTTGCGCAGCAGGCACCAGGCCATCAGGTAGTCGAGTGCCATGCTATTCTCAGGATGTTCTACCTTCAACAGGCCTAGCATCGAATCCATCTCCGTTTCACTGAAAAGGAAATCGTGCTCCTGCAGGCGGATAGCGCGGGCGCGGGCCAGTTCCGGCCTCCTCTCGAAGATCGTACCGGCATCCAGCAGGGCTTCGGTCTCCCGGGCCCGGTTGCGATAGAAAATGGTATGCTGCAGCGCTTTCAGGTATTTGCGCGCCACTGCGAAGTCGCCGTTGACGAGATTGGTCTCGGCCAGACGCTGGTAGCAGCGGGCACTTTTCTGGAAATCAGGTATGGCTTCCTGGGCCTCGAACATGTAGCGCTGCGCCGTATTCACCATGCCCAGATGCCAGTAGATCTCGCTGGTAGAAACAGGATTGGTATGGTCGCCGACAAAAGGCGGCAGCAGTCCGTCGGGACCATTCTGGAAGTATTCGAACTGGCTGTCGGCCATGCGCCCCGTCTTGCCCAGGGCCAGATTGAGGCAGGAAACTGTTTTGGGCGTATCCGGATTGTGCCGGTCGGCCGAGAGCATGATGCGGTTCCACATCTGCATGCGCACCATGAAGTCGTAACGCATCCAATCCTCCTTGGCCATGTCGGCTGCACGCAGCGTCAGCCAGCTTCCACAAGCGGCGACGGCCAGGAACAGCACGAGGCCGGCCGGCCAACCCGATACAGATTTTCCAGCCTTGAAGCAGGAAAGCAGGCAGACCAGCACGGAACAGAGGGCCGCCCCATAGAGCAGGCCGGGCAGGATGTTGTGATAGCGGTAATAATGTACGCCCATGGCAAGGCGATCCAACGTATACGGAAAGATGCGGCTGGCGATGAGGGTGCAGAGCAGGGAGACCACCAGCATGGCTATGTAGAAGAGCCAGATTTTCAAGCCGAAGTGCGAAGCCTCCAAGATCATCGTGACCAATACGAAAACGAAGCAGAGCGGACCACATGCCCAGTAGACCAGAGGAATCAGCACCACTTCTGTCAGATGGCGCAGCCGATAGTTCCGGATATAATGCACTATAGCCGCGCCGCAAAGGGCGAGCAGCAGGGCAAATGCTGCACCAGCCAGGGCATTTTCATCGCAAAAAAACGCCAGCAGCAAAGCGGACGGAAGGAAACTCAACGCATAGAGGGCCAGCGACTGCTGCCGGCAGACCGCCCAGGTCATCAGTTGTACGGCGCAGAGCAGTACGGCCATAAACACCGCACCGACGGGCGCGTAATAGAAGAACTGTGTGACACAGCGCCCCAGCCAGTCCGCCAGTCCGCCCGGCACCCGGGTCACCTCCGCAAAATAAGGCCAGGTCCATTCGAACAACTGGTATTGCTCCTGGAAGTGAAGATGATACGGATAGCGGAACGCAAAAAACACATAGATGGCGACACCTGAGAGCAGCGTCATCACAAAGGCAGCGACTTTTTGGGACCGGGTCATCCTCTTTTACGACTTGTTATTCTGCAAATTTATAAAAAAATGCGTAAATTCGGGCCCAGAATGAGTACAAGAACCCAAACCTTACGCTTCGCCCCGAAAAAAGGAGCATTAGCCGAATATCATATCCTGATTACCGTAACTGATCCTTCGCTGGGCTTTGAAAGCCAGCTGGATGCCGTGCTGAAGGCCTGCACAGCAGCCGTTGGAGGCCGGACCGTCCATTTCCGCCGCTTTTTCCTCAGCGATGCCACCAACCAGTATCCCCAACTGAAGCAGGCACTCGGACGGATGCCCGAAGTTCCCACTTCCGTCGTGCAGCAGGAGCCGCTCGACGGCACGCGCATCGCAGCCTGGCTGTACGCGACCGACCCGATGGAGGAAACAGCCGGAATACCGTCGCACAATGGCTACGCCCACTACTGGAGTGGTTCACTCGTGCGGGAAGGCGACGGTTCCTACGCCCAGATGTCCGGCATTTTCCAGGACTATGGCGCGATGCTGGCGAAGAAAGGTCTTTCTCTGGCCGACCAGACCATCCGGACCTGGATTTTCGTCCGCGACGTGGACTGCAACTACAACGGGGTCGTAAAGGGACGCCGGGAATACTTCGAAAGCATCGGCCTGACGGCCGACACCCACTTCATTGCCAGCACCGGCATCGAAGGCCGTGCCCCGGACTGGCAGCATCTGGTCGAAATGGACGCCTACAGCGTCGGTGGCCTGGAGAAGGGACAGCTCGACTACCTGTATGCCGCAGACCATCTGAGCCCTACTGCCGACTACGGGGTAACCTTCGAGCGCGGCGCCACCGTGACCTATGGCGACCGCAAGCAGGTGTATATCAGCGGGACGGCCAGCATCGATGCGAAAGGCAAGACGCTGTATGAAGGCGATGTCCGGAAACAGACTCAAAGGATGCTCGAGAATGTCGGGGCCCTGCTGGCCGAGGCCGGCGCCGGGTTCCGGGATATCACCATGGCCATCGTCTATCTCCGTGATCCGGCCGATTATCCCGCCGTCAAAGCCCTCCTTGAACAATCCTGTCCTTCACTTCCGGCCGTTTTCGTTCATGCACCTGTCTGCCGCCCGGCCTGGCTGGTCGAGATGGAGTGCATCGCCCTGACGCCAGCCGGCAATCCGGCCTTCTCCGCCTTCTAGCAATCCTGTTCTTATGAAAAAATACATCTTCCTTCTCGCTGCGCTCTGTGTGAGCGCGCTTCTGTTTGCACAAGAAGTTTATGACGGCGAAAACTGCACCTCCATCATGGTCGGGCGACTGGCTTCAACCGACGGGTCGGTCATCACCTCGCATACCTGCGACGGCGGCTACCGTACCTGGTCGTATATGGAGCCTGCCGCGGACCATGAACCCGGTACGATGCATCCGGTCCTGCGCGGAACGATGCACACGGCTTTCCATGGCGATACCACGGGCGTGCGGATGATGGGCGAGATTCCGGAGGCTGCACATACCTACGCCTATCTGAATACGGCATATCCCTGCTTGAACGAGAAACAGCTGGCGATCGGTGAAACCACTTTCGTGGGTCCGGACACCTTGATCAATCCCGCCGGCTGGTTTACCATTGAGGAACTGGAACGCGTTGCATTACAGCGTTGTGACAAGGCTCGCGATGCTGTCCTGCTGATGGGATCCCTGGCCGAGAAATATGGTTACGGAGATTCAGGAGAATGCCTGACTGTAGCCGACAAGAACGAAATCTGGCAGTTCGAGATCGTGGGCGTCGGCAAGGACAAGATCGGCGCAGCCTGGGTTGCCCGGCGCGTGCCCGACGATCATGTGGCCGTCTCGGCCAATATTCCCCGCATCGGCAATATCGACCGCAAGAGCAAGGACATGATGGCTTCCGATAATGTAGAGCAGGTTGCGCTGGACAACGGCCTCTGGGACGGGAAAGGCACTTTCCTCTTCTGGAAGGCCTTCAATGCCAGCTACGCGAAGGGAAAAAATTACGGTATCCGTGAATTCTTCATCCTCAGCCATTTCGCTCCTTCTCTCGGACTCAGCGAGGACATGGAAGAACTGCCTTTCTCCGTCAAGCCCGAGAAGAAGGTTGACATCCGCGAAGTCATGGCGCTGTACCGCGAAACCTATGAAGGCACGCAGTACGACATGACGAAAAACTGGAAGATCGCCCGCAGGGCCACGAAAGACCATCCGGCCGACACCGTCATCAGCCCTGTCGCCAATCCCTGGCTGACCACTACGATGCAGAACACGCTGAACACCATCGCCCCGGGAACCATCGACTTCAAGCGTACCGTGGCTGTGGCCTGGTGCGCCTATTCCCATATCACCCAGCTTCGCAACTGGCTGTCCGACAGTGTGGGCGGCGTGTGCTGGTTCTCCGTCGACAATCCGGGGCAGAGCCCCCGCATCCCCATCTTCTGCGGCAATACAGCCGTCCCTGAAGCCTTCTGGACCTGCGGACAGAAGCAGTACGTTCCCGACTGCATCCTTTGGACTTTCCGCCGGACCAACAAACTGGCCACGCTTGCCTGGCAGACGACCAAGGAAGGTTTCAACAAAGAGATTCTCGCCCTGGAAGAGCAGGCGCTGGCCGGTCTCCCGACCTCAGCCGTCACCCCCGACCTCCTCAACGCTTACACGACCTACATCTACGATCTGGCGGCACGGCGCTGGGCCGAAATGGAAAGCCGCTACTGGGTCCAGTTCGGCAGAGGGTTCTAGTTGCGTGGCAGATAACTATCTGGTTAACTGCGAAATAACGAAAATCGGTTGCGCATTTTTACGCAACCGATTTTCGTTAAAAAGCTGATTCTCAGCAGGCTGGGTGCCACGCTTCTACGGCGCGGAATTGTAAACGCTGTCCAGCGTGTATTCCGGATCTTTTGTCGTGACGGCTTTCACCATGATGCCGACCAGCTCCTTGGCGGTGTCATCGATGAAGGCGCCGGTGCCGTGGTCGATATAGGCATGCTTTTCAGGGCCGATGCCTTTGGCGCCATTGTCCCATAGATACATGGGCATGTGGAAGTCGGCAGCGGCCTTGCAAAAATACTCCATGTAATACTTCTGGTAGGGGAGGTCCTCGTCTTTATGGCGGGAACAGCCCATTTCACCCAGATACAGAGGAATACCCTGCTTGACGTAGGTATCGTTCAGCTGGCCGAAGGTCCAGCGGAGGCCGGATTCATTGTCACCGCTGATCTTGAGGTTGGGATCGGCGGTGTGGCCGAACTGGCGTACCAGCGGATCGTTCAGGGTGTAGTTGTACGGATCATAGTCATGGACGGCCACCATCAGGCGGTTGGCGGAAGTGTAGTCTTTCGGGAGCTTCAGACCGGGGATGGTGAAGGTGGGACTGGCCGCATAGCCCGGAATGCCGAGCCAGCGTGTGGCATTGTTGCCACCTGTAGTGCGGACCGCGTCTACAAATACCTGGTTCCATTCGTTGAGGACCGTGTACTGCGCTTCCGGATCGGCCTGGAAGGCGGTGCTCCAGCCCCAGCCGCCGTCCTGGATCTCGTTGAACGACTCGAAGACCAGCCATTCACCCTTGTCCTTGAAGCGGTTGGCAATCTGGGTCCAGACATTGAAGATCTCCTCTTTTACCTTCTCATTCTGGGTGGCATTGTTAAAGGCCTTGGCGATGTCCAGCCAATAGCTCTCGTCGTGGTGTGTGTTGACGATGGCCACCAGACCGGCCTTCTCGGCATAGCCCACGATTTCGGCCACACGGTCGAGCCATTTATCTTCCAGACGATATCCCGGCGCCTTGCCGATGTGGCCTTCCCAGGTGGTGCAGATGCGCACGGCCTTGAAACCGGCGGCCTTCACACCGTCGAAAGTAGCCTGAGTGCATTTGGGATTGCCCCAAATCGTTTCGGCTGAGACGCCGTTCGAAATGGCATCCATGTGGTTGCCCATGTTCCAGCCCGGTCCCATGGCGTTGAACACCATTTCCGGGGTGAGGGCTTCTGCGCTGGTCGTCGGGATGCTGGCAGATGCGTCGCGCGAAATCTTGACGCTCACGCTCTCGCTGCCGCACTTGACGGTGATCGTGCCGTTGCCGGCACCGGAGGCCCGGTTGGCCCCGGCGAACAAGGTGACAGCAGTCTCGTGCTTGCTGTTGATCTGGCCCGTCTCGACACCGCACCAGGCAGCGTCGGAACTCACTGTGGGCTGCTCGGATGAGGTGACGGTAAAGCTGGCTTCACCGCCGAAACGGTCGAAGGAGACGCTGGTCTTGTCAACAGAAAGCTTGACTTGCGGGATGCCTTGCGTGACGGAGATCATAAGACTCTGCTTTTCGCCGATGACTCGGATGGAGGTAGAGCGGCTGGTCGTGCCGGTGTTTTCCTGGGCTGTAACGCTCAACTTGAGGCTGTTGGAGGCAAAACTGCCTTCCGATAGCTTGATCCAGGTGGCATCACAACTGATAGTGGGCTTGATGCCGCTGGTGATGGTTATGTCGCGCGTTCCACCAGTTGCATCGAAATTCAGGCTGGAAGGATTGGCGGTGAGTGTCACCGGCGTGGGCTCGGGTTCGGGATCTCCGCAGGCGAGCGTCAGGAGCGCGGCAAACAAGGTCAGGGTAAAGATGCGAAATTTCATATCGTATGGTTTTTTTTTTCAAAAGATTCTGCCGGCATTTCTTTCCAGACCTTGCCGATGGTGGCGGCATCGAAGCCTACAGGGGCGTTGCCCAGGTCCGGAACATTGAAAGAGCGCAGCATCATATCGTAAAAATGCGGGTTTTTCTGGGGCAGGAGGAAGGGTTTGGTTACGGTTCCGTCGGGTGCGACATGGCTGAAATACGGTTTTCCGTACAACCCGTCGCCGCGTTTGGAAGCAAACACAAACCATGTGCCATCCGACGACCAGCTGTGGTATGTGTCGGATTTTTCCGCATTGACGGCCTGCATGTCCATGATGCTGCCGTCGGACAGGTCCATCAGGCAGAGGTCACATTCACTGTGGTTGATAGGGAAGGTCCCGTAAGCAGCGACGGTGAACAGGAGCCAGCGACCGTCAGGCGATGTCTTGGGATGGCAGACGGAGGCCCCGCGCTGCGTGGCGCTCCAGACCGTATCGGCCGGGCCGCCCAGGGTGCCAGTCGCGGCATCGAAGGGAATGCGGACCAGCGAATACATCGTCTGGCCCAGTTCGGCTGGCAGCGGATGGGCGGGTGCCGCACAGTAATAGACGAAGTTGCCGTCGGCCGAGAAGACCGGGAAAGTCTCGAAGACATCTTTCCGGCTGGTCTCCGGGAAGGTCAGCATACGCTTTCCGTCGAAATCAGCCACGCAGAGGTCGGAGGCCGTGTCAAAGACTTCCATTCGGCGGCCGCCTTCGGAATGCATCGCCGGAATGATGATGTTGGTGGAAAACACGCCGAAACGGCCGCCGGGATGGATCTCTCCGTAGACGGTAGGGGAGATCATCGCGTCGTTCTTGAGCGTAAGTTTGCGCAGTTCGCCGCCACGGTTGAGGATGGCGCCGCCGCCTTCGCCGCGCAGATAGAACATCGACAGGTCGCCGCGTCCCTGGCTGTGGATGTGGCAGTTCATGCATTTGTTCTCCGTGTGCCGCCAGTCGGAGATCACGCGGACGTCGAAACTTTCCAGATTCCGTTCCTGGATTTCCAGGTCGTCCCAGACCTCGAAGCCGGGCTCGATGAGACGGTAGGTCAGGTAGGGATCGATCCGGTCCTGCGCAACATGCAGCGTCCAGCGCTGGAACCGGCGGGTGCCGTCTGATGACCAGGCCGATTCTACAGTGATGTCGCTGCCTGCCGCGGCAGCCAACAATTCACGCCAGGCTTTTTCTTTCCAGACCACTTCGCGCCCTTTGAGCACGACAGCCTTTCCGCCGGCAAAAAAGTGCGTTGTGAATGCTTTTCCCGCCGGATCCGTGTAGTAGAAATTGAGCGGCGCGATGTTGCAGGGAAGGGTAACGTCCGTGTAGTCTGGATAAATGAAGGCGGCTCTGTCTGTTCCCGGTCCAGCCGGACGTACGTCGTACGGCCTGCCGCAGGAAAGCAGCAGGAAGGCCGGCAGTACGGCGAACAGGAGGAGCTTACTTCTTTTCATTCTTCACGGCGTAATAAAAATAATACCAGTAACTTTTGCCAAATTCTTCCGTCAGGTTCCGTCCGGAACCGCCGTCCCGCTTGTAGATGGTGACAAAGCGGTTGAAGCGTTGGAAATTGACTTCGGATATATGGTAGTGGGCAAAATTTTCAGCGTTCATCCCGCCTTTGGCGGCCAGGACGATCAGCATGGCTTCTTCGTACAGCGGCGAAGCTGTCAGGGCAGGGTTGTAGTCGGATACGAAGGCGTCCAGGTCTTTGGTCAGCAGATCGTAGCAAAGGAGATAATCCAGCGCCATCCGGTTGGTCTGGTTGGCACTGAGCAGGATGCGGAGGATAAGCGGCGTCTGGTCCATGCCGTGGACCAGGTCGAATTGCGGCATCAGGTTACGCTTTTCGGCGATGCGCTGCCGATACTGCGGGCTCCAGTTTTCGGGGAAGCACGCCAGAGCCCATTTCCGGTCTTCTCGCGAACCGTTCAGCAACATGCGCAGATACTTGGCGGCTGCTTCGGAGTCTCCTTTTATGAGATTGGTCTCGGCCAGGCGGCGCAGGTAGCGCGAGCCGTTGTGTTCAGGAGAAAAAAGCAGGCCCAGCATGGCGTCGCGCTCAGCCAGCGGCATGTAGCCCAGCTGGAACCACACGTCGCCCGCACAGGCAATCTTGAAAGGCGTGGACGAAGGTCCCACCGGAAGGAAGAGTCCGCGTTCGAAAGGCTGATAATAGTCCATCAGCCGGTCGGGAAGTTTTCCCAGCATCGCGTTGGCCAGGTTGTAATAGTAGGTGCCGACTTCCGACCGGAGGTCCTTGCGGGCAGCGAGTTCCGCCACTTTCGGCCAGTTCTCGGCATCCGCCTCGACGATCATGCCCAGGATCTGTTCTGCATCACGGTCGGGCTTGCCCCAGACATCGCGGGCTTCCCGCAATGAGATGCCGTTCAGGGCGGCGTATTTCCGGAAATAAGGATGCCGGAGCAGGAACACACACTGGCTGCCTCCGGCCGCGAGCAGCACGGCGGCCAGGACGATCCATACTATGCGCCTGCCTTTCCGGGACATGTTATTCCGTTGGTTCAGGGCCCTGACCGGGATCCTTGGGCAGGGGATACATATTCAACAGGAATTCTCCCGCCATGCTGTCTTTGCCCAGCGCGAGCGCCATCTCCTGCGTGCGCTGCACGTAGGCTGCCCGTTCGGCCTTCGCTTCGTCGATCATGCCCGCATTGTAGAGTTGTCCGAAGTGCTCGTTGAAGTAGATGGTCATGTCTTTCCACACCTGCAGGCTGTCGTTCTGCGGGGTTCCGCCTCCCGTGCTGTTCGGGCCGATGGTGACGTAGATGTCGCCGGGCTCGGTGGCGACCAGCAGATTCTGGCCCTTGTCGCGGTGATACCGGTCGAGCCGGAGGGTACACATCCAGTGCTTCTTGCCCTTGAATTCAAATTCGTGGTTGCGGATCTTGACGGAATCGACGTTCTCCGGCTCCTCGTGGCCGACAGGCACCAGGAAGACCTGGATGCCTTCCAGCTCATTGGAGGTCACGCGGCCGTGGATGCGATACTGGTCTTTCTCGCAGGCAGTCAGGGCGAAGAGTGTCAGGATGAACGTCAGGAAAAGGGTTTTTCTCATGGCTTGACAGTGGCTTGGATACGCTCGTCAGAAAAGACTTCCCGGTAGGTTCCCCGGGTCTTGAAGGAGACCTTGGCTTTGGTGAAATCCGGAACGTTGAATGAGTAGAGCGTATTGTGATAGTATTTGCGGGGATTCTTCTGGGGAAGCACGAAGGGTTTCGTGCAGTGCCCATTTTCGTCAATGGAAGATATATATACCTGAACATAAAGCCCATCGTCCCGCCGGCTCGAGAAAAGGAACCAGCGGCTGTTCGAGCTCCAGTTGTGGAAACTTTCTGAGAAGGGGCTGTTGACCTCGTCGATGGGCCGTGTCCGGCCGGTCGAAAGGTCCATCAGCCAGAGGTCGGCTTCCTTGTGGTCGATGGGGAAGACGCTGAAATCAGCCTGGTTGTACATCAGCCAGCGGCCGTCGTAGGACGGACGTGGGAAGCTGATGCTGTGACCCTCGCTGCTGGCGGGAATCACGGTCTCGATGTCGCCCAGGGAGCCGGTCGCGGCGTCGAAAGATACGCGTACCAGGTCGTAACGGATGCTGTCGACGAAGCGCGGGACTTCAAATGCACGGGCCTTGCAGAAGTAGAGGGTCTTGCCGTCCGGCGTGAAGGCAGGGGATGTCTCCAGATAGTCTTTCGTCGTAAAGCGCGGGTCCACGATCAGGGAATGGTCGTCCATGTCCATG
>Ga0265298_10007201_pt1 | contig 13568 bp, 15 predicted proteins | sample AusTroGonzalo_MG_3_FD_193486 | JGI IMG/M metagenome (GOLD analysis project Ga0265298, IMG submission 193486) | Bovine rumen microbial communities from tropical cattle in Woodstock, Queensland, Australia - Gonzalo_01 | ecosystem: Host-associated > Mammals > Digestive system > Stomach > Rumen ...
CGCCGCCAAACTTCTGGGACAGCACCGTGCAGATGGCCGCCGTCAGCGTGGTCTTGCCGTGGTCAACGTGGCCAATCGTGCCGACGTTCACATGGGGCTTGGTACGTTCGTATTTTGCTTTTGCCATGGTTTACTCCTGACCAAAGCCGGGGCTTCCCGGTAATTTATTTGCTAAAAGGCGAAAAATTGGTGGTGCCCGTGATGCGGATCGGACGCATGACCTCTCCCTTACCAAGGGAGTGCTCTACCACTGAGCCACACGGGCATACTTTCATAAGAAGAGAGATGGAGCGGGTGAAGGGAATCGAACCCTCGTCATAAGCTTGGAAGGCTTCTGCTCTACCATTGAGCTACACCCGCCGCCTTACGACTGCGGCTCGGCTAGAGTTTCCTTACCTCACTGCAATCTGAGACTTCTTATTTGTCGCTTGGTGGAGGGGGATGGATTCGAACCATCGTAGGCGTAAGCCAACAGATTTACAGTCTGCCCCCTTTAGCCACTCGGGCACCCCTCCGTAGCGAATGGCGAATTATGACGATACATCTTGTCTTTGTCAAGACCCCTCGTCACGGCGTTCGCAGCGAGCCAAACGCCCTGTCGCCGACAGTCCTCCGGCATGCCGAAACACTGCCCGCCAACTCGACCGGCGCCGCCATAGCGCACCAGTCAAGGGATGCGCAGTATATCAGAGTTGCCGGAAAAGACAAATCGCGCTATCGCATGCCGAGAAAGAGCTGCAGCGCCACGGCGCCCACAAGGATCACCCAGCCCGCCTTGCCGACGGTATCGGCCCAGGGGTAGCGCTCCTCGAGATATTCGATTTCGGCCTGCAGCCAGCGCTTGTCGGTTTTCTTCGCGGCGGCAACGGCGCGCGGCACATTCCAGTACACGCGCAGCATGATCAGAAGAAGGCCGATGTTCCCCAGGGCGCTTGCCTGCGCGCCCTGGACAAGGTCGTTCGCCGCTGCGGCCGCCGCTGCAGCCGTCGCCACAAACAGACCCCAGGAGGCCATGCGGATCTGGTGCGCGTTCTGGGCCCTCAGTCTTTCGATCGTCTTCTCGTCGATCATGCGATTCAAACTTCCTCTCTGATGTCCGGGTGAAAAGACTCGACCCGCTTCCTGCAATGAATTGTCGCCGCAAGCGAGCGGTTTTGCAAAGAGGCGTTTCCTTTTGTTACGAACCGGCTCTTTGGAGCCATAATTTCTGTAAAGTTCGAGGCAAGAAGACTGAACGTTCGTTCAGCCAAGACTGGATTCCATAAGGAGAACGCCATGACAACTCGCTCGCGCTATCTGATTTCCCTTGCAGCCGCTGCCGCGCTGGCCCTGTCGTCAGTCGCCTATGCAGGCCCCCACGGCGGTCCCCGCCACGGAGGCCCGCACTACGGCGCACCGCATCATCACCACCATCATCATCACGGCGGCTGGGTCTGGGGTCCGCTTGCCGCCGGCGCTGTGATCTACGGGCTCTCCGAGCTCTCGCGCCCCCGCACGGTCATCGTCCAGCAGCCCGCGCCCGTCTACGTGCCGCAGCCCGCGACGGTCTACCAGTCCTACCAGGGCAATGTCGCACGGTATGTCTACTGGTGCGAAGCCGAACAGGGCTACTACCCGCAGGTGCGCGCCTGCCCGACCGGCTGGAAGCAGATGCCCGCTCCGTAGCCTCCCTGCCCCGCCTTAGCCTCCTTTGAGAAATGCCCGCACTAGCCTGCGGGCATTTTCGTCTAGGATTGCGTGCGTTCCGACCCTTTGCCCCGATTTTTGCCATGGACGTCACGCTTTCCATCATTCTCATCTGCTGCACTGCGTTTTTCATCGCTGGCGTCATTGATTCGATCGCCGGAGGCGGCGGACTCATCACGGTGCCCTCGCTGCTTCTTTGCGGCGTGCCCGCGCACTTCGCCCTCGGCACGGGAAAGCTTGCGTCATGCCTCGGAACGCTCTCTGCGGTCTTCTCCTTTGCCCGCAACCGGTATCTCGTGACACGCATCCTTCCCCTCGGGTTCCTCTCCTCGGCTCTCGGCTCCGTTGCCGGCTCCTGGACCGCGCTGCAGATCGACAGCGCGCTCATGGGAAAAATCATGGTGCTCATGCTGCCCGTCGGCCTCGTGCTGATGCTCGCAAGCGGCGGGCTCAGGCTCACGCAGGGAGAAATGCCAGAGCGCCTGCTCTGGCTCAGAGTGTGCGCGCTCGGCGCCCTCGTCGGCGCCTATGACGGATTCTTCGGACCCGGCGCGGGAAGCTTCTTTCTGATCGGGCTGCACGTTCTGCTCAAGATGGATCTCGTGCGCGCATCGGCAAACTCCAAGATCTTCAACCTGGCGAGCAATTTCGGCTCCGTGTGCACGTTCGGCTCAGCCGGCACGGTGCTCTACGCGCTAGCCATCCCCTGCGCGATCGCAAGCATCCTTGGCAATCAGGTGGGGGCGCGCCTGGCGATGCGGGTTGGCGTGAAAATGGTGCGGAGCGTGCTGCTTGCGGTGCTCGCGCTCCTGCTCGCAACGCTCGTCTACCGGTTCTTTCTCTCGGGCTCGCCTCTCTGAAGCCGCTCAGAGCGCCTCGACCCACTCCTCGATCGCCCGGCTCACGTCCTGCGGGCATTCGGTCATCGGCCAGTGCGCGCACTGCACGACGCGCATCCGCGCGTTCGGGAGCCTCTCGCACCAGGCCTGCATCTTCCCGGCATCCGTGAAGGTTCCGGCCGATGAGCCGATGACAAGCGTCGGGAAGGTAAAGAGCGCGGCCTCGGGCGTTGCTCGGCCCACCTCCTGCAGATCCCTCAGGTACGTGGCGCTGTGAATGTACTGCAGATCGGCCTTTGCCGACGAATACTGCTCGATGAACTCCTCGAGCTCCTTGCCGCCCCTGGCGATCTTCTCCCTGGCGCCCGCGTCCATCGCGCGCAGGTCCTGAGGAACGATCTCGCGCACAAAGCCGATTCTGTTCATCGCGCGCAGAAAATTCTCCCCCGCATGCAGCATCGGCACCTTCTTGCGCATGGCAAGGGCCTTCTCGGTGAGCGCCTCATCGACGAGCGGATCCAGCAGCGCCACGCCCAGCACCCGGTCCGGGTACTCCGTGCCGAATTTCATGGCGATCTGAGCGCCAAGGCTGTGTCCCACGATGACCGCCTTCTGGACGCCCGCGTCATCCAGGATCGCCGAAATGTCCTCGCACCAGTCCTCCAGCCGCACCCGGTGCCAGTCGGCGCTTGCCGCGTGCCCCCGAAGGTCCAGCCGAATGAAATTCCAGTCGTCCCGCAGCGGCGTCGTGTCAAGAAACTCCTCCCAGCGGCTGCCGTTGCTCGCAACGCCGTGCAGCAGCACGACTGTCCCGCGGGCGGTCCGGCGCGCCGGCACCCGCGACCAGTGAATCTGCGCGCCGGAGCGTGCCGTGCGGCGCCGCTCCTCACCCTCGAGGAGCCGATAGGCGAGCGTGCGGCGCTCCTTTTCAACAGAAGACTTGCAAGTTGACATGGCGTTGGAGATGGAAAAACTCTTGGAAAAGAACCTTGCCGGCCCTTTGCGGACCGAGGCGGCGCATTGTAGTGCAAAGGTTCCTCGCACGGTCATTTTGCTCCGCCCGTCCGCGCATATCCTGATACACTCAGAAGGTCTACCTGTGGCTGCTCGAAGACACTTGAATCATGCCTGAACGTCAAAGCAAACCCCGCCCCAAGCTCATCTGGGAGATTGCAGTCGTGCTGTGCTGCAAGCTGCTGGTGATCCTTGCCCTGTGGTACTGCTTTTTCGGGCCGGACAAGAGGATCGAACAGACTCCTGAGGCGGTCGCCGCGGGCATTCTCGGCACCCAGGAGATCAAGCAGGATTCTTTCAACTAAGGAGAGTCGCAATGTTTTCCAGTGCACTCGTTGATCTATCCCGTCTGCAGTTTGCGCTGACGTCCATGTACCACTTCATTTTCGTGCCCCTCACCCTGGGGCTCTCGTTCCTGCTGGTGGTGATGGAGGCCTGCTACCTGACGACGGGCAAGGATGTCTACAAGGACATGACCCGGTTCTGGGGCAAGCTCTTCGGCATCAACTTCGCCCTGGGTGTCGCAACCGGCATCACCATGGAGTTCCAGTTCGGCACGAACTGGGCCTACTACTCCCACTACGTGGGCGACATCTTCGGCTCGCCCCTTGCCGTGGAGGGCCTGATGGCGTTCTTCATGGAATCGACCTTCATCGGCCTGTTCTTCTTCGGCTGGAAGCGCCTGTCCAAGGCAGGGCACTTCGCCGTCACGTTCCTGATGGCGCTCGGCTCGAACCTCTCGGCCCTGTGGATTCTCGTGGCCAACGGCTGGATGCAGTACCCCGCAGGCAGCGCCTTCAACTATGAAACGATGCGCATGGAAATGACGAGCTTCTGGGAAGTGGTCTCCTCGCCCTGGGCCCAGGCCAAGTTCATGCACACCGTCAACGCGGGCTACATGACCGGCGCCGTGTTCGTGCTGGCGATCTCCTCGTGGTATCTCCTCAAGAACCGCGACGTGCTCTTTGCCAAGCGCTCGGCCCTCATCGCAGCCGTCTTCGGCCTGATCGCCACGGTCTTCACGCTGCACCTCGGCGACGAGTCCGGGTACCTTGTGACCCAGAACCAGCCCACCAAGATCGCCGCGATGGAAGCCATGTGGGAGACGGAACCGGCTCCGGCCTCGCTCTCGCTGATGGCTCTGCCCAACGAAAAGGAGCGCAAGAACGACTTCTCGATCGAGATCCCCTGGCTCTTCGGCCTCATGGGCACGCACAGCATCTCCCAGGAGATCAAGGGCATCAATCCGCTCGTCCAGGAAAACGAGGAGCGCATCAAGAACGGCATCATTGCCGTGACGACGCTTGAGGCCCTCCGGAAGGACCGCACGAACGATGCCCTGCGCGAGAAGTTCGAGGACGTGCAGCACGACCTCGGGTATGGCCTGCTCCTGAAGCAATACACGAAGGACGTCTCCAAGGCAACGCCCGAGATGATCCATCAGGCGGCCCTCTCCACCGTTCCCACTGTCTGGCCGATGTACTGGTCGTTCCGCGGCATGGTTGGCGTGGGCATGGCCTGCATCCTGCTGTTCGCCCTCGCGGCCTTCTACTCGGTGAAGGGCACGTTCGATGACAAGCCCCTGCTGCAGAGGCTCTGCCTGATGGCGCTGCCGCTGCCCTGGATCGGCTGCGAGCTCGGCTGGTTCGTCGCCGAATACGGCCGTCAGCCCTGGACGATCTACGAAGTGCTTCCGACGCACCTGTCGGTGTCCGGCCTCTCCTCCTGGGAGGTGATGGGCTCGCTCATCGGATTCGTGCTGCTGTACTCCGCCCTCATGGTGGTCGAGATCTGGCTGATGGTGCGCTACGCGAAACTCGGCCCCGGCTCTCTTGGCACCGGCAAGTATTTTTCTGACAAAAACTAAAGAGGCCAAAAAATGATTGACTATGAAATCCTGCGAGTCATTTGGTGGCTGTTCATCGGCGTGATTCTGGTCGGCTTCTGCATCATGGACGGCCAGGACATGGGCGTCGGCACCCTGCTGCCGTTCCTTGGCAAGACCGACACGGAGCGGCGCTGCATGATCAACGCCGTCGCCCCGCACTGGGACGGCAACCAGGTGTGGCTGATCACGGGCGGCGCAGGCATCTTTGCCGCCTGGCCCCTCATGTACGCCGTGGCCTTCTCAGGCTTTTACTGGGCGATGCTGGTCGTTCTGGCGGCGCTCATCCTGCGCCCCGTCGGCTTTGACTATCGCAGCAAGGTCGCGACAACCAAGTGGCGCAACGCCTGGGACTGGGCCCTGTTCATCGGATCGGCCGTTCCTCCGGTGATCTTCGGCGTCGCGTTCGGCAATCTTCTGGTCGGCGTGCCGTTCCACTTCACCGACTCGATGCATCCGGTTTATACGGGGAGCTTCTTCGGACTGCTCAATCCCTTCAGCCTGCTCTGCGGCCTAGTCTCGCTTGCGATGACGGTCTATCACGGCGGCAACTACCTCGTGCTGCGCACCGAGGGCGAGCTGCAGGAGCGCGCGAAGACCGTTGCGGCGATGGCCGGCGCCATCTCGTGCCTGCTCTTCGTTCTGGGCGGCATCTGGGTGTACTTCGGCATTGACGGTCTCGTCGTGACGGGCGGCCTGGATCCAGCCGGCCCCTCCAATCCGCTTCTGAAGAGCGTTGAGAGCGGCACGGGCGCATGGTTCGCGAACTTCTGGGCGCAGCCCGCCCTCTTTGCAGTGCCCGGCGTCGCCGTGGCCGCCTCGCTCGCCGGCGCAGGCTTTGTCAAGCAGGGCAAGGGCGTGATGGCCATCATCTGCTCGTCGCTCACCATGCTCGGCGTCGTGCTCACCCCGCTCGTGGCGATCTTCCCGTTCGTGCTGCCGAGCAGCTCGGTCATGAACGCGAGCCTCACGCTCTGGGACTGCACGAGCTCGCAGCTCACGCTTGAGGTGATGTTCTTCGTCGTGGTGCTGTTCCTGCCGATCGTGCTTGCCTACACGGGCTGGGCCTACAAGGTCATGTCCGGCAAGCTCACGGCCCGCTACATCGCCGAAAACGACCACATGCTCTACTAGGGGAACAAGCCCTCACGGGAGGCTGCCCGGCAGCCTCCCGGGCGGAAACATTTGAACGAGGTACACCATGATCTACTTTTACTGGATGACGGGCCTGGCATTTGCAATCCTTCTTTGCGTTGTCATCTGCGCCCACAAGGACATGCGCGGTGAATAGCTCTGCCGCCCGGGCCGTCAGCTTGATTGCGGCGGCCCTTGTTTTTGCCGTCACGGTGCTGATGCCGCGGCTCATCGCGGTGGACAGCGCCCACGTGCCCTATCCGTGGCTCGCCACGATGCTCCTGGGGATGAGTTTCGCCTGGGTGCACGGCTTTCACTTCATTCCGCAAAACCGTGTTCTGCGGGTGCTCTTTTCGCCGCTTGTGGCCTGGCCGCTTCTTGCGCTTGGCGCCTGGGGCGTCTTTCTGCGCTGACTAGAAGACCTGCTCGCCGCGATTGAGCAGCGTTTTCACTGCGAGTTCCAGATTTCTGCTCTGATCGGCAATCCAGACCATGCCGTCCTGGATCGTTGCCGTGAGGTGCATGTTGCGGGCGGCAAGGGTCTCCAGCTTTTCCGCATCCTCGTCGGTGAGCGCGCGCACCGTGAGCTTGCCGATCTTTCCGAAGTCGCCCTTGTTGCTCGCCCACCAGGCCTCGGTCTTTGCTTCGTCATAGGCAAGCACGACGACATCCTCGCTTTTGCCTGCAGCGCGCCGCAGCGACTTGTTGTCGGGGTTGCCCACCTCGATCCAGCGGCCGATGTCGCCCGCCTCGTTCGTCTCATGGAGCGCAGGCTCGCCTTCGGCGGAGAGCCCCCGGCCGAACTCCACGTGCTCCCCGGCGTAAAGGCAGAACGCAAGGATTCTCACCATCATGCGCCGCTCGGTCTCAGAAGGATGCCGCGCGATCGTGAGCGAGTGCGTCGCGTAGTAGCCCCGATCGATGTCGGAGATGTCAAGCGATGCCTTGTAAATGGTGGCTCCGAGCGCCATGGGAAAGAGTCCTTGTGAGAGTTGGTCAGACCGCGAGCAGTGTCATCGTGAGCGGCACGGTCACTGCTGAAATGAGCGTTGAGACGAAGATGGCGTTGCTTGCGAGCGCCTCCTCGGCCTCAAATTCGACCGACATGATATAGAGGTTGATGGCAACAGGCAGGCTCGAAAGGAGCGTTGTCGCCTGCGTCTCCATCTCACCCAGGCCGATCAGGCGGCAGAGCGCGTAGACCAGAAGCGGCTGCACGAAGAGCTTCATCACGCTCACCGCAAAGCCCTTGGGGAGCGCTGCGGTGAAGGAATGCTGCGCAAGCCCCATCCCCACCACGAGAAGCGCCATCGGAGTCGTGGCGCTCGTCACGTGCTCGAGGGTCTTTGCCGCGACGGTGGGCAGCTGCAGGCCCGTGAGGCCCCAGGCCGAGCCAATCAGGATGCCGAGCACGATCGGGTTCCTGAAGATCCCCTTCATCGCGGTCAGGAACTTGCCCCAGTCGATGTTTCCTCCCGTGCGGCCGAACTCGACGCAGGCGGTCGCCGTCGTCCACAGCAGCAGCACGTTGAAGATGATGAGCACCGAAATCGTCGGCATCGCGTTCTGCCCGAGCGCGAGCGCCACGATCGGAATGCCGAGCTGCACGTTGTTGCCGAAAATGCCGCCCATGCCGGTGATCACCTGCGCGGTCGAGTCCTGATGGAACACGCGCCGGCCCATCGCCCGCCCCAGCACGAACACCACGATGCAGGAGCCGAAGAACGCGACGAGCACCCGCGGATCCACGGGCGGCATCTCCGAGAGATGGCTCATCTGCCGGAACAGCAGCATCGGCATCAGGAACTTGAAGACGAGCTTGGAGAGCGCCTTGCTCACCGTGCTGTCAAAGAGCCGGATCTTGATGAGCGCCCAGCCGAGGAACACCAGCAGAAAGAGCGGCGCGCAAAGCTCGAGGTGATAGGCAAAGTGTCGCATGGGAAATCCGGAATCTGGTGACTGGAGGAAAGGGCGCCATTATCGGCGACCCGGGAGATTTTCGCCTGCCTGATAAAAAATCTCCTCCCGCAGGACTCGCCCCCGCGAAAGGAGATTGTTCGGGTCAGGTCCGCCCGTTCAGGCTAGAACTTGTAGACCATCTGGGCGCCGAAGAGGAACGACTCGCAGCGCTTGAACTTGCCGATTTCCTTGCTCGTATCGGCGTTGTCGTAGACGCTCTTGTTGCCGATGCCGTGGATCCAGGTGAAGCCGAAGTCGCCCTGCAGCTGCTTGGTGACGTGCCACGTCGCACCGAGAGAGAACCACAGGCGGTCGAGATCCGGAATGATCGCCAGGCGATAGTTGTCGTTCACGGGAGACTTCTCGTAAGCCACGCCGCCGCGCACGGTCCAGGCGTCATTGATCCTGTAGTCCGTGCCGACCGAGAAGAGCCAGGAGTCCTTCCAGTTGTTCTTGATCGACACCTTGGTTGAGCCGGACAGGCCCATCATCGCAGCCTGCGCGTACCGGTTGTCCGTGGAAATGTCCAGGGTCTTGAAGGTCGACCAGTCGGACCAGTGGATCAAGCCGGACACTCGCCAATTGGGAGTCACCTCCCAGGTTGCCGACAGGTTCACGGTCTGGGGGGCCTTGAGGGTCGCCTTGGCGCCCTTTGCCGTGCTGCTCAATGCCGGGTTGTAGCCGACATGATTTCCGTCAAACGTTCCGATCTTCAGCTCGCCCTTGGCGGTGTGCTTGACCGAAGAGCGGTACGAGAGACCCACTCTGACCGTTTCCACAGGCTCCCACATGACGCCCAGGTTGAAGCCTGCCGCCCAGCTCGTTGCCTTCAGTCGGCCATAGGCAGCCGGGGTCTTGATGAGGGGGTTGTAGGCGAGCCCGGACTCCACGAACGCCTGCGCGTACTCCAGGGAGGCGCCGATGCCGAACGAGACCTTGTCCGTCAGCTTGTACGCGAAATTGGGGTTGATGTCGAACACCTTGATTTCCGAGTTCATGCCCTTGTCGGTCAGCGAGGACTCGCGGTTGTATTCCGTTGCCATGCCGTAGGGCACCGTGATGCCAAGGCCAAGCCATGCGCGGTCGTCGATCTGGTGCGTGAGGAACATGCTGGGAATCGGCACCGCATGCTTGCGGCCGTTGTCGGTCATGCCGGTGCGGTTGTCCGTGACGGGAATGTCCAGGGCGGCGAACACGCCGCCGAACTGGAACTGCGTGCCAGGCTGCAGCGTCATGCCGGCCGGGTTGTACCAGACAGCCGAAAGATCATCGCCAACCACGCCTGCGCCGGCATGGGCCCTGCCAAGGCTCGCCACGGACTGTTCCATCAGCTGGAAGCCGCCGGCCTGAGCCGCAGAAATCGAACCAGCGACGAGAACGGCCGCCGCAGACAGTTTGAGCATGGAGTTCTTCACAAAAATCTCCTAACAGAAAACTTTTCGTTGATCGCCCTCGAGGGTGATGGGCGGAAAAAAGAGCCGCAGACAATGCGGCTCGCTTGTTGCAAGGGGATTTTGCAAAGGATGGCTGACCCGGAATCCGTGATTTTGTCAGGGTTTGCCCTTATTACCCCATCCTCGGATTAATCCGTCCGCTGGAGACGTCTCTACCCTTCGGATGGTTTTTCGGCTGATGCCCCGCCTAAACCGGCTCTTCGCCGACAAGCTTGTACCAGCCCCAGCAGACGCGGTAGCCCACCCAGATGCCCAGAATGGCAAAGCCGATGAACCAGAGCGCAAAGCCGATCGCGATGAAGGAGAGGATGAATCCCAGCACCGCCACGAAGAGCGTCCAGAGGAACCCGTACCAGACGGTTCTCAGCTGCCAGGAAAAGTGACTGTCAACGTACGTCCCGCGGGCGTCGGACCGCAGAAACAGATTGAGCATCACCGCGGCCACTGCGGGCCAGCTGAACAGGAACGCGCCGATCACCGAGCCCCCGGCCGCGATTCCGATGAGAATCGAGAGGGCGTGGAGCGCGTAGACGATCTTTGCGACCGTGATGATCGAGCGCTTCGGCTCGGCTCCAGCGATAATGTCTTCCATGGTCGTGCTGTCCTCTGGGGAAAAAGTTTGGGAACGAGTGCAACGTTAACGCCGATTGAGCGGCGCACGTGCAACTGTTTTGCAAAACTTCGGACGAAACTATTTCGATTTGTAGCAGGCAGCAAAAAACCGGGCCCTCACGGAAACCCGCAAGCCGGCCCGGCCTTGCGTGCCCAGCGGCCGGGGGCGTGCCCCGCCACTGCGCCGAAGGAAGCGCCTAGTCGAGCAGATCGGCCGGCACCTTGCCGCCGTTCTCGGCGAGCTTCTTCATCACGGCCTTGTGCAGCCAGATGTTCATCTTGGAGTAGTCGCCGCCGATCAGCTCTGCGGGGCAGTTCAGCTCCTGGGCGAGCGCCTTGCGGTTGGCAAGGGAGGAGTCGATGCCGAGCAGCTTCATCAGGTCAACGATGGAGGTCTTCCAGTTGAGCTTCTGGGGATTGGCCTTGGCAAGCGCCTCGCACACGGCGACGACATCCACGGCTTCAACAGCGGCGGCGGCCGCAACTTCGGGCTCAGCCGCAGCGGCAGCCTGCTCGACGGCGGCGGGAACCTCGGCGGCCTGCACCGAGCCAGAGCCCGTCACGGCGGCCACTGCCTTGTCCTTGAACAGGCCGAGCTTCTGCATGAAAGAAGAGAAAACACCCATTTTTTTACTCCTTGAATGAAATATCCCGCAATCCCTGCGGCCGTTTTGGATTATAGGCTCGCACCGGCACCTGATTTTGCGCGTTCGGCTATGCCTCGGGGTATGATTTCGGCATGCCATCCGGTACCGTGAAGGCCAAGGCCGTTCGCGGGCTTTGTTTTGCCAAGGATTTCTCATGCGTATTCTGCTTGTTGAAGACGATCAGATGATCGGTGACAGCGTTGTAGACGGGCTGAAGGCCGAAGGGTATGCCGTTGACTGGGTGCAGGACGGCAATTCGGCCATCATTGCCCTGCGCACGACCCCCTTCTCCCTGATGATCCTGGATCTCGGCCTGCCCGGCAAGGACGGGCTCACCGTGCTTCGCGAGGCCCGCGCCCAGAAGCTGCACCTGCCGGTGCTCGTCACCACGGCCAGAGACACGGTGCAGGACCGCGTGCAGGGACTGGACGCCGGTGCTGACGACTACCTTGTGAAGCCCTACGACCTCGACGAGCTCTCCGCGCGCATCCGCGCGCTGCTGCGGCGCTCTGCGGGCCGCAGCGAGCCCACGATCGAGCGCGGCAAGCTTCTCATCCGGCCCGAGACGCGCGAAGTCTTCTTTGACGGCCAGCCGGTCCTGCTCTCCTCGAAGGAATATGCGCTGCTTGTTGCGCTTGCCGACCGCCCGGGCGTCGTGCTCTCCCGCGGCCAGCTCGAGGAAAAGCTCTACAACTGGGATTCCACGGTAGGCTCGAACGCCATCGAAGTGCACATCCATCACCTCAGAAAGAAGCTCAGCAACGAAGCGATCAAGACCGTGCGCGGCGTCGGGTATCTTCTCGAAACATAGTCCGCGATGGCCCTGAGCATCCGCGCACGCATCGTCTTCTCCCTGGTCACGGCGCTCGCCGTGACCGGAGTCGTGGCGGCCGTCGCCACGTATTTCTCCGCCAAGGCCTCCTTTTCCGAACTCTTTGACTCGGAGCTAAAGAGCACGGCGCTGCAGATCGTCGCGCGGCACTCCACTGACATCCGCAGCATCACGCTCGTCGGCCAGAGCCCGCAGCAGGAGTTTCTCATCCAGATCTACGACGCCCGCGAGGACAAGCTCTATCAGTCGCGCAACATCAGCCCGATTCCGCTCCCCGACAGCGAGGGCTTTTCCGAAGTGACCGACGAGCAGGGCAGGCCATGGCGCGTCTTTGCCGTGGCAAGCGGCGCCCGCATCGTGCAGGCCGCCCAGCCCGTGCAGGTGCGAAAGCAGCTTGCCACCGCCGCTTCGCTTCGCATCCTGCAGCCCCTGGTGATTGCGTTCTTCTTCCTAGCGATCGCCATCTGGTTCGTGATCGTGCATTCGCTGCAGAGCCTCAATCATGCGGCTCAGGAAGTGGAAAGCCGCACGCCGAGCTCGCTTGATCCGATTCCCAGCGAGGGGCTCCCGCGCGAAGTACGCAGCCTCGTGCTCGCCATCAATGCGCTGCTCGAGCGCCTCTCGGTGAGCCTGACGGCCCAGCAGCGCTTTGCCTCGGATGCCGCGCATGAACTGCGCACGCCGCTCGCGGCGATCAAGCTGCAGGGCCAGCTCCTTGCAAGGGCCAGGACCGAGGAGGACCGCGCCAAGTATTCCGAGCGCCTGCAGCAGGGCATCGCGCGCGCCACGCGCCTCGTGCAGCAGCTCCTGACCATCGCGCGCCTGGATCCCGAAGCGAAAAAGCCCTTGAGCGAAGTGGATCTTGCCGACCTCGCGCTTTCCGTGCACATGGACCTTGAGCCCATCGCGGAAGGCAAGAGCATCACCCTCACGGCAAAGACCGCCCCCGTCACCCTCATGGGGATGCCCGACGCACTGCGGCTGCTCATCACGAATCTCACGGACAACGCCCTGCGCTACACGCCGCAGGGAGGCCGCATCGAGATCAGCGTCGCCGCCGAGGGCGCCTCGGCGCGCATTGAGGTCGCGGACAGCGGTCCGGGCATCCCGCCCGAAGAGCGCGGCCGCGTCTTTGAGCGCTTCTACCGTGCGCTCGGCACCAAGGTCTCGGGAACGGGCCTCGGGCTCGCGATCGTGCAGCGCATCGTCGAGCTGCACGGCGGCTCCATCCGCATCGAAGACGGCCTGGAGCGGGCGGACGGCTCGGGCCGCGGTGCCCGATTCGTGGTCGAGATTCCGCTCGCCCCCGCGTCCGGCCTCGCCTGAGCCGCCCTCCCCAGAGTGGCATAATCCTCGCGCACCGCGCGCTCCACGCCGCACGCGGTTCATTGTTTCATTGTGAAGGGGGACCACGCATCATGCTGGAAGCGTATTTGAAGGATTTGAGCGAACTCGTCAATCTGGACTGCGGGACGGCCAATACCGCAGGCGTCACCAGGGCTGCCG
>Ga0265298_10007202_pt1 | contig 13567 bp, 9 predicted proteins | sample AusTroGonzalo_MG_3_FD_193486 | JGI IMG/M metagenome (GOLD analysis project Ga0265298, IMG submission 193486) | Bovine rumen microbial communities from tropical cattle in Woodstock, Queensland, Australia - Gonzalo_01 | ecosystem: Host-associated > Mammals > Digestive system > Stomach > Rumen ...
GCGTCTGCACGTGGTCTACCCGCTCATCGCCGAGACGCAGTACCGCGCCATCTTCACGGCCGTGGCCGAACTGACCCGCGAGGGCTTCCACCCGCAGCCGGAGATCATGATCCCGGTCACGGTGTCCGCCCGCGAGCTGGGCTTCCAGCGCGCCATCTGCGAGCGCATCAAGGCTGAGGTCGAAGTGGCCAACGAGATGATCATCCCGTACAAGTTCGGTACGATGATCGAGATCCCGCGCGCTGCCCTGACCGGCGACCGCATGGCCCGTACCGCCGAGTTCTTCTCCTTCGGTACGAACGACCTCACCCAGATGACCTTCGGTTTCTCCCGCGACGACGTGGGTACCTTCATGGGTAACTACCTCGGCCACAAGATCCTCGATAACGACCCGTTCCAGACCATCGACACCAAGGCTGTCGGCAAGCTGGTCGAGATCGGTATCCAGGGTGGTCGCGCCCGTCGTCCGGAGCTGAAGTGCGGCGTCTGCGGCGAGCACGGCGGCGACCCTGACTCCATCGCCTTCTTCAACAAGATCGGCGTGGACTACGTCAGCTGCTCCCCGTTCCGTGTGCCTATCGCGCGCCTCGCTGCGGCTCAATCCGCCATCAAGCAGTCCGAGTAGACTCGGCCTGCTTGACGCCTTCGGCGCTTATGACGGGGGAGGTTTCCCCCGAAACCCCCTCGGTCGCTTCGCTCCGAAGCGTCCATGAAAAAAGGCCTGGAAGTAAATCGCTTCCAGGCCTTTTTCTGTCATTCGCCGACTTGATCGGCGAATCTCCGGTTATTTGACGATCACGACGACGTTGTCGATGCCGAGGCGGACGCGGAGCCACTGCTCGATCCGCTCGCGCCCCTCCTCCTGCAGGGGCTGGACGCTGTGGACGATGGCGACGACGGCGGCGGAAGCCTGGCCGTCGGAAGCCTCCACGCGCTGGCCGCGGGTGAGCGTCACCTCGGTCACGCCGTCATACTGGGCGGCGATTTCCCGGGTGATCAGCTCGGAAGGCAGCTGCTGCGCCTTGTAGAATTCGATGGCCGTCGAGAGCGAATCCACCTGACCCTTCAGGCGGCGGATCTCCTCGTTGTGGCCGTCCATCAGGCCGCGGATGAGCTCGGACTCGGACATGATTTCATTCTGGTAGGCGGCATCCTCATGGATGACGATCTGGGTCCGCGTGATGCCGACTTCCTCGGCGTTGAGGTAGAGCCGCTCCCGGGCGGAGGATTCCAGTTTCTCGCCGGCCAGGTACAGTTCGAGGGTGGAGGGCTTGCTCTCGATGTTGGCGTGATAGTCGTAGATGATGCTCTTGCCCAGGTTCTTGTTCTGCTCGACGAGCAGGCGGGCGCTGCGGGCGAAATTGTTGTCCCGGATCATCTCCATGGCCGAGAACACGCTCGGGACCAGGAGGAGGATGAGGATCAGGGTGATCCAGCGTGCGCTGCGCCGGCTCTTGAGCTCATCTTCGCCCACGGGGGTGAAGTGCAGCAGGTAGCGGACCGAGACGAAGGTGGCCAGGGTGATGAAGACGGTGTTGATGATGAAGAGGTAGAAGGCGCCGACGATGAAGTGCCAGTCCAGGTGCGAGAGGCCGTAGCCTACCGTACACAGCGGCGGCATGAGGGCGGTGGCGATGGCCACGCCCGGAATCACGGTGCCGCCCTTCTCCTTGCGGGAATTCTCCAGGATGCCGGCGAAGCCGCCGAACAGGGCGATGAACACGTCGTAGAGCGTCGGGTTGGTGCGCGCCAGCAGCTCGGTCTGGTGCTCCAGCTCGAGCGGGGAGACCAGGTAGAAGAGGGTGGAGGCGAGGATGCTGATCACCACCATGACGGCGAAATTCTTGAGCGCTTCCTTGACCAGCGCCGTGTCGTTGGTGCCCAGGCCCAGGCCGAATCCGAGGATCGGACCCATCACCGGGGAGATGAGCATGGCGCCGATGATCACCGGGATGGAATTGAGGTTGAGGCCCACCGACGCGATGATGATCGCGCACGCGAGAATATAGACGTTGGGACCGCGGAAATGGATGCCGTTGCGGATGTTGATCGCCGCTGCATCTACGTCCACGTGGTCCCGCATGTTGACCAGAATCCTGAGAAATCGAGAAAACTTGTTCATACCGCTATTCTTTGTCGTACAAATATAAGGATATAATTGTTATATTTGTAGATGCTGAATAACCAAAACACACCCACGATATGGCAAAGAAACAGACGAACGGTTATCCCTGGAAATTCTGCTCCCTGGGTGGAGTAGTCCGGGTGAACATCACGTCGGGCGAGGACATCGCCCATCTGGGCGAGCTGGACCAGAAACTCTGGACGGTCCTGAGCTGCCCGACGAAAGATCTGGAATTCGAAGAGCAGACGCTGAAACTGATCGATGCCGACGGCGACGGCCGCGTCCGGGTGGACGAAGTCGTTGCGGCCGCACAGTGGCTGACTTCCGTCGTGAAGGACAAGGATGCCATCCTGAAGGGCGACAGCGTGTTGAAGCTCGACGGCATCAACACGGACTGCGAGGCTGGGCAGAAACTCCTCGGCTCCGCGCAGCACATCCTGAAGAACCTCGGCCTGGACAAGGACGAGATCAGCGTGGCGGATGCATCCGACAGCGTGGCCATTTTCAAGGATACGAAATTCAACGGCGACGGCGTGATCACGCCGGTCTCCGCCGACGACGAGGCGCTGAAGGCGCTGATCGCCACCATCGCGGAGAAGGCCGGTTCCACCCCCGACCGCAGCGGCGAGGTCGGCATCACGGCCGAGCACGTCGAGGCGTTCTACGCCGCCCTGGCGGAGTATGCCGCCTGGCAGGACGCTGCCGAGGCCGGCAAGAAAGAGATTTTCCCGTATGGGGAGAACACTGCAGCCGCCCTGGCCGCCTGCGAAGTGCTGAAGGACAAGGTGGCCGACTACTTCATGCGCTGCAAGCTCATCCGTTTCGACGATGCCGTGACGGCCGCCGTGGACGTGTCCGTCGACCGGCTGGGCGCCATCAGCGACAAGAACCTCGCGACGCAGTCCGAGGAGATCTCGTCCTGTCCGCTGGCGCGACCGACAAAGGACGCCGTCCTCCCGTTCGACGCCATCAATCCGGCCTGGCAGGCGCAGTTCGCTGCGGTCAAGGCCCTGGTGCTGGATGTCGATTTCCCGAAGGCGAAAGGCATCACCGAGGCCCAGTGGGCGGAGGTGCTCGCGAAGTTCGGTGCCTATCAGGCCTGGATGGCCGACAAGAAGGGCGCTTCCGTGGAGGCCCTCGGCCTGGAGGAGGTCAAGGCCCTGCTGAAGGCCGACCGCAAGGCGGAGCTGCTCGCGCTGCTCGAGCAGGACAAGGCCCTCGAGGCGGAGTCCCTGTCGATCGACGACGTGAAGAAGCTCATGCTCTACTATCGCGATTTCGCGAAGCTGCTTCGCAACTATGTCCTCTTCACGGACTTCTACGGCCGCGCGGACGGTACCCGCGGCATCTTCGAGGTCGGCAAGCTCTACATCGACGAGCGCTGCTGCGACCTCTGTATCAAGATTACCGACATGGGTGCGCACGCCGACATGCCCAAGCTCAGCGGCATGTTCCTGCTCTACTGCAAGTGTACCTCCAAGACCAAGGGCGAGACGATGGACATCGTGGCCGTGATGACCGACGGCAAGACCGACGACCTCCGTCCCGGCAAGAACGGCCTGTTCTATGACCTGGACGGCGGCGACTGGGATGCCGTGATCACCAAGGTGGTCGAGAACCCGATCAATCTGAAGGAGGCCTTCTGGAGCCCCTACCGCAAGGTGGCGCGCTTCGTTTCCGAAAAGATCGACAAAGCGGCAGCCGAAAAGGATGCTGACGCGATGGCCAAGCTGACGGCCGTCGCGGACACCAAGCCGGGCGATGCGCCCAAGCAGCCGTTCGACATCGCCAAATACGCCGGCATCTTCGCGGCCGTCGGCATGGCCATCGGCGCCATCGGCGCTGCACTGGGCCTGATCGGCGAATCGCTCAGCAAGATGCCTTGGTGGAAGATCCTCGTCGTGATCGCCGCCGTGATGCTTCTCATCTCCGGCCCCGCCTGCTTCATCGCCTGGCGCAAGCTGCGCAAGCGCAACCTGGGCCCGGTGCTCAACGCCAACGGCTGGGCCATCAACTCCAAGGTCCTGGTCAACGTCCTCTTCGGCAAGAAGCTGACCAGCGTGGCCAAGTACCCGAAGCTCAAGCTCAAGGATCCGTATGCCAAGCGGACGCCCTGGTGGCGCAAGTGCCTGCGCTGGCTGCTCATCCTGGCGGTCGTCGCCTTCGGCGTCGCCTACTTTACCGACAACCTCGGGTGGATGGGCATCGAGCGCAAGGCGAAGACCGAGCAGGTCGAAGCCGCGCCGGCTGCAGAGGAAATTCCGGCCGCGGAAGAGGTAGTTCCGGAAGCAGCCGAAACCGCCGAATAGCATGGAGAAATCGAAGTTCTTCTCCCGCGAAAAGGCCAATGTCGGCCTGTTCTGTGAAGTCTTCCCGCCCGTGATGGACGGCGTGTCCGTCTGCATGGAGAATTATGCCTACTGGCTCCAGAAGAAGGTGGGCGGCGTGGCCGTGGTCACGCCCCACGTCCCGAAGGCGGACTACAGCGTGCATGAGTATAAGGTCTTCGACTACATGTCCATTCCGGTGCCCAAGCGGCGCCCGTACATGACCGGCATTGCGGCGTTCGACCCGACCTACCTGGCCAAGATCGCCACGACGCGCTTCAAGATCGTGCACGCGCATACGCCTTTTTCCGCCGGTTCGGCGGCGCTGAGCATCTCCCGCGCGCAGAAGATTCCGCTCGTTGCCACGTTCCACTCCAAGTACCGCGACGACTTCAGCAAGATCCTGCCGAAGCTGGTCGTGGATATGATGATTGACTCCGTCGTGGACTTCTTCGAGCGCGCCGACCTGGTCTGGGTGCCGCAGGAGTCGGTCATCGACGTGCTTCGCGAATATGGCTACAAGGGCCACGTGGAAGTGATGAAAACGGTTCCGACCTCGTGGCGGACTATCCCGAGAAATATTTCGTGGAGGCGCGTCAGCGCCTGGGCATCGCGCCGGAGGAGTTCGTGCTGCTCTTCGTGGGCCAGCATGTCTGGCAGAAGAATCCACAGCTGACCATCAACGCCCTTTCCCGCCTCGAAGACGTTCCGTTCCGGATGTTCTTCGTCGGCACGGGCTATGCCGCCGAGGAGATGAAAGCCCTGGTGAGCGAAAAGGGCCTGGACAGCAAGGTGACCTTCGTCGGATCGATTACCGACCGGGCGAAGATCGTCGACTATTATGCCGCATCGGACCTGTTCGTCTTCCCGTCGCTCTACGACAACGCGCCGCTCGTCGTGCGCGAAGCGGCTGCTCTGCACACGCCGTCCATCATGGCGGCGGGCTCTACGGCCGCCACCATTCTCAAGGACGGAGAAAACGGTTTCCTGGTGGAAAACGACCCGGACAAGCTGGCGCAGCTTCTGCGGGAACTGATCCACGATCCCGAGCGCGTGCACCGCGTGGGCGTACAGGCCTCCAAGACCATCGTCCGCTCGTGGGAAGACTGCGTGGAAGAGGTGATCGACCGCTACAACACGCTGCTGCGCAGCCGCGGTCTCCCGCTTATCGAACGTTCAGCGTAGCGTGTGCCGAGACGGCCTCGCCCCGCGCATTCAGGCCTTCGGCCACCACATCGAAACGTCCGCTGTAGGCGGGCGTTTTGCATTCCAGCTCCACGCTCTCGCCCGGGGCGAGGGTCAGCAGCGGATGCCAGTAGAGGGTCTGCCGGTAGTCAGGGTAGTCGGTGCCCACGCCGGCGCAGGTGTAGGCCAGCGGCAGGGCGCAGCCCTGGAAGTCGGCGACGCGGACCTGGCTGTCGAACTGCATCGAGGGGAGCGAGCCCTTGTAGGTCACGAAATTCACCACGCCCGGGAAGCTCCGGATGCCGAACAGGTAGCTGTCGGTGTAGATGTCGACGGATTTCACCAGGAGCGGATCGTAGTCGAGGATCTTCCCGTGGTCGAGGACGGGGATGCCGTCGAGCAGGACCAGGGCGCTGCCCTGCGTGAAATAATAGCTGCCCAGCCGGTCGGGCTGCCAGACCTGGAGGCCGCGCACATGGTTCATGCGCCGCACGCGCACTTCCGGGATGAATTCGATGAAGAGCTCCTCCATGACCGGGAAGCGCGTATAGTCGTCCAGGACGTAGCGCTTGCACTCGCGCTCGTCGAAGATGCGGTGCGTGCGGGCCGGCAGGGCCGCGTAGAGCGTGTCGGCGTTGAAATTCTTTTCCAGCTGCATGCCCAGGCCGCGCAGTTCGAGTTCGCGGGCCCAGCCGGCATACAGCTGCAGCGCCGGGATCTCGCCGGCCGGCAGGTTCAGGAAGGGGCTGATCAGCTCCAGGTGGGCGGTCTGGTTCTGTCCGAGGTCTTCGATTTCCAGGAACATTTCCCGGTCGCCGTAGATGTTGGAGGTGAAGAAACGGACCGTGCCGTCCGGGCGGATGGCTTCGGTATAGATGTTCTCGCCCGTGCCCGGCGAGGAGATGAAGGCGTTCTTGCCGCTGACCCGGGCGGCCGTGCCGTCCGGGCCGATGACGCGGGCGTGCAGGATCTCGCCTTCGTACTCAGGCACGACGCTGTCGTCGAATCCCTGGGCGGCCGGAAGAGTCCGGATGTCGCGGATGAAATCGGCGATATGCTTGCCCGCCGGGGCGGGAATGCCGTCGTCGTGGCGGACGCTGAGGCTGAAACTGAGCGCTTCCGCGCCCTCGTTGGTCAGGCGGATGCGCGTGGTCCCGGCGGTGCTGGCGCTGCCGGCGTCGAGCCGCAGCGAGCCGCTGGCCGGGATGCTGGCGGTGGCTTCGGGGACCTGTGCGACCACCTCCACGCCACCTTCGACGCGCTCGGTGCTGAAGGTGTTGAAGACGGACAGCGTCCGCGCGCCGGACAGCGGGTCAAATCCTTCCTCCGAGGCGCCCAGCCTGGTGTAGGCGAGGAGCCGGTAATTGCCGGTGGGCAGGGTGGTGGGCAGGGTCAGGAAACCCGCGCCGCGACCGCCGTCCAGGGCGATCTTGGCCGTGTGGACCAGTCCGGTCGGGGAATGGACTTCCACATAGGCCGTCTTGCTGAAGGCGGACAGCCGGCCGGTCGCGGCGTCCAGGCACCAGGCGGACAGCCAGACGCGGTCCCCGGCGACGTAGACGTCCCGGTCGGTGGAGAGGTAGACGCGCTCCCGCATGCGCTCCGTCCCGGACAGGGACAGCGGCAGCAGCAGGAGGAGAAGATATAGGGAAAGGATTCTTCGCATAATCAAAGCTTATTGGTGGTCATTCGGCCAGTCCGCGGGCTTGGTCTTGGTGCCGCCCAGTTCCCGGCAGTCGATGCATTGTTTCAAGCCCCACATGTAGTGCGACGGGTCGGCGCTCATCGTCTCGTAAACGGCCTGGTACGGCAGGTAGCCCTGGCGATACCAGAAAGCCATGGAGTCCAGCTGGCTGACGGATACCTGCTGCTCGAAGAGGTCCATCCGCCGCCCGGGCTTATAGTAATCGTTGAGCTCGTTGTCGTAGTACATCGTGGCCTCGGCCTGGACGGCGGCGTTGAGGTAGCCCATCACCTGGACGTCCGGGTTGGAGATGCAGTGCACGTTGCTTGCCATCTCACTGGGCGTCGGGGAGAAGATGGATCCCTGCCCCTCGGAGTTCTGCTGCATGTTGTACCAGTAGTTGTAGGCATTCTCGCTCATGCCTTCCAGCTGGACTTTGATGCGGTACAGCACCTGCAGGCGCCTGTCGTTCAGGGGGATGGTATAGAAAGCCAGCTCCTCGAAGCGGTCCTCGGTCTGGTTGGCCGTGGAGAAGATGTTGATCTGGGAGGAGTTGTCGGATTTCCAGCAGTAATACATGTTGGTCCTGTCGTAATACCCGACCGTCCTGGTTTCCGGCTTGTACTCGAACCAGGTGCTCACGTCGCTGTGGTACTCCCAGGTTTCCGAGAAGCTCCAGCGGAAGTGGTGCGATCCGTGGGTATGCATGCTCAGGCCGATCCAGAGTTCTTCGTACTCCGGATGGTAGCTGTAGCTGAGGCCGTCGATCGTCGGCGCGGGGGCCGGACTGAGCCAGTCGGACTCGAAGACATTGGCCACGCTGTGGGTCTGGGCGTTCAGCGTCTCCAGGTGCAGGCGGTAGCGCTGGTTCTGGCGCAGTTGGGAGGTGTCGAAGGTCAGCGTGTTCAGCTGGTGGCCTTCCACGCGGGTGCCGTCTTCGCCTTCGATGTAACCGGTGGCGAGGACGCTGCCTCCGGCGCTTTCTTCCGTTCCGAAGGGCTTGACATAGCTCAGCTTGACGGTCGTGATGCCTCCGATATGGATGTCTCCCTCGACCACGAGGGGCAGTTCGCTGCCCTGGTGGAAATCAACCTCGTACGGATAGATGCAGGCGGCAGCGGCGAGCAGCGCGGCGGCCAGGGCCGCGGTGCGGAAAAGGAATTTCATTGCCATCAGAATTTCAGGTTGAGGTTGATATACGGGATGGGGCAGGCGAAGACGGAAAGCATGTAGCTCTCCGTGCCGTTGAAGAAGACCGAATAGGCGTTCTTGCGTGCGGTGACGTTATAGACGCCGAGGGTCCAGGACATGTGCGAGAACTGCCGGAGGTAATGGCCGGGCTCGATGTTGATGGCGAGGTCCAGGCGGAAGTAATCCGGGATGCGGTAGGTGTTGCGCTCGGAGTAGGCGATGCGCGTGCCGCCGCCGTACTCGAAGGTGCCGATGGGCAGGGTGACGGGCCGTCCGGTGGCGTAGTCGACGTTGGCCGAGATGGAGAAGCGGTGGGTGAACTTGTAGTTGCCCGTGAACTTGAGCTCGTGCGGCTTGTCGTGCGGCGCGTTGTACCAGGCGCCGCCGTTGATGGTGGCCACGCCGCGGTCTTCCATCTCGCGCAGCTGCGTGCGCGAATAGGAATAGGACAGCCAGCCGGTGAGTTTGCCGGAGGTCTTCTTGGCCATGAACTCCACGCCGTAGGCCTTGCCGTAGGTCTCCACGAGGTCGTCGGCGAGGTGCTCGTTCATTAGGGTGGTGGCGCCGGACTTGTAGTCCAGCTGGTGCGCGGTGCGCTTGTAATAACCCTCCAGCGTCAGGTCGACGGTGCCGTTCGCGACGGTCCAGTACAGGCCCGCGGCGGCCTGCCAGCCCTGCTGCGGCCGGATGCGGTCGGAGGACAGCTGCCAGGTGTCGATCGGGGAGATGGAGGAGGTATTCGAAATCAGGTGGATGTGCTGGCTCATCGTGTTGAAGCCGGCCTTGAGCGAGAAGTTGTCGCGGAAGGAGTACTTGCCGGACAGGCGGAACTCGGGCGTCAGGTAGAACTTGGCCGGGTTCAGGGCCAGCAGGCCGGACAGGCGCAGGCCGGCCTCGAGGGTCAGCTTCTGGTTCACGGTCCAGCTGTCGCTGGCGAAGAGCGCGGGCTCCAGGGCCTGCTGCCGGTCGAGCGCCCAGTTCTTGACGAGCGACTCGCCCGCGTAGAGCGGGGCCATCATGCCCGGCTGCAGATTATAATAGGTGGTGTTGATGCCGAACGAGAGGTCGTGGGCATCCGTCACGGTGTAGCGGAAGTTGGCCTTGACGAAGCCCTGGCGGATCTGGGTGTCCACGCTGTAGCCGGATTTCTGGTTCTGGCCCAGGCTGTTCTCCAGGCGGGCGCCGTACTGGTCGTAACCCGCGACGGTCGTGAGGTTGAGGCGGCTGCCCAGTCGGCTGCGCCACTTGACCGAAGCGTTGAGGTTGGCGTAGCGGAAGGCCGGGTCGCGGGAGAAGTCGAAGCCGTCGCGCGACCAGTAGAAATAGGCCTGGAGCGTGTTGGCGTCGTTGACCTTGTGGGTGATGGAGGCGTTCAGGTCGCTGAAGGAAGCGTGCCCGCCGGCGTATTCGCTGGTCTGCGGGAGGAGCTTGAGCATCCAGTTGGAATAGGTGGTGCGCCCGCCGACCAGGAAGGTGGTCTTGCCCTTGACGAGCGGACCCTCGAGGTGGAAGTGGCTGGTCAGCAGGCCGATGCCCATCGAGCCGGCGATCTTGTTGGCGTTGCCTTCGCGGCTGCGCACGTCGAGCACCGAGGAGATGCGGCCGCCGTACTCGGCGGGGATGCTGCTCTTGTAGAGCTCCACTTCGCTGACGACATCGGGGTTGAAGGCCGAGAAGATGCCGAACAGGTGCGTGGGGTTGTAGATGGTGCCGTCGTTGAACAGGATGAGGTTCTGGTCGGAGGAGCCGCCGCGGACATTGAAGCCCCTGGACGCCTCGCCCACGGACTTGACGCCCGGCAGGGTGAGGACGGCCTTGATGATATCGCCTTCGCCGAAGGCGCTCGGAATCTTGTTGATCACCTCCATGCGGACGCGCTCGATGCCCATCATGGCGTTGCGGTGGTGGGAGACGGCGTCGGCGGAGACCACGGCGCCCGTGAGGGCGAGGACCTTCTCCTTCATCACGACGTCCAGCACGCCGTCGTCCCAGACCTTGAGGGTCAGGTGCATGTCTTCGAGCGAGTAGCCGCTCAGGTTCAGGAGGTTGTCTCCGACGGGCAGGGCCAGACGGTAGAAGCCGGCGGCGTCGGTGACGGTGTAGGCGCCCGTCCTGTCGTCGTAGACCGACACGCCCACGAGGGGCTCGCCGCTGGCGACGTCGCGGATGTGGCCGCTGAGGTACACCTTGCCGGAGCGGTTCGCGCTGCTCTCGCCGATTTCATACACCTTGTTCTGGAAGGTGACCACGGCGCTCTGCTCGGCGAGGAACTGTTGCAGGCCGCTGTCGTCGCCCAGGCGGCTGCTGCCGTCGTCGAAATAGCCGGCGGGCAGGGAGGCGAAGACGGATTTGCTGTGCAGGATGAAGCGGGCGGAGCCGTAGCTGCTGACGATGTAGCCTTTCTCGCGCAGCGCGTCGAAGGCGGCCTCCAGGAAGCGGTCGCGCGGGGCGCTCACGCTGAAGGTGGACTGCTCGGCTTCGTCCTTGACGAAATAGATGTCGGGCTGGAACTCGCGGCGCAGGAAGTGCACGAGCGAATCCAGCTCCACGCGCTTGACCTCCAGGAGGTTCTGCGCGGACAGGCTGCCGCCCAGCGTGGCGGCCAGCAGGAGGGAAATCAGGACTCTTTTCATTGCGCTGCGATGTTGAGGACGGCCTTGCAGAACGCGTCATAGTCGGAGCTGCCGATGCCGGCGGCCAGGAGGCCCCGGCGGATCTCCCGCTTGCGGTCCGGGAACTGGCGGAGCAGGGCGTTGCGACCCTTGACCGGGACGAAATGCCCGGCCGCGTCGCGGAAATAGTAGGACGCGATATAGGTGAAATGACGGACCACTTCGGGACGGTAGTTCTCGTCGTAGTAGCCGATCGTGCTGCCGTTGACGTTGTTCACGGAGCTGTCCAGTCTCTTCCTGACGTGCTTATAGACCTGTTCGGGGCCCTGGCCGAAGACTTCGTAGAAGCCTTCCGGCACGCCTTCGTCCGGACCGACGCCCACGAAGTGGCGTCCGTCCAGCACGATGTCGGATACCTGCGCGGGGGCGAGCGCCACGGAGACCGGGCTGCCCGTCAGCTGCACGAGCGCGCGCTGTGCGACGGCATCGATGTTCAGGGGAACGTTCCGGTAAAGGTTGCCTTCTATTGTGATGTCTCCGGAAGAGAAGGTGTTCTGTGCCCAATAGGGGTGGCCATTGGCCGGGAAGGTGTAGCGGGCTGACTGCTTGCCGCGGAAGATGACGGAGTGCTCTCCGGCGGCGGTCTGGAAGCTTTCCAGCTCGGTCGGGGCCTGCGCCCGGGCGGGCCGGCCGGCGACTAGCAAGGATAATACACTACAGGCGGTTAATAGGATTGTTTTTTTCATCGGCGCAAATATAGTTACTTTTCAGAAAACCTGCTAATTAACGCGCAATGCTTTGGATTTTCGCGAAATATGCGTAAATTTGCACGCTTTTTCCCGCTGTGGGAAGAAGATTTGAATATTAACCTTTTAATTTTTTTGCTCAAGATGGCTGAATATTTGATGCCTGAGAAGAAGCAAGAGATTTTCGCGAAGTACGGGAAGTCCAATAAGGACACCGGCTCTCCTGAGAGTCAGGTTGCTTTATTTTCCTACCGTATCGCTCACCTTACCGAGCACGTGAAGAAGAACAAGAAGGACGTGGTCACCCGTCGTTCCCTTCTCCGCCTCGTCGGTAAGCGCCGCCAGATTCTGGACTACCTCCAGGAGATGGACATTGAGAGATACCGTAAGATCGTCAAGGAGCTCGGTCTCCGTCGATAAACGAAATAGGAAAAGGTAGGGATGGTTCCCGGATGGGACCATCCCTTTTTTGATGAAAGACGTATAAAGACGCAATAGAGAAACAGTAATGAACGTAATCAACAAAAAGATCGAGCTCGCGGACGGCCGCGTGATCGAGATCGAGACCGGCAAACTGGCCAAGCAGGCCGCCGGTTCCGCCGTTGTCAAGATGGGAGGCACGATGGTCCTCGCCACCGTGACCTGTGCCGAAGAAGTCAAGGAAGGCACCGATTTTATGCCTCTCACCGTGGACTACCGTGAGAAGTATTACGCCGCCGGACGTTTCCCCGGCGGTTTCCTGAAGCGCGAGAGCAAGCCCTCCGACTACGAGGTGCTCATCGCCCGCCTGGTGGACCGCCCCATCCGCCCGCTGTGGCCGGATGATTTCCACCTGGAAGTTTTCGTGAACATCAGTCTGATTTCCGCCGAGAAGGACATCCAGCCGGATGCCCTCGCCGGCCTGGCCGCTTCCTGCGCCCTCGCCACCTCCGACCTGCCGTTCGGCGGTCCGGTGTCCGAGGTCCGCGTGAGCCGCATCAACGGTGAATTCGTCATCAACCCGACCTTCTCCCAGATGAAGGACTCCGACCTCGAACTGATGGTCGCCGCCACCGAGGAGAACATCATGATGGTCGAGGGCGAGATGAACGAGGTGAGCGAGCACGATATGCTCGAGGCCATCAAGTTCGCCCACGAAGAGATCAAGAAGCACTGCCGCGTCCAGAAGGAGCTCATGCACGAGCTCGGCACGGACGTCAACAAGCGCGACTATCCCCACGACCTGGAGGATGAGGAGCTGAAGAAGGCCGTGCACGACTTCTGCTACGACAAGTGCTACGCCCTTGCCAAGGCCGCCAAGCCGAAGAAGGAGCGTGAGGAAGGCTTCAAGGCCATCAAGGAGGAGTTCCTCGCCACGATTCCGGAGGAGGAGCTCGAGGAGAAGACCCCGCTCGTGGAGCGTTACTACCACGCCGAGGAGAAGGAAGCCATGCGCAACATGATCCTCGACGAGGGCATCCGTCTGGACGGCCGCGTCTGCAACCAGGTGCGTCCGATCTGGTGCGAGGTGGACTACCTCCCCTGCGCCCACGGCTCCGCCATCTTCACCCGCGGCGAGACCCAGTCCCTGGCGACCGTCACCCTCGGCACCAAGATGGATATGAAGGAGATGGACGAGGTGCTGATCCAGGAGGACCAGCAGTTCGTGCTCCACTACAACTTCCCGCCGTTCGCCACCGGCGAGGCCAAGCCGCAGC
>Ga0265298_10007203_pt1 | contig 13565 bp, 9 predicted proteins | sample AusTroGonzalo_MG_3_FD_193486 | JGI IMG/M metagenome (GOLD analysis project Ga0265298, IMG submission 193486) | Bovine rumen microbial communities from tropical cattle in Woodstock, Queensland, Australia - Gonzalo_01 | ecosystem: Host-associated > Mammals > Digestive system > Stomach > Rumen ...
TGTACTTTCGCTGCCCTGTGAGAAGGCTGCGCCGATGCGTTCTTTCGACAATCCAGTACGATCGATAAGTGTCTGACGGCCGAAGTCGGACTGCAGGAACATCAGAAAAGAGCACCATTTCGAACATTTTTTCGTCGTCAGAACTCTGCAATAAAAAGAAGGACATGGGTTAATATTTGCATATAGGAAAAAAAAATGGCAAGCTTGTTAGCCTGCCACCTTTTCTTATCTATTCATATTTCCTCACCACATTTCCGTCTGATTAGTAATACCATCCATGGGATTGGGATAAACAATAATGGGCTTGTTGTTCAGGTCGTTGTAGGCGCCTGTGGGCACGCTCGCACAGAGCATCTGCGCCTGCTGTAACTTCATGATCTGAATAGCTGGGATGATATATTGCTTTTTCATATGCTGATTTCTCATTTAAATTATGAATATCTCGTTCTCGAAATGAGCGTTGTTATTATTTCACAATCACTTTGACGCCGCCGTGGATGTAGAGACCCTTGGCTGCAGGCTTGCTGCCGAGACGACGGCCGTCGAGGGTGTACCACTCATCGGATGCAGCTGCTGCGGCCTTGGCGCTGGAGATCTCGGTGACGCCATTCTCGAACACGAGGGTAAGCTGACGCACACCTGCGTTTGCAGGCAGGAAGATGAAGGCCTTGTGGGCGGCCAGCATATCGCCGCTGAAGATGTGGAGACCGAACTCACCGTTCTTGCGACCGAGCACGTAGTAGGTGCCAAGGCCGTAATAATAGTCATCATTGAGCATCGAAATCGTCTTGGCCACATCGAAACCGCGCAGGTGGTTGGTCACCGTGTTCTCGGCAGTGGCAGTGCTCTTGGTCATGCTTATCTCGCTATCCTCGCCCACGATGATGACGGGGGTACCTGCGGGAATCACCTTGCCGAGCAGATGGAGCGTAGCCACATCTCCGGCAATGCTGATGGTGTAGGCAGCGGCATGCTCCTCATCGTCGATTTTGAAGCCTGCGGTGCTATTGTAGAAGGTTGTCCAGTAGTTACCTGCTGCGGGAGAGGCAGGGAGCGCGAGGGTATTGTAGGGTTTGAGGCTTACGGTGCCGGTGAACTTCGAGCCGCCGTACTGCAGGTAGCCGTGATAGCAGTCCTCCGTCACAACGCTGTAGTTCTGAGGCAGATACTGAGCAAACTGGCTGCCTACGCGTGATGAGTTGTAGCAGGAGAGGCTGATATTGGTGGCCTCTACGCTTGAGGTCTCGTCGATGGTCAACGTGAAATCATCATAGCCAGAGCCAAGAGAGGCCTGGTTGTTGAACAGCCACTTGCTATGGTTGGTCACGGCGATATTGTCGGCCATCCACTGCATGTTATTCCATATATCCAGGTTAGCGTCGTATTCTCCTAAGCTCTCAAACGTAGCATTATCGAGAGTCAGCGTGTGGTCGGAGCCAACGTTGGCATTGTTGATATAAGTCTTCAGCGAGCCATTCTTGATGGTCAGATTAGCTCCTATGGGAAGCATCTCCAGCACTACACTGTGGTTGTTGAGGTCGATAGTAATATCCCTCATAATCTCGTACTTACTCGTTCCTGCGATTGCTTGCTTGGTTGTCCAGTTCTCGTTGATATCGCTGTAAACGGTAATCACGTCGTCATTGCCTGCGGCATAAATGGCCTGATAGAGGTAAGAATAAGGTGTGTCGTCTATCTTTGCCACCATGCCAAGACGGGGAATCACCTCCTCGTGGCTGTTCTGGAACACTTGACTGCCCCATTTGAACGAGGCACTGTAGGTCAACACACCGTCGGTAGTCTCGGTAGGTTCTGTGGTCACCACGGCCTCAGGCGTGTAGGTGATATCGGCATCGCGACGGCCGCAGGTTTCGCACTCGATATCGAGCACAGCGCTCATCTCGCCCGTGATGTTGTCGACGCGCCAAGTCCACGTAGGATTGATGTAGTGGTGGCCTGTAGCGGGGATGAACACGGTCGAGCGGTCGATCTCGGTATAGGTCAGATGGTCGTCATTCTCCGAATAGTAGCGGTCGTAGTTGCCGTGATAGCACTCAATGATACCGCGCTCGGTACAGGTAGGAGCGGTGTAGGTGTAGTGGACGAGCGCGTACCACTCGGGACGGATGGTGATATTGCGGGCAGGGATGGTGGTAGGAATGGCCTCGTCCTCATGGCCATCGACCACCCAGCGATGGAAGATACACTCTTTGCGGGCTACGGGCGCGGGCAGCTCGAAGGCTGTGCCGTAGTCGGCCGTGATAGGAGCGATGGAGGCAGGCGTGCAGCCCTCGCAGTCGAAGGTCACGGTATACTGGTTGATCTGCCAGTTGGCAGTGTAGCTTTTGTTGCCGGTGGTAGCGTCGAAGGTGATGGTCTTCTCGGGCTTCTCCAGACCTGTGCCGGTCCATCCGAGGAAGGTGTAGCCCTCCTTCGTAGGTTCAACGAGGGTAAACTTGTCATCGACCGTGTAGCTCAGGGGGTTAGCGCTGTCGTTCACACCACCGTTCATCTCGTAGCTGATAGTGTAGGCATCCTTCGTCCACTTGGCATAGAGCGTCTCGTCCTTCATCACACGTGCAGCGTTGAACACCCAGCGGTTGTATGTATATACCTGCTGGGGATACCATCCGCCGAAGGTGTAGCCTGCCTCACTCGGAGTGGCAGGTTCGGCAGCGTGGTCGCCGTGGTTCACGGTCTGATCGGCAGGAGTATCGCCGCCATGACCATTCAGGTTGAAGCTTACGGTGTGGGTGATCTGATCCCATACAGCCGTAGCCTCGATGTTGCCGTCGATGGTGATGGGATCGCCAGCGGCATAGGTCGTGGCACCGATCAGCCAGCCGCCGAAGCTCTTGCCGAAAGGAGCTTCGAAGATAGGCTCAGGCAGCTCGTAGGTCGTAGCACCGGGCTTGGCAATGGTGAGCACGGAGCTCTTGGCACCATTGGGATTGTAAGTTACGACGAAGCGCGGAGCAATGGTCTTGCCAGCGATATTCTCGCGCGTAGCGTCGGTCTCTTCGTTGAGCAGCACGAATCTGCTGACGAGATTCACCGTACCGGCATAGCTCGTAGCGGTAATTCGGTCGGAAGGCTTCATCCAACTGAGCGTAACGGTAGTATTGTCGCCACCAATACCGCCATTGGCCGTCACCTTACCACCGGCAATGACCACCGAACCGCCATTGTCACGACCGCCCTCGCCGATAGCGCTGGCATTGAGACCCGTAGCGTTGACGATACCGCCGTTGATCGTGATGGTTCCTAGGCTGTTGACATTCCAGCCGCTACCTTCCTGATAGAACTCGTTACCGCCTATACCGGAGATATGACGGCTGTAGGAGCCATAGGTGCAGTTCTGACCGTTGGCCTCCAGTACACCCGTGCCGTTGGTCTGGCCGAAGATATTCAGTTGGTTGCCTGCATAGACGTTGATACCCTTGTTGGCGATGAGTTTCGCACCGTCGCAGAGAATTAGGTTCACTGTACCGTTGATGTCGATACGCTCAGGGATGGTCACGTCAGAGGTCACTGCCCACCAGCCGTCGGTGAGGCGAGTCTGGTCGGTAATTTCCTTGGAGTCGGCCTCCTTTGCAGTGCCGTCAGCATCGATATAAGCGATGTTGTTGGGCACATAGACGGGTTCGTCGTCGCTCAACGTAATTTCTACCTTGTAGCAGCTGCCCTGACCATTGTAGTGCACCTTCAGTCCTGAGTCGTAGCTATGACTGCTGTACACATCCTCCTCGAAAATATCCTTTGTGCCGTAGAACTTAACATGCTTGATCCACTTCGTAGCGTGAGAGAATTTGAAGCAATAGATGGAGTGCAGGCAGAGTTTATAAACACCATTATCGACGCTCGATGAAACATACACGGTATTGCTCTGATCAGATGCGTTGAGCTGAAAACTCAGTCCATCGATATCCAGAACGTTGGAAGTTCTCCATATAAGATTATCTGACAACTTGTAATTGACACCGTTGTACACAACGTACGAATAAAAGTTTTTGTCACAATCGAACATATACGTTCGCGTTTCGTCAGCTGCCCACACATCAATCGTGGTGAACACGGTCAGCAACAGCATCATCGCTGCGCGGACCAGGAATTGTTTGCTTTGTTTCATTGTTTGTTATTTTAATGGATTATTGTTGTTTGCTTAATGATTGTTATCCGATTGGGGAACGATTCAATCCTGTTTCTCTTAAAATTCCTGCAAAATTACATAATAATAAATAAAAGAGGTGTTCAATATTGTAAATGCATGTTCAAAATTGTAATAAAGGTGTACAAAATAATTTTATACACCCCCGAAATGGGCATTTTAAAAGCTAAAAAAACAAAAAACAAAGGATGTCATGATATAACTTTACATTATTATGATTATCTTTGCGAAAATAATCATGTGCAAAACAAAAGTTAAGAAACTACCAATTATAATAACAAATTAAATCAAAAGATTATGGGAAACAATGCTCAACTCATCGCACAGTGCGAGGCACTGGCAAAGCAGTGGCTATCTCCTGCCTTTGACGAGGAGACACGCAAGGAAGTACAGGCAATGCTCGACGCCGAGGACAAAAGCGCCCTCATCGATGCGTTCTACCAGAACCTGGAGTTCGGTACGGGCGGACTGCGTGGCATCATGGGTGCTGGCACCAACCGCATGAACAAGTATATCGTAGGCATGGCAACACAGGGATTTGCCAACTACATCAACAAGGCATTCCCCGGCAAGCAGAGCGCCGTGGTCGTAGGTCACGACTGCCGCAACAACGGACGCATGTTCGCTGAAACCGTAGCCGACATTTTCTCGGCCAACGGCATCAAGGTATATCTCTTCGAGAGCCTCCGCCCCACCCCTGAGATTTCATTCGCCATCCGTCAGCTGGGCTGTCAGGCAGGTGTGAACGTAACCGCTTCGCACAATCCACGCGAGTACAACGGCTACAAGGCTTACTGGGACGACGGTGCGCAGGTGCTCGCTCCACACGACAAGGGCATCATCGATGAGGTGAACAAGGTGAAGATTGAGGACGTGAAGTTCCAGGGCAACAAGGATCTCATCATCCCCATCGGCGGTGAAATGGACTGGGACTACATCCAGGCAGTCAAGGAAGCAATGGTCGATCAGGACGTCATCCTGCGTCAGAAAGACCTGAACATCGTTTACTCACCCATGCACGGCACAGGCCGCGTCATCATCCCAATGGCACTGCGCTCATGGGGATTCCAAAACATACACGTGGTGCCCGAGCAAATGGTCATCGACGGCAACTTCCCAACCGTTGTCAGCCCGAACCCCGAGAACGCCGAGGCCATGACACTGGGCATGAAACTCGGTACGAAGCTCAACGCCGACCTGGTAATCGCTTCCGACCCCGACGCCGACCGCTTGGCCATCGTTTGCCGCAATCCGAAGGGCGAATGGGAAATCCTGAACGGTAACCAGACCTGCATGATGTTCTCATGGTACATCATCGCCAACAAAAAGAAGCTCGGTCAGCTCAAGGGCAACGAGTTCCTCGTGAAGACCATCGTGACCACCGAGGTCATCGCAGAGATCGCAAAGAAGAATCAGGTGGAATACAGCGACTGCTACACGGGCTTCAAGTGGATTGCCAACGAGATTCGCGTCAACGAAGGTAAGAAGAAGTACATCGGTGGCGGTGAGGAAAGCTTCGGCTTCCTGCCATATGATAAGGTACGCGACAAGGACTCCCCCGCATCCATCTGTCTGATCTGCGAGATTGCAGCATGGGCACGCGACAACGGCATGACGCTCTACGACCTGCTCATGAACATCTACAAGGAATACGGATTCTCGAAGGAAGTGACCGTCAACGTAGTCCGTCCAGGTAAGACTGGTGCCGACGAGATCAAGCAGATGATGGTGGACTTCCGTGGTGCCAAGGCTCCCAAGACGCTCGCTGGCAGCAAAATTATCTGCACGAAGGACTATCAGGCACTGACCGCTACCGATGCGCAGGGCAACGTGACGAAGCTCAACATGCCCGACACCTCGAACGTGCTCCAGTGGTTCTGCGAGGACGGCACCAAGGTTTCTGTTCGTCCTTCAGGCACCGAGCCGAAGATTAAGTTCTACACCGAGGTGAAGGACGCATCCTTCAAGGGCGCCGCCGACTACGACCGCTGCTCGAAAGCTGCCGAAATAAAGATCGAGGCACTGAAGAAGGACTTGAATCTGTAAGATACAACAAAAAATGCCGCCTGAAATTCAGGCGGCTTTTTTATTAAAACTCCGAGGTAAAATGGAACTGTATATGCTCGAAATCCTGCTGCGCCATTGACAGCACGTAGCCGGAGTCGGCAAGGAACACGTCCCTACCCTCCTTGTCCTTTGCCATATACTGGTACTTGCGCTTCTTGAAAGCCTCTAGTTCCTGCTCGTTATCACTCGAAATCCAGCAGGCTTTGTAGAGATGAACCGGCTCCCAACGACACTTAGCATTGTACTCGTTCTCCAAGCGATACTGGATTACCTCGAACTGCAGTTGACCTACGGTGCCGATAATCTTACGGCCATTGAACTGGTTAACGAACAGCTGGGCAACACCCTCGTCCATCAACTGGTCGATACCCTTCTGCAACTGCTTCGACTTCATCGGGTCGTCATTCTCAATGTACTTAAACAACTCCGGTGAAAACGAAGGAAGACCACGGAAATGCAACGGTTCACCCTCGGTTAGGGTATCACCAATCTTGAACACACCTCCTGAATCGGGTAAACCTACGATATCACCCGGCCAAGCCTCATCGATAGTGGACTTGCGCTGAGCCATAAACTGCGTGGGCGAAGTGAAACGCATTGTCTTACCCTGACGTACATGCAGATAAGGCACATTGCGCTGAAACTTGCCTGAGCAAACTTTACAGAAAGCGATACATGAACGATGGTTGGGATCGATATTGGCGGTAATTTTAAAGATAAAACCCGTAAATTTCTGCTCTTCCGGACTTACCTCACGCTCCTCAGCTTTCGTAGGACGGGGCGATGGAGCAATCTCGACGAAACAATTCAAGAGTTCCTGCACACCAAAATTGTTAAGTGCAGAACCGAAGAATACTGGAGCAACCTCAGCCGAACGATAGGTCTCTACATCAAAATCTGGATATACTCCATCGATGAGTTCCAAATCATCACGGAGCTTCTGCGCATCAGCCTCGCCGACACGCTGATCTAGCTCGGCAGAACTAACATTTACGCTAATTTTCTCCGTAACGCGCTGTTTGTCAGGGGTAAAAAGATTGAGCTGCTGCTCATAAATATTATACACACCCTTGAACTTTGCACCCTGATTGATAGGCCACGAAAGCGGACGCACCTTAATCTCTAACTCCTGCTCAAGCTCATCGAGCAAATCGAAGGGATCGCGGCCCTCACGATCCATCTTATTGATGAAAATAATTACAGGGGTCTTGCGCATGCGACAAACTGTCATCAACTTGCGCGTCTGAGTCTCAACGCCTTTGGCACCATCGACTACAATGATGGCTGAATCGACAGCCGTCAACGTGCGGAAGGTATCCTCAGCAAAATCCTGGTGACCTGGCGTATCAAGGATATTCACTTTGTATTCTACATCCTTTCCATCAGGGGTATAATCGAACTCCATCACAGAGGTCGACACCGAGATGCCACGCTGTTTCTCAATCTCCATCCAGTCAGACGTGGCAGTCTTCTTAATTTTATTGTTCTTCACTGCACCGGCCACCTGAATCTGTCCGCCAAAAAGGAGGAATTTCTCAGTCAGAGTAGTCTTACCGGCATCGGGGTGCGAAATAATCGCAAACGTTCTTCTACGCTCAATCTCTTGATTCACCTTTTTTTCCTATAAATAATGTATTAATATAAAATATGTACGCATCGGCACGCATAGTCACGTATACATACCGACACGCTCTCTTTTCTTTACACAACCTCAATGCCCAACTGTTCACACAGTTTCAGGCTCATTTCCTTCAACTTGAACTTCTGAATCTTGCCAGAGCCCGTCAACGGGAACTGGTCGATGAAGAATACATACTTCGGAATCTTGTAACGGGCAATCTTTCCGCGACAGAAGTCCTGTACATCCTCGGGTTCCATCTTCACTCCTTCTTCGAGAATGATAAACGCGCCTACGGCCTCACCATATTTCTTCGAAGGAACAGCAGCAACCTGCACATCCTTGATGCCTGGCATCTTGTAGAGAAATTCCTCAATCTCGCGGGGATAGATATTCTCACCGCCGCGAATAATCATGTCCTTGATACGGCCCGTTATTTTGTAGAAGCCATGTTCATCCTTCACACCCAGATCGCCTGAATGCAAAAATCCGTTCTTATCAATAACCTCGGCTGTAGCCTCTGGATTCTTATAATAGCCCTTCATCACATTGAAGCCTTTACAGCACATCTCCCCTTGAACACCTACAGGACATTCCTCACCCGTCTCAGGATCAAGCACTTTCACCTCGACAAAGGGGAAATCGCGACCTACAGTAGTACAACGCTGTTCGAATGTATCGTTCAAACAGGTCTGTGTCATACCAGGCGATGACTCGGTGAGACCATACACGCTGGTGATGGTCATAAACATTTTCTCCGACACCTGCTTCATCAACTCTACAGGACAAAGTGAACCTGCCATGATACCTGTACGTAGGCAACTTAGATCGAACATTGAGAACATCGGGTGGTTCAACTCAGCAATAAACATTGTAGGAACGCCATAGACCGCCGTACAACGCTCTTTATGGATAGAGGCTAGCACGACCAACGGATCAAACTTCTCGACCATCACCTCAGTACAGCCGTGGGTCAGACAGTTCATCGTAGCGAGCACTACACCAAAACAGTGGAACAGAGGCACACATACGCAAAGTTTATCATCCTGTGTAAAGCCCATATTCTCACCCGTAAAATAGCCATCGTTGGCAATGCCATAATGAGTGAGCATCACACCCTTAGGAAAACCTGTGGTACCACTAGTGTACTGCATATTACATACATCATGACAACTCACTGTACTCTTGATGGCGTTCAATTGATCGTCTTCAATATTCTTTCCCAAGAGCAACAACTCAGCAGTATTGTACATTCCACGATGCTTCTCCATACCGATGTACACTACATTCTTCATGCAAGGGAAGCGTTTGCTCTCCAGATGACCACGCTGACTGTCACGCAGTTCAGGCAACATCTTGTAGGTCATATCGACGTAGTCGCATTCCCATGTACCATCAGTGATGCATAGAGTATGCATGTCAGAGTTCTCACAGAGATACTCCAATTCATTCTGTTTATAGTTGGTATTCACCGTGACGAGCACGGCACCTATCTTGGCGGTAGCATAAAGGAACGTCAACCAATCGGGCACATTAGTTGCCCAGATGCCTACATTTGACCCCTTCTCTACGCCGATAGCTAGAAGGCCCTTAGCAAGATTGTCCACACGTTCATTAAACTGTTTCCAAGTGAAGCGCAGGTCACGATCGCTATATACAATATATTCTTTATCAGGAGTAGTCTCTGCCCAGTATTCGAGCCACTGACCTAACGTACGTTCATGGAGCTTATATCCAGTACTCCCCGTCTCAGCAGGATATGTTCTGTCGGGCAAGGGTCTACCAGCCATGTCTAATCTTACATTACTCATTTTGATACTCAATTATTAGAATCGAATATAACAATAACTATTAAAACGGAATATAAACCACGGCTAGAATCTTGGCACTCTTTCCTGCAGAACCGTGCACGTGATGCTCCACAATAGAATCATAGAAGATACTGTCACCTTCTTTCAGAACGTATTTCTCTTTTCCATAATCTATCTCTATCTCACCTTCCATCACGTAGATGAACTCCTCACCCTCATGAGCTGAAAGCTTAAACGACTTTTCCTCACTTGACTGGATGTCGATGATAAAAGGTTCCATGCAGCGACCAGCCTTCTGACGGGCCAATGAGTGGTATACCATATTCTTTCGGGCTGCTGCCGTACCATTCGAAAAACTGATGCTACGGTCACGGTCGCGCTCTTCAGCACGACACACTACGGGTCCCAACTCGTCATTGTCGTCAAGGAAAGTTCCTAGTCGTACGCCTAAAGCTCTTGCAATCTTAATCAGCGGACCTAATGAAGGCAGGAACTCATCGTTCTCAATAGAACTAATTTGTTCTGCGGAAAGTCCGCTACGTTGTGACACCTCCTCAATACTGAGGTTCTTTGATTCTCTAATCCCTTTGATTTTAAATCCAACGATTGTACGATGTTCGGACATAAATAGAAATAAAAAATTTAATTAAGTTACCTGTTTAATTTTGAGTGTGCAAAGTTACAAAAAAATGCATAAAACGAAGAAGATTTTATAATAATCTTATCATTAAAGCATAAATACATGACCCATTCAGGCTATTCCATTGGGAATAGACCATACAATTTCGCGTCAATCATATCGGTCACCTGCTTGAAGTCCTCAGCACTGTCGCCAAACTTGCAATGGTCACCATCGATAATGATGAGTTGTCCTTTATAGGTAGCGATCCAGTCCTCATAGCGACGGCTCAAGCCTTCAAGATAATCAAGACGCATAGTCTGTTCATACTCACGTCCGCGCTTCTGAATCTGCGCTACCAACGTGGGAATGCTCGAACGAATATAGATCATCAGATCGGGCAACTGTACCAGCGACATCATCAGATCGAAGAGATCAGTATAGTTTTGGAAGTCACGATCACTCATCAATCCCTGTCCATGTAAGTTAGGAGCGAAGATGCGGGCATCCTCGAATATCGTACGATCCTGAATGATGGTATCACTGGAACGAGATATCTCAACCACCTCCTTGAATCGCTTGTTCAAGAAATACACCTGCAAGTTGAACGACCAACGTTTCATGTCGGCATAAAAGTCGGCAAGATAAGGATTGTTGTCAACGGGTTCAAAACGCGGAATCCAGCCATATCTGTGGGCCAGCATCTTGGTCAGTGTGGTCTTGCCACTACCGATATTTCCTGCTACAGCGATGTGCATATCTATAGGTTATTTAAAGTTATTATTATTCAGGGAACAATCCAAAGAGCGTACGGTCGATGCGGTCGACGATTTGTGCGAAATCCTTGGAATCATGCTCAAAGTCGAGTTCATCTTTCTCCACTACCATCACCTTGCCTTTGAACTTATTGAAGATAAAATCCTCGTATCGTTTATTCAAGTTCTCCAGATATTCCAACTTTATCATCTGTTCATAGTCTCTACCCCGCTTCTGAATATTCCCAACAAGATGCGGAACCGAGGCACGCAGATAAATCATCAAGTCAGGATAGTGGACTACCTCCATCATCTGCTCAAAGAGTTCCATATAAGTTTCATAGTCACGTTCGCTCAGATTACCCATTGCCTTGTTGTTCTGCATGAACACATAGACTCCCTCAAAAATGGAACGGTCCTGAATAATGGTGTGCTGAGCTTGCTGGATAGCTATCAAGTCGCGGAAGCGTTCTTTCAAGAAAAACACCTCCATATTGAACGACCATCGATGGATATCCTTATAGTAATCCTCCAAATATGGATTGTCATCGACCGACTCAAACCTCGGTTCCCATCCATAATGACGAGCGAGCATCTTGGTGAGTGTCGACTTTCCACTTCCTATATTTCCTGAAACTGCAATGTGCATAATGAAACTCTTTCTGACTTTTTTCGACCACAAAGGTACAAATAAGTGAGAGAAAAAGCATTAAAAGTTTCACTTTTTTTGCAAAAAAGTTTTGCCATTCCGCTGAAAAGGTGTAATTTTACACCGAATTATTCCAATAACAAAACTATAATGATAAGAAGATTGATTTTATTTGCTTGTGCTATCCTACTTAGCGCAGGTTCGGCAGCACAAGGTGTAAAGCCGCTCCCCACCCTGCATGTTGAAGGCCGCTGGGTGGTCGATCAACATGGAAATCATGTAGTGTTGCACGGTGTGATGGATACGCCCAACATGTATTTCAATGGATGGCGATGGGGCAGCCCTTGGGAAGGCGTGAATTATGACTCCAATGGTGCGTCAAAGTGTTTGTCTTATTTCGAGAAACTCTTCACAGGAATGGAGAAAGCGAAGTGTACTATTTTCCGCCTGCATCTCGACCCTGCCTGGACCAACGATCCCAGCGAGACTTATAAATACAGTGGCGCAGCCGATCAGCCGTCGGATGCCACTAACGAGGCAGATATCTCGAAATTTAATCCCAACCGTCTGAAGTCCTTCTTGACCACGCTCTACTGGCCGCTTATCCAGAAGGCGATGAACCACGGAATGTATGTGGTGGTCCGTCCGCCGGGTGTATGTCCGGGTTCGTTGAAGGTGGGCGACTATTACAACCAGTACCTCATGACCGTATGGGACCTTTTTACGCAGAATGCGAATGTGAAGAAGTATGCCGGACAGGTGAGCATTGAGCTTGCTAACGAGCCTATTTCTATCAAGAATGCCAACGGGCAGGATGACGACAAGGCTTGTCACGACTTCTTCCAGCCTATTGTCGACAAGATTCGTTCCAACGGCTTCACGGGCATCATCTGGGTGCCTGGAACAGGATGGCAGGCTAACTATACCAGCTATGCCGCTTATCCTATTGAGGGCTATAACATCGGCTATGCCGTTCACGACTATCCTGGCTGGTACGGCTGTAGCGACAGTAATCCAAGCGAGGAAGCAAAGATTGAGCAGTTCCACAGGCAGGTACCTGTGGTAGATACTAATCCTATCTTCATCAGCGAAGTTGACTGGAGTCCTGAGAATCCTGAAGGTGAGGGCCACTATGACGAGCACGGCAATTGGGTACTGCCAAATCTTGGTACTTGGGGTACTGGCAGTACATCGAAATACGGAAAGGCCTTCAAGGCCTGCCACGACTACTATGGCAATATATCGATGACGCTCACCCATCCGCATGAGTTCTTCGACATCGACCGATTGCTTGCCGACGGCACCGTAACGCCAGCCTTCAACGGTAATCCTGAGGCTTGCGCTAAGGCCTGTATGGATTGGTATGCCGATTATTATCAGGTGAACTGGGCGCACGCTGACTATACCAACAAGTTTGTGAGCGATCAGGCCAACGGTAAGTATAAGAATCCCATTATCTTCGCTGATGTTCCCGATCCCGACGTAATCCGTGTCGACGACACCTATTATATGATATCTACCACGATGCATCTTTTCCCTGGCGCAACTATCATGAAGTCAAAGGATTTGATCAACTGGGAATATTGTGCACAGCCACTGGAACAGCTTTCGACAAAGGACCGCTACAACTTGCTGAACGGTGAGAACGCCTACGCCGCAGGAATGTGGGCTTGTTCGATGAAATATCACAACGGCAAGTTCTATATCCTCATCAACGGCAATGATGCAGGCGGCTTTGTGCTCTCTGCTTCTGACCCTGAGGGCAAGTGGGATATGAAACAGCTGCCGCGCATCTATTACGACCCAGGTATGCTCTTCGATAATGGCAAGGTCTATGTTGCTTGCGGCATCGGCAATATCCAGATGTGCGAGCTCGAT
>Ga0265298_10007205_pt1 | contig 13559 bp, 15 predicted proteins | sample AusTroGonzalo_MG_3_FD_193486 | JGI IMG/M metagenome (GOLD analysis project Ga0265298, IMG submission 193486) | Bovine rumen microbial communities from tropical cattle in Woodstock, Queensland, Australia - Gonzalo_01 | ecosystem: Host-associated > Mammals > Digestive system > Stomach > Rumen ...
CAGTGGCCTCCACGGCACTGTCTTTGCTAACTATTGAAATGGCGCAGTCAGGAGAAACCTCTGCGGCCATGTCTTGCGGAAGAACATCCGAGAGAACTTCCGCCGCCTCTACGGCTTCTCCGACATCTCCTTTGAATTCAGAGCCTTCAGAAGCCTTCAGCTTCCAGAGAGACACGGGCCGGAGCTGTGACGGGAATGCCGGGTCAGCCAGCACGCGTGCCTCATCCTCGGTTCTCTTGTTTTTCTTGGCGTTCTCCAGGGTCTCTGCCATCTTCTCCGAGAAGTAAGCCCTGTCTTCGTCGGAGATATTTATCTCCTTGGATCCGACCTGAATTCCGAATTTGCTGGCTTCTGACTCAATGGCTGCATCGAGATCTTCCTTGGCCTTCTGAATACTGTCTTCGTCTCCAGACAGGAGAGTCTCCCGGTAAAGCATGAATGCGCTGGGAAGCGCCGGAAGATCCTTTTTGGGAAGGGAGGATGAAGGGATGTCAAAATTCGGTTCTATAACCGTAGCCGGAGCTTTTGTATTCTCGATGACTTCTTTTACGGCAGCCTCGGCGGATTCCTCTTTTTCGGCCTCGATGTCAAGCTCCTTGCCTGTGCTGAGCACATATATGCCCTCGTTGTTGTACAGGATTTGTTTGCCCGACTTGGAAGTGAACACAGGGAACGGATGAACTCCGTTCTCATCTGTATATATCTTGGGTGAGCCCTCAAGGATTATACCCTTTGCTTCCAGGTCTTGGGCGCACCAGTCGGCCATCTCGTTATATGATTTCTCGAAATCTTCATTGAGCCATGAGATCCTTCCTGTTTTGGAGTTGTAGTACACAATGTCCGGATGTTCTGCAAAGGCGTTCATGGCATCCTTTGCATTTGAATCCTTGAAAAATGTAGCATCTTTAACTCCGCCGCCAAGAGCAGAGAATACGTCCGCAGTGAATATGTCACTGATGGACTGAAGCTTACTGTTGAGCATTGCAGGGGTCATGTCTACGGCTGCGGTCTGACGGAAAAGGTCAAGAACTGAGGCGTATGCCTGGGTAACGGCCGTCTCGACATCCGCCCTCTGTGAAGAGTCAAGTGCTCCAAGCATGCCGTTTGCAGTTGAATTGCTGAGATTCACTGGATAGCCCATGGCTGAGGCAACCTGGCCATAAAACGACTCTTTCCAGTTTTTCACCGTATCCTTGTATTGGGCAGGAACTACATTGTCTTCGACCTGCTGGATCATTTTCTGTATGTACAGATCATCATCAAAAGTATCGTCAAGATTGTATAGGCTCAGGATTCCCTGCATCTGGAGTACGGCGCTCTCTGCGCTTACGGTTCCATCGGTAAAACCGGACACTATCATATCTGTCGCAGACTTTATGTTTGACACTCTAGCGGCAAGTTCCTTCTGGCTTGCGGTCTCTGCGGATCCGTAGTATGTATTCCAGGCATCTATGTATTTCTGTACGGTTGTCTGGGCCGATGTGTATACACTTTCAGCTCCACCGGAGAAATAACCGCCGTCGTTCATCTGCTCAAGTGCGGCCTGTTCGAGGAGCAGCTCGTCCCTGGTGTCTGTCGTGACTGTGGCAAGAACCTTGGAGGTCACGCCGGTTGCCCATGAGATGTGTGCTGATTTGGCGGCCTGTATGGCTGCATCTATCCTGCTCTGCGGCTGACCATCCATCGACGCCTTAATTTGGTCATAGATACCTTCAGGACTCAAAGATGGATCTGAGGCCATTGAATTAAGCCCGTTGGTCATTGCGGCAGAGGCGGCGTTGGTTAGTCTCAAAGTCTCATTAGCATCCTCGACCTGAGCAATCGAAAGCAGTGATTTGTATTCCTGTGAATCCGCAGCCCATCCGTAAAGTCCCTGATAATTTCTTGCCAACGATACGGCACTGTCATATCCCTGGGTGATGGCCACCTGCTGGACATCATTCTTGGCCCTTCCGAGATCTATCGCATTATGCGCCTGGATGGTCTTTGCCTGTTTCTGTGCGACAGACCAGTTCTTGTTGTTCTGGATATATGCGTCGGCGGCGGCATAGTCACCATAAGTGCTTCGGTTTTCCGCCGATGCCCCTATGTCAGTCAGCACCGCTCTGGAAAGAAGATCCTGCTCCACTGTGTCGAGAGCAGCAACCTTGCTGTTGATGTACTGGTTATAGACCTCAATCTTGGAGTCGGCCTTCATCTTGTTGAGATTGCTGATCAGGCTCTGCTTTGCAGCTTTGCCGAGGCTGGAATCAGACTCTATTGACGCTATCTGGTCATCAAACCACTGGGTCAGTGCCGGATCCAGCTTGATGTCCTGAAGGTTTCCCTCTGCGTCCTCGATGATCTCGTTTCCGTTGCCGTTGACAGATTCGGTGATCCGGATCGCGGCCTCGGAACTCAGATCTGTGGTTTTCGCTGCCACCAGATCTGACTGATGCTGCTTGTATATGTCGTTGCCGATACTGACAGCGGTTTTTGCAAAACTGATTGCCTCCTGTGCAATCTGAAGACCGGTCTGTACTCCAAGATGTTTTTCTGCCACATCAATAGACTTCTGGGAAAGACTCAACCTGTCCTGGGTATTCTTAATCTTATCTCCGAGATGGGAATAGGCTTTGAGATCTGCATCTGTGCTTATGGCCCGTCTTGTTGCGGAATAGTCGATGGATGGCGCTCTCATGATTTCACTCCGTATTTCTCTTTCATCGCATCTATGACAGACGTGTCTGTTATACCTGCATTGGCGGCCAACTCACTTGCAAGGGGAAGAGTGTCCTTGATCCCTGAAACGGCATTGCTGATTGTTTCCTCGTTTATCCTGATTGCGCCGGTAAGGTCTGCAATCTTGTTCTCATAACCTCTCTTGTCTGCCAGAAGATCAAGATGCTGATCCCTCCATGCCATTCCCAGGATTCCGCCGTTCTTTTCGAAATCAAAACCTTCAGCGGACATTTCTGAGGCAGAATTCATCCTCAGGTCATCTCCGAAGTACATCCTGAGTTCTTTATTGCTTCTTCCGGCAAGTGCAAGCGCTGTCCTTCCGCTCTGGCCTCTTGAAGCGGAAACCACTTCTGAACCGGACCAGTTGTCAATCAGATCCTTGTATGTCGAGTATGCGGAAGCCTCCTGCTGGGCCATGGCGTAGTTGTAGTTTCCCTGCCATCTCCCGAGCAGCTCTTCATAGCTTGAGAGATTACCTTCGTTCTCCTGAAGCTGAACCCTGGCATCCGTGATCTTTGAGTCATAACCTTCCAGACTTTCAATCGCACTTGAATAGGCTTCTTTGTATTGGAGACTCAGATTTTCCTTCTGTGTCTCGAGTTCTTCTTCTCTCTGGTTGTGTGAGTCAACCGCAGACCAGATGCCCACTCCGAGGCCGACGGCCGCCAACGCCAAAATTACCCACTCCAAAACTAAACCTCCAGAATCTCAAATGTGGCTGCGATAGCCAGAATGTTGAACGGAACAGGCTCATCATGCAGAACTGTTATCGAGCCGTCCTTGGTGTTTTTCGAGATTATGTCAATGGACACATCGTCGGTGACCATGTTGACATTGGCGCCGTATTTGTAGCTTCCGTATTTCTCTAACAATATGTCCTGAGCCTGGCCCTCAACCACAACGGTTCCGCCATAGCTCTCGTAATATTTGAAACCGATTCTGCTTATCCTTTTCAGCTTGAACATGCTGGATCCGTTTGCAGGCAATGCCGGAGGCAGAAGCTGCACCTCGGTCCTTATGGGAAGACCCACACAGTAGACAGTTGAGACGCTGGAACCCACGGTCCTGTAATAATCGGATCCCACGTAGCTTCCGTTGTCGGAGACCGCCAGAATGCCTTTGTCGGTCCATGCGACAAGCCCATGCACGCCATCAAGCTGTGAGGAGACTTTGATCTGCGTTGTCGGACTCACATATTCCTGTCTGATAAAACAGTCCGAGTATGAGTCTTCATCGTTGAGATCCATTATCTCCAGCGTATAGTCATAAGGTGCCGAAGACGGATAAGCTATCCGGAAAGCCACCTTGTCGTGCTCCTCCGCTCCGATAGCAAGGATGTCCTCATAGGATCCTGCCTGTCTGGGATGAGCTGTCCATGCCACGAAACCAGAGGTCAGGTCGATGCTGCAAGAGCACAATCCTCCGTTGTTCGTAATGATCCAGATCACAGGATCTGGGGAAACAGTTATATCAAACGCCTTAATGCCTGATGCCAGCATGTGAGGCGCGTTTTTTGCAATGTTGATTGTCGTATAGGAGTCAAGATCATCGTCCCATACCAGAAGGCTGATCCTTCTACCGTCCGGAGACGCAAATATGGTGTAATTCTTATAGGCTTTCGCAGGGATGCTTGAGGATCCCTCATTTATGGCTATATCGAGATCAAAATCCTCAGGTGTGGCCCAGTTGTCTGTCTCGATCAGGATGGAATGCTCGTAGCCTGCTATGACCTTCTTCTGGACCATATACCAGAGAAGGGCCGAGTCCTCGTTGTCTGTCTCAGCCACTTCAATAGCATGGCTGGGAGAAACAACCGGATCATCTATGGTCCCGTCATAGAAAGTGAAGTCATTGAACCTGTCGGATCCGCCTGATGGCGTTCTTGAGGCCCATGTTGTATTCGGTTGATTCAGGGTTGCTCCAAGATACATCCGTCCGCCCTTGAAGCAGATTGCTGATGGATAATCCCCTGACTGATTGAACTGCATGACGGATCCTGCATCTGAATCAGGTGCAGGTCCAACGAAAGACATGGCTGCAGCCGAAATGGATATGGACCCCCCGCTATATGTCAGGCTTACGGTCCATACGGGCTTGTTCGGATTGACCAGATATATGATCCCCTTGTGCACTGCGAATCTGGTGTATTGATCCACCAGCTGCGTTATTCCGGTTACGGTAAGAGTGCCGGGTGCCGGGGATCCGTCTGTGTATCTGCACTCAATCTTGTTGTCATAGAAAAAGAACAGCACGAGGTTCATTTCCCCGTACTTGTAGTTGAGCATGCGGAAGCATGTGTCGGTTGCCTTGAATACCTGTGTTCCGGGTCTTTTTCTGAATCCACCTCGGGCATCTGGTATTGCGTTGCGCATAACCCTGCATCCGGAGATATACTCATTGGCATCCTGCCGTCCGAGATAATACGGGGAGATTTCTCCGCTCTGGAAAAGCGCCTTGGTGACTGAGTATTTCATCTGGCATCTCCCCACCATGCCATGCTGGAGTCCTGCTCATGGCCCGCCTTGTCGTCCTTTTCCGCCTGGACAAGCGCAAGTGCTGCATCCTGTCTCAGGCGGTTAAGGAGACTGTCGTTTGCTGTCGCCGTCTGTGCCATCTTGTAGGCCAGAGTGAGTGATATTGCCTCGATCACTGAATGGCTGAGACTGTGAGGATCCTTGGGAAGCGCAACATACACGATTGCAAGAGGAGTGTCATTCGAAAGAATGGACCCGCCCTCAAGCATGAAATCCTTGTTGTTTTCCACTCTCACCAGACGCGCGAAGTTTTCAGGAAGGGGAAAGCTGTAGGCATATCCGAATGCCGGAACCGTGTCCGCATCCGGAGCCAGAACAGTCCTTCTGGTCGCGCACCTGAACGGATAACTCGACAGGACGGCCTCGACAGCTGCGGGCAGCTGGATATTCAGGGACTCGTTGTTCGATGATGATCCGCTGAGAGACTGCAGGGGAGACTCTCCAATCAGATTAAGGGCCTTGTTGGCCACATTCAGCCATTCTTTTGTGAAGACGAGGCTCATCACTCACTCCTTTGCTTTAGCGGAACTCGATCCAGGCTGTGACGGTAATGCTCGTGAAGGTTCCTGTGGATGAAGGCATACAACCGGCCTCACAGAACTGCTTCAGATCAACCGGCATAGGAACCTCAATGATGTCTCCGGCCTTTGCTCCGGAGATTACCGGACTGACGGCTACCACGCCGTAGGTTCCGTTTTCTGTGGCGCAATCAAGCACCTCCATCTGAACGGAATCGCCTGAGGCAAGATCAGAGTTGATGCGGAAGCATGCCTTGCAGCCGTATACCTCACCCGGCTTGGAAGTTCTGCCGAAGTTCACCTTATTTGCGGAGACCGCAAGTGTGGCTTTTGTCGCGGGAGTAATGGTCCCGAATTCAAGCAATGCGTCTTTCATCTGTTTCCCTCCTTAGGATACTGTTGTCTCGGTGTCGGTGATGGTCTCCATGGTCATGACCGGGATGCCTGCGACTGTCGGAACAGGGCCGAAGTTCTCGATGTCTGAGAGCTTGTATGCCATGTTGGTCTTGTTGTAGGCATTATCCTCAACCTGTCCATGGACGGTCCTGTTGACGAATGCGACCGCATTTCTTCCCATGTTCGGGAGCTGGTTCTTCATCTTGATCAGGATTGACGGTGAGAAGATATTGCTTGATCCGGACGTGGCGATGTTGGCCATTCTCTGCAAGGCACCTGCGCGCTTGATCTGAATGGCTGCGAGGATCTCCATGTGTGTGATCCAAGCCCAGAGCTGACCGCTTCCAGTCGGTGCATCGACCTTGTGACGGCCTCTGTCATCCGTATTGAAACCCGGCCTTGAACCTGAAGGATAGCGGAGATTGAATGCGTTCTTTCCGAACTCGAACAGCCAGAGGGATGTCAGGCTTCCGGATGAGGATCCACCTGCGCTCCAGACAGTCTTGTTGTCGATTGTTCCCCTGATGTTGGCCAGACCCTCATATCCGCCTGCGGATGCTGCGCCGTAGATCAGTCCGTTCATCCAGTCCTGCATGAAGCCTTCCAGGTTTGCTATGTCCTCGGACATCCTGACCTTCTTCTTCTGCTCAGCGGTACCGGACTTGAAGATTCTCTCGTCGATCTCCGAATCCGCCTCATAGATATGGACCGGGATCTTCTCGAGATCAGACTGGGATGAGATTTTGCCAACCGGTGAGTTGACCTTGCCCCAGGAGCCCTTGCCCAGCTTTGTGGCTGAAAGGTACTTGTGGAACATGCCGTCTGATGACTCGAGGAACGGAACAAGATTCAGGAAATCGTTGTTCTGGACGAGATCACCCAGAAAATCCTCGGCATCTGTGAAGCCGGCTCTTTTCTGGGCCTCGATGATGTTCATCTGAGTTAATGCTGAAAGTGTTGCCATTTTGATTCTTCCTTTCTTTGTTTATCTCAGGTCTTACTGTCCCTCCTTGCGTTGTTCCCGCATCCCAATGAGGTTCTGCGGGTAATGGCTCAAAGTCCGTTTTCAACCGTTGTGCAGCACAAGCTGCCTGTTTACTTTTCTCCGATGAAGGATGAGAAGTCACTCCCGTACTGGATGTAATCCTTGCCTCCATCCTTGTTTTCTTTGTTCTGATCCTGTTCTTCAGGATCCTTCTCCAAAAGCTCGTCAAGTAATCCGCTCATTTATTTCTCTCCTATGAATTCCGAGAACTCAGAACCGTAGCTGATGCCTCCGGTCTTTTTCTCGCTGTCCTTATCGTTGCCTGAGCCCTGTATAAAGCTCGGCTTGTGGCTCTTCTCTGCCTGAGCTATCGCATGAATCACCTGCGGGTCATAGATCAGTCCCGACTGTTCGAACTTCTCTGCCAGTCCTGTCTTCTGCAGGAATGCCTTTGCCAGCCCGATCTCCCCCTTGATGGCCGCAGTTCTTTCCTCTTCCACTGGATAAGAACCTTCCATCAGCTTGTGATAACCGGGCTCGAAGGAATCCTTGACCTTCTGCTGGCGGGCTTCAATCATGGCCTTGCTGGCCTTAGTCGTTGCCAGAAGATGTTTCCACATGTGCTGAGCCTGCTTGTTGCTCAGAGCTCCCCTGTGGGCCGCCTCCATGAAGCTATCCTTCATGAGCTTGAACTCGTCCCCCTGAAAGTCGTAGTCAGAGAGCTTGTACCCGGTCTTGTCCTCCGGAACTCCCAGCTTTCCGAAGAATGCCTTGATTTCATCTTCAGAGGCATTCTCTCCGGGAACTATGATTGCACTCTCAAGGGACTTGCTCTTTCCGGCATAGCTTGAAACAAGGTCGTTCAGGTCCTTGATTCCGGTCAGGTATTTCTTTGTGTCCTCGCTGTCAGCAATCTCCTTCCTCAGCTGAGAGAAGAACTTGGGTACCTCCGGTTTTGACTCTTCCGTTTTGGAGTTCTCGGACGATGTCCCCGGATCTTCATTTTTCTCCGGATCTTCAACAAAATTGTCGATGTTCATTCTGCTTTTTTCTCCTTTCCTATATTCAGGGCTGCGCTCATAATCGATGAGACGTATGCGCCCAGATTTTCAACCGTATCTATTCCAATCCTGCCGAGAAGCCAGTTTGCGAATGCGATGAGATCGGGATTGATCAGGGATGGATCCTGAGAGAAGAATCCGCATCTGTTTAGAATGTCCAGCAGTACGGCCTCACCCTCTGAGGAGCTGAATACATTCTGATAAATTGCTATCTCTCTTTTTCTCTCGCCTTCGGATGTCTTCATTTATGCTCCCATTGCGCTTGCCGCTGCAGATCCCTCTTCAGGGGCTTTTCCTGTCAGCTGATAGATCTTTGCCTGGTTCATTGCCTTGGCCTGCTCGGACTGGTCCGCTGCGATCTTTGCCTTGGCATCGTTTCTCGCCTTCCGGATCTTGTCTCTTTCTGATTCAGAGACAAGAAGGTGGCTGCAGTTGTAGTCAGCCATTGCATTCCTTGTTGCCTTGTCAAGATTGATGTTGTCCATGATCTCAGGGTTCAGCTGTGCATACACTCCTGCGATGTTGGCGATTGACTCCATCTCGTTCTGCGACGAATGCGCTCTCTTCTGGAGCATGTACAACGGCGAGATGAAGTCTATGTCGAGCTCTTCTTCTGCCAATGCTGAAAGCTCCTGGGGAAGCTCCGGAAGCCTGGCATATTTCATTTCGTTCTCGTAGAGGAACTCCAGTGTCGGCTCGAGGAACTCGGATGCAAGACCATCCAGGAAAGAACTCATTACGTCTGCTTTCTCTCCCAGAAGTCCTGCGACTTCTGTTGCTGTCTTCTTCTTGTCCTGATTGGCTGTGAGCATCAGGAAAAAATCTGAATAGTATGCTTCGCGGATCCTCTTTCTGAGTTCCGCTCTCTCGTACTCGGTAAACTGAAGGTTTCCGGTGACAGGCGCCATCGCAAAATCTTCTCCGGCATCCAGTTCTGTCACTCCCGCAGGTCTTACGTTAATCAGAAGGCCCTTTGTCTTCTTGAGAGGAGGCGCTGCTTGCAGCTGTGACAGCTTGGTGACATCCGACGTCATGCTGCAAAGCTGTTTTACATCCGAAAGCACCTGCATTCCGGGATTCTGTGTACCGTATGCGGATCCTTCAAGATCCCTGTTCCACCTCCAGGACACAAACGGCTTGTGACTGTATCTCTCTTCCTTGCAGGTCTGCTCCTTGGCATCAGCACACCAATAAACACTGATGTAGGGTTCAGTCCCGTCAACATCCAGATCATATCTCTTGCTGGGTCCTATGTATTGGCAGAACTGCCACTTCTTGTCATTGTCTGTACTGTTCTTGATGATGTCGGGGATCTTGTCCTCTCCGAACTTCTGGATTGCGTCATATTTATCCAGGAACAGATCCCTGAACATGGTGTCGGCAACACCGAAACGGTTTTCCAGTATACAGACATCCTTCGGGTGTAGAGTTGTGAAGAAAGGCATCTCCTCTTCCTCCCACTCCTCGAAAAACATGACCGCGGTGCCGAAATCCGCACCGTGCCTGAGGAAAGTCCGGGCCTCTTTGTAGAAGTTGGATCTGTTGCATTGCTTATAGATCTGTTTCTCAACTTCATGCAGCCAGTCCGCAATGACTTGTTTCTTTGAGTCATACTTTTCGAAAGCCAGGCTGAACCAGGCAATGGATCTGCCGAATGCGTTTCCGGTGAGTCCGTTGGCCATGAGGTTTGAGCTCTGCTCCATGGTGGAGTCTGTGACATCCTTCAGATCCGCCAGGGTCTTCATGTTCTTGCTGCTGGAAACGGTCCATGTGCCGTAAGAGAGACCCATGATCGTCGCGATCTCCTTCCAGAGGCTGATGAAGATGCTGCGGTTGTTCTCGGCTGTCTTTTTTGATTTGATCAGTCTTCCAAGCTGTTCTTTCGTTACCATCAGAAGTCTCCAGGTTTTCCGAGAGGGTCCCAGTCATAGGAATTGCTCCTGCTCTCCGGCGGGACGATTCTCTCGTCATCCATGTAGTGCCTGTACTTGAAGTACCACATGGCCATCAGAAAGCAGACTGTGAAATCATCGTGGACTTCCGGATTGTCATTGTTGTATGACGTATACCCGGTCTTCTCGTTCACCTTGCCCTTGAAATGGACAAGCTGCTTTCTGAAATCGTTCGCATACTGGACTTCCGGAGCGATCCTGAGTCTGCATTGCTGAATCATTGTCTGACCCGCAGCCACGAGATCCTTCTTCGGAACATCCAGTTGCCGGATGACCTGCATTGTTCCTATGCCGGCCCCAAAACCACCGAAACGACGGAGGTTTTTCTCGTATTTAATATTCAACTGGTCGCCACCGGTAAAAACAATGGGTGTCGGTCTCAGGGATTTAGAGCGCAGAATGTCAATTATCGCCTCTCCGACGCCTGTTCCATCAACAACGAGCTCGCTGTTGTTCTTCATGGCTTCTGAGTCCATCAGAGCCTTGATTTTGTCTGCTTGATCCGTGTAAGGGATCTTCTCCATTTTTGTCTGGAAGACCAGGTCGAAGTAGTGGAAGATCCTGTCCTGCAGATAGACCCTCTCATCTCCCTTCAGGAATTCCGGCGTATTGCGCCAGATCTGGATTGAAGTTGCATCCTGCTTCTTGGCCACATCTATGACCACCAGGTATTGCGCCAATGTCTTCATGATAGAAACCCTCCGAAATCTATTGATGCAGCCGGAGCCGCGTTAATGCCCTCAGTCAGTCCCTGGGCCTTGGAATTAAACAACCTGTCTATATCCTCGTAGGTGAATACGGAATCTTCGGTCTCCACGAACTCTCCGCAGAATTCCTGCCTGAAGAGACGCTCTCCCATGTCCATCAGATCTTCAATGCGCTCCTCGTAACTCATGTGCCTTGGGCTGTAGTCCGCATATACACCCTTTGCCGCCTGTTCCGCCCTGAACGCCTCAAGATCCATGTATTTCACCAGATCAGGTCCGTTACCGGTCATGATCGGCTCCCAGATGGTCCTGATCAGATATCGCTCCCAGGTTGCATCCTGACGGGTGAAGATGTCGTGGAAAAACCCTTCCTTTCCGTTTGGCGTGGAAAGCATGACGAGGATCCCGGTTGGATTGTTTGTGAACATGGGCCTGATTGCAGAGTTGTAGACGATATTCTCGATTCTGCTGGCCTCGTCCAGGATCACGAGATCAGGTTTGGAATATCCTCTTGCTGATTTGTCGGTAGCCGGCACAACGATAATTCTGGATCCGTTGTCCAGCTCGATCTGCTTGTCTGAATCCCTCACCAGCTGCGGATAATCCGGATCCATAGACATGAAACCCAGGATCTTGTCGTTCTTGTCTTCTCGCGCCTGATCTTCCGTTGCAGCCGCGACTATGCTCAGGCTGCCGGGTTTATATTTGGCGATATGGCAAGGCAGGGAACTGATTATCGTTGACTTGCCTGCCTGTCGGCTCGCATCTATGGCCAGACGCCTGCTTTTACTGTTCAGTATCCGCTTCTGCCATTCAAACGGCTGGAACCCCAGGCTTTCGATATATGACAGCCGACTGGACGCAAAAACACGCTCCCGGTCCTCTTTGGCCAGGAGCTGCTGTTTCTGTATCCCTTCATCCAGTTGTCTGGCAAGGCTCTGTATGTAATCTTCAAAGCTCCATGTTTTCTTCTGGATCTTTGATGTTCTTGATTGCATCCAGGAGCTTCCTCCTTGTTTCGAGGTCAGGAATCACAGTCATGATGGCCGTGCATACGGCATTCATTGCTCTATCCGGTTCGTTTCTGACCACAACCGTCTCTTTTACCAGGCCCTGAAGCTTTGCAAGGAAATCAAGCTGCTTCGTGAGCGTCTCTGCGGTCTTGAGGAATAGGGCTCTCGGATCCTGTGAGAGCCATTGCAGGGACATGATTTCTTCTCCCTTGCCCTCGATTTTTGTGATCCAGTATGAGAGCGGATGTTTCTCCTTTATGGTCTTTTCATTGCCTCGGCTGTCCTCTTCGATGTGGGTGGAAACAACCAGCACCTCTTCAGATCTCGGACCAATAAAGTACTTTGAACCGTTCTCGGGATCCTTAAGCCATTCGTCAAATGCCTCATACATCATCTCGACTTTCCTGATGATGGGTTCGACTCTGGTCAACAACTGCTCAGCATCGTTTTTGTCTTCAGCAAGAACCTCTGCACACAGCTTCATGAGCTTTCCGTTGCGGTATCTCCTGACATTCATGTCCGAAATATCGTATTTCAACGCTATAGTGTGATCCGGGACACCTCTGAGAATATCCTTTACGATGGCCTTTTTTTTCGGATGTTTGTCTATGGTGTAAGCATTCCCTGCCATCAGTAAGGCCTCCAGCGTCTTACGTGATCAACCTCCGATGAAGTCGGACGCTGCTCTGAGATCTTGATGCTCTGACTCGAGGCAAAGACGAAATATGGATTCACGCCTTCCTCGTAAACGATATAAGCCTTCACTCTGCCGCAGACCTTTGTATCCACGGTAAAACTCTCATCTGATATTGCAGCTTTCCTTCGGGAATTGGCCGCTGCCTCACTTGCCCTGTCAAATGTCATTTATCATCCTCCGTTGCTTTCTTTTTCAGCCATCTCTCGATGTTTGCGGCGCACACATCACAGCTGGCGCAGTCTGTGAAAGAGCTGCAGAGCCCGATTAGGACAGCTGCAGCCTCGATGTCGTCTTTCTTGTCCAAGAGATCTTTCAGGATCTCTGCATTTGTCATTTCCTGCCTCCTTATGCCCAGTCAAACCATACTTCCACTATTCTTGTGGTCCTGGTGTTTCCGTCGTTAATGACATCCGTGTAGGTCCAGCTCTCGCAGTTCTCTATCCTCCGGACGATTGCCTTTGCATTGGGAAGCGGATGACCTATATCCCGGAAATAGGCGCAGGCATCGTTGACCGACTCGAAAGTCATCGGCTTACGATGCCTGAAGCTCGCCATTACCGGCTTCTTCTCATTTACTGACATTCTCAAACCTCCTGCGATAGATCTCTTTCACCTCGTCGGAAATCACGGGAACAGGTTGATACATGACCGGGCGGAGCTTGCGCATATCAACCTCTTTCCGTGCATCCGTGTACCATTTGCCGCTGACATAGGTGTATTTTCTCGTCTGGAATTCACGTTCCCCGGAGACAAACCAGATCACATACTCTCCGTTGTGTATGACCGGGTCTGTGGCCCAGTCCTTCACGATGTTCGGAAATCTTGAAAGAATGCTGTTCTGATCATTGAGCAGGTATCTGACCCTTATCATGTTGTTCTGCAGCTCTCTGGCCATTCCTTCCAGGCGACAAGCCATCTGCGAATAGTCGGACTGCAGACCCTTAAGAGCCAGCTCCTGCATGATCCGGTCGTTGT